>Ga0181529_10000440_pt1 | contig 60416 bp, 50 predicted proteins | sample PEATcosm2014_Bin_36_FD_119763 | JGI IMG/M metagenome (GOLD analysis project Ga0181529, IMG submission 119763) | Peatland microbial communities from MTU Mesocosm Facility, Houghton, MI, USA - PEATcosm2014_Bin10_30_metaG | ecosystem: Environmental > Terrestrial > Soil > Wetlands > Peat | place...
ACCAGCGCCGCGCCGGACGAGATGTTGAAGGTCAGCGGCCCACCGCCGCCGGTTCCCACCACGTCCACCAGCTCATTGCGCTCCGCATCCGTCAGCGGCAGCGGCGTTACCCGCCGGCGCATCACCTCGACAAAGCCGGCCAGCTCCGCCGCCTGCTCGCCGCGCGTCGCCATCACCGTCAGCAGCGCTGCCGTCTCCACTTCCGGCGCCGCGCCGGACAAAATCTCTTCCAGCGCCCCAGCCGCCTGCTCGCGCGTCAATGCCGCGCCATCCTCGGCCAGCGGCTTCAATAGCTCTTTGACTTGTCCCATACCTTCCATGATAACGGCGCGGAATCAACGCGACGCCGCTGTTTTATCGCGCCCCTTCCAGCGCCTGCGCGGCGCGGGTGAGCGCCTGGGTGAGGACCGTCAACTGCTGCATTGCGAGTTTGACGTCGCGCGCGTCGAGGGCCTCATTGACGCCCGGGATCACCACGGCGGAGTAGCCGGTGAACTCGCCGGGAGCGTAGATGGTGTGCTTGTACCAGGGGCGATTGGGCAGGCCTTGCTCACTAATGAGGCCGGCCTCGGCCTGGCGCAGGGCCAGATTCAGTTTGGCGAGGTCGCCGGTGGCAACGATTTGCAGGCCATGGGCGCGCTCGGCGGCGGCGGAAAAGCAAGTGGCGGCTGCCTCAGCGGGGCCGAAGCCAACCGCGTTGAGTCCGGCGTCGGTAGCTTTCTTTTTGGCCGCTTCAATGGATGAACTGATCACGCCGGCATAGGCGACGTAGTCGTAGGGCAGCACATCGGCGTCGGCCATGCGCAGCGCTTCCAGGCCGAGGACACGAGCCATCTCCTGCAAGTAAACGAAGTTAGGGTCGGCGTTCAGCGTGTACCAGGCGTAGTTATCGAAGGCGGAGTGATAGACGCCATAAGGACCGTTGGAGCCGATGTCGGTGGAGGGAACGCCAATGTGCTGGAAGAAGGGCGTGAAGTCGGAGCCGGAGCCGAGGTCGCCGACGTGGATTTCCTCGCCGGGAGCGGACTGGGCGTCTGAGGCGCCCACGCTGCTGATGCGCCACTGCTGATAGACCGTTCCGCCCAGCGGGCTGGGAACCGAGCGGGTCAGCTCGCGGAGAAACTGTTTGAGCGAGGGCACGGCGGAGGCGGAGAAATCCGCGCCCGCGACGGCAACGTCGGTGTTGAAGTAGGCAACAGCGTGCTCGAGCGCCTCGGCGTTTTGCTCCACCCACTCGGTTGAGCCGATGAGACCCTCCTCCTCGGCGTCCCAACTGGCGAAGACAATCGTCCGTTTGGGCCGCCAGCCCTGTTTGGCCAGCGCGCCCAGGCCGTGGACCGCTTCGAGCATGGCAGCGGTGCCGCTGGAGGGATCGACCGCGCCGTAGACCCAGGCGTCGCGGTGATTGCCGACGATCACCCATTCGTCGGGGTACTCCGTTCCTTTGATCTTGCCGATCACATCCCAGATGATGCGGCGCTGAAAGTCCTGCACGGAGACCAGGTGCACCTTCACACCGCCCTGTCCTCCAACTTGTCCGAGGTGGTAGCGGAAGGGCAGCGCGCCCTGCCACTCCTGCGGCACACTCGGACCTTTGAGCGCTTGCAGAATCGGCGCTGCGTCGTGGTAGCTGAGGGGGATGGAGATGATGTGCGGCTCGTTGCCGTAGGGCGATACGCGCGCCGAGTCGGGCAGGTCGAGCGTCGAGGCCACGCCGGGAGTCTCCGGGTCGCCGGAATACTTGAAGATATATTGCACCGAGCCGCGCTCAACGCCGGTCTCCGGCCGCCAGGGGCCGATGGGATACACGTCGCCCTTGTAGTAGCCGTCGTCGTGCGGATCGGAGTAGATGAGCACCCCCACGGCGCCGCGCTGCTCGGCAAGGTAGACTTTGACGCCGCGGAAGTTGGCACCGTAGCGCACCAGAGCGATCTTGCCATGCAGGTCGATGTGCTGGGCGGCGAGATGGTCGAAGTCCTCCAGGCGTCCGTAGTTGGCGTAGACCACCTCGGCGGTCACGTCACCGGAGCCGGATGACCCGCTAAAGGGCATCACCACCCGGGGATCGTCCTGATAAGGGTCGCCGTTCACGTGCTCGCGCGTGGGGCCGCTCATCAGCAGCTTGCCGCTGGAGTCATAAGCCTCCACGCGCACAGTTTTAGGCTGATTCATCAGCACGCGATAGGGAACAATCTCCGTCTCCAGGCCAGCCGCGCGGAACTTCTGCGCTACATATTCGGCGGTCTTGCGGTCTTCGGGAGTCGAGGCCAGATGCGGCTCACTGGTGAGGTTCTTCAAATGCTGTCCGGCCAGCTTGGCGTCGGGCACGGCGAGAAACTTTTCCTCGGTTTTCGATTGGGCGGTAAAGTCCGCGTAGCCGAAGACGGTGGGCTGGACTGAATTCTGGGCTGGACTCTGGGCCGTCAACGGCCTGGAATTGAAGGCGGGCGGAATAATTGCCAGCAGAACCAGAGAGACAAACTGCTTGCGCACAATCATGAGCGGAACCTCTTTATGTGAGTCACCCGGACGGCGAGCAAGCAACTCAAATGGATGCCCCAGATCTCGATCTCGAGACCTGGGAAGCAACAATCGTTTAACCCGCGATTGCCGGCTGCTATACAACCGGCTGTGCACAATGGGCGCAGCGGCGGGCAGCCAGCGGAATTTCACTCAGACATTCAGAGCAGGTCTTCACAGACGACGGAGCCTCGGGCGCGGGTTTCTGGAGCTTTGCAATCAGCTTGTTCAAGGGCAAAACTATACCAAAATAGACCACGCTGGCCACGATAAGGAACGAGATAGCGGCGTTCAGGAAGTTGCCGATCATGATTGGGGTGCCATTCACCTTCAGCACCACGGAACTGAAATCCGGCTTGCCCACGATGGCGGCGATCAACTGTGTCAGGACGTCCTTCACCAGGGACGTGACGATCGCGTTAAAGGCGGCGCCCAGAATCACGGCGACAGCCAGGTCAACAACGTTTCCGCGCAGAATGAAATCGCGAAATCCCTTGAGCATCTCTCTCTCCTGTCGTTGGGGTGCACAACAGCCTCGCGCGTGAACTGGGGGCATGAGGCTGCGTTCTGCTTGTAGATACTACACGGCTGCGCACGATATTTGATAGACAGAAAAAGCCGCAGAGCAGATTAGCCGCGCCCCGGCCGCAAGCTGTCCAGATGAATCGTGTCTACCGGGTCTGGGTCCTCGTAGGCGGGGTAGACCGGCAGACCCGCCCGCAGCCCGCTCCACTCTTCGGCCACCACGATGCTGTTGTGAGGATTGCCCGGCTGGTAGCGCGCCGAGCAGGGAAAACCCGCCCGCACCTGGAGCGCATCCACCACGCCGCGCATATCGGTAATGTCCTGGGAGGACTCGTAGTCCACGCCGCCGATGCGATAGCTGTAGAGAAGCATGGTCAGGGTACGGCCGTCCTCGGCTTCGACCTCGCAGACATCCAGCAGCATTCCGTCCACCAGCCGTCCGGAGTGCGCCAGAAACAGGCGGCGCGCGCGCTCCAGCTCTTCCGCCGTGGGGCGTTTGCGGAAGATCAGCCACAGGCCCAGCGCCAGCAGCACGGCGCCCAGCAGCGCGGCAGCGGCAATCACCCATGCATTTGCGTAGTAAAGGGTCATTCGAGGCAGGACACTACCCTTTCGGCTCCAGTCTAGAGGATACCGCAGAGGGGTTCAGAGGACGCCGCACGGGCTGTGCAATCGGCTTCGATTGACGGCGGCGCAACCCCGGCTCGCGCGCTGCGATATACTCGTGACTGCATCTTGAAGCGGTTTTCGTCCGCCGGATGTATTGTTTTCAGAGGTTTTGTCATGGCTTTGAGTACGAATTCCATCGCGGCACTGCATTCCCGAAATCGCAACAGGATTCGTTCGACCACCGTGATTTGTGTCCGCCGCAACGGCCAGGTGGTCATGGCCGCCGATGGGCAGGTTACGCTGGGCGATCACGTGCTGAAACACTCGGCCAAAAAAATCCGCCGGCTCTACCAGGACAAGATTCTGGCCGGATTCGCCGGTTCCACGGCCGACGCCTTCTCGCTCTTTGCCCGCTTCGAAACCAAGCTGGAGCAGTACGCCGGCAACCTGAATCGCGCCGCCGTCGAGTTGGCCAAGGACTGGCGCACCGACAAAATGCTGCGCAATCTGGAGGCCCTGCTGGTGGTGGCCGATGCTGGGCAGACATTTCTGATCTCCGGCTCGGGCGACGTGATTGATCCCGACGAGCCGCTGGCCGCCATCGGCTCTGGCGGAAGCTACGCCACCGCCGCCGCCCGCGCGCTGATGGAAAACACCGACCTGGGCGCTCGCGAGATTGCCGAAAAAGCGATGAAGATCGCCGGCGAAATCTGCATTTACACCAACGACCACGTTACCTTTGAGGAGTTGACGAGTGCATGAACGGCCATGAGCGATATATGTGGAATGAGTGCCGATCGAGAACCCTTTCTGCCCTACTCGCGCGCCTCGTAGAAGCGTATGAATGCAACCCCGAGCGTACCGCAGCGGTAATGCGATTTAAGTACCTCCCTGGAAAGCAACTTGGGGCGCAGAATCCCGTTAACGATGATGTCGCTCAGGCAATCGACCAATCCGAATCTCAAGCGACTCACGAAATATTTGGTCGAACCATGCACGACGGATCCACGCAAAGGCAACGGTTCACGGAACTGCTCGACTGCTGGCACCAAGGAAACGAAGACGCTCTTGAAGAGAAACTGACCGATGATCTCGCTGTAGGCGATTTCTCGTGGATGCGGACCGTGCCCGAAAAAGAACGATTTGACGACACACCCGAGAACATTGATCGGATGATGAGCGACCCATTGCTTGCGAAGTACTTGTTGTCAAAGAACGAGGATGAGAAACTAAGCTACCAAGAAGAAGCAGAGGCTGTTGACAGGATCCCTGCCTTGAGGGCGATGTGGGCCGAGCAATTCGGCGTGGACCCCGCAACTCCGTCAGATGAATTTGTTCGACTTTGTAAGCTGACCAGTTTTAGGCAGATGGAAGAAGTGGACTTGGATTCCCTGCGAGCACCAAGCGCAACGGTTTTTTGGGCGAAGGAACTGGTCGGACGCCTCCCAGAAATTATTGAACGTGAGGACCGGCTTGAATCCCATCCATTCGCAGCTATCGGAAAGTTAGTCCCGCCTGCTCACAGCATACTTTTTGAACAAGCCCATATGCTTTACCTCTTTGACTTTGATATTCCGTGCGTATTGACTTGCGGAACGCTAGTGGAGGAACTTGTTGAGAAAGAATTCCCTGACCTGAATAAAAAATGGGCACAGCAAGAATGGCAGGAGCATAAACCTGTCAGCTTCAGATCGAAGGTTCGTGACATTATTACAGAGAATCCAATATTTGGAGAGGCTGAGGCGTTTTTACTGAACATTTGGTCCGCTCGAAATGAAACTACTCATGATCCGGCTAAATACCTCCGTGCTGGTAGGAACAGATCAGAAGAGATTCTGAAAAAGACCCGTAAAGTTCTCGAAATCTTCTTTGAGACACTACAGACGCAAACAGAAGGGAATTGAATTCTCGATCCATGGCCATTTATCTGCCCGCATCCGCTGAAGAACAAGAGCTCTCGCTGGACGAGTTGACGCCGCGCGAGATCGTCACGGAACTCGACAAGCACGTCGTCGGCCAGAAGGCCGCCAAGCGCGCCGTGGCCATCGCGCTGCGTAATCGCCAGCGCCGCCAGAAGCTGCCGCCCGACATCGCCGACGACATCATGCCCAAGAACATCATCATGATCGGGCCGACGGGCGTGGGCAAGACAGAAATCGCGCGCCGCCTGGCCAAGCTGACCGGCTCGCCGTTTCTCAAAGTCGAAGCCTCCAAATTTACTGAAGTCGGCTATGTCGGCCGCGATGTCGAATCGATGATTCGCGACCTGGTCGAGATAGCCATTGACATGGTGCGCGAGGAGCGATTGGAAGAGGTGGAAGACCGCGCGGAGATGAATGCCGAAGAGCGCCTGCTCGATGTGCTGCTGCCGCCTCCGCCACCCGCCCCGCCCGCCCAGGAAGGCCAGCTTACGCTGCCTGAGATTGATAGTTACCAGCGCACCCGCGAGAAGCTGCGCCAGCAATTCCGCGAGGGCAAGCTGGACGAGCGCATGGTCGAGTTAGATGTGCGCGAGCGCGGAATGCCGCAATTCGGCATTATCAGTAATCAGAACCTTGAGGATATGGAGATGAACCTCAAGGATATGCTGCCGAATATCTTCGGAGGCGGCTCGAAGAAGCGCAAGATGAAGGTCTCCGATGCCTTTGACTACTTAGTGGAAGAGGAAGAAGGCAGGCTGATCGATATGGATTCAGTCAACCGCGCGGCGGTCGAGCGGGTTGAATCCAGCGGCATCGTCTTTCTCGATGAGATAGACAAGATCGCCGGCCGCGAGAGCGGCCACGGACCCGATGTTTCGCGCGAGGGCGTGCAGCGCGACATTCTGCCCATTGTCGAGGGAACCACGGTGAATACGCGCTATGGCATGGTGCGCACCGATCATATTCTCTTCATCGCCGCCGGCGCATTCCATGTCTCCAAGCCCAGCGATCTTATCCCTGAGTTACAAGGCCGCTTTCCCATCCGCGTCGAGTTGAAGTCACTCACCGTCGATGACTTCCTGCGCATCTTGACCGAGCCTAAAGCATCGCTAACCAAGCAGTACTCGGCCTTGCTGGAGACCGAAGGCGTGAAGCTGGAGTTTTCGCCGGAGGCCCTGCGCGAGATGGCGGAGTTTGCCTTCAAGGTCAATGAGCAGACCGAAAACATCGGCGCGCGCAGACTGCATACCATCATGGAGCGGGTGCTGGAGGATGTTAGTTTTCTTGCGCCTGACGTAGCTCGCAAGGCGCCGGATGAGGCGGCAGCCGAGGCGCTGAAGGAAGCCATCAAGAACGAGTCTTCCACGCCATTGCCGTACGAGGAGCGCACGACGCCTACCGGCTCCGAGAAGGTCTTCCACATCGACGCGGAGTACGTGAAGCAGATGGTTGCGTCCATCGTGAAGGATCAGGATCTCTCGCGTTACATCCTGTAATCACACTACCGTGAAGCTCTCTGTCTTTCCGCACAGTGCGCTTCCAGCTCGCGCAGTACCTTGAGCATCTCTCCTAGTGGCGTTTTCCCAATCTCCTGCTCGAACTCTTTTTGCAGCTTGTCGAAAGCGCCTATCACACGCACCGCGCACTTCTTCCCCAGCGGCTTCAATGTAAGCTGGTAGGCCCGCGCGTCCTCTGGATCGATCTTTCTTTGCAATAATCCCTTAGTCTCAAGCGAGGAAATGCAATGACTGATATTTCCCCGTGTCGTTGCAAAGGTCTCCGCCAACTCTGAGGGCTTCACCGTCCGCTCCGCTTCAAAAAACAAGGCCGCCAGAACCAGCCCTTCCAGGAAATTTAGATTGTCGGCGGCAAAGACCTGCGCGGCCAGCGATTCAAAGCGGCGCGCTGCCCGGTTGACCGCAAACATGGGGCTTTCATTCAGGAATGCATCGATGCGCATCATCACGTCTAGATGGTACAACATTCAACTATTTAACACAAGATCAAATCATCCTTGTAAAACCGTTCATCCGCAGTCAGAATTGCAATGTAATCCACAATATGTCCACTTCCAATTCGATGTGCATGGCCGGCTGCCTCATGCTGGCGGCCTTTACCCAGGCGGCTTCCCCACAAGCGGCTTCCCCAACGGCGGGTTCGGCTTCCGGGCCCGCTGCGCTTCCTCATCCCACTGAGACCATGGTGGTTCTTGGTTCGCCGGTCCCTGTGCCTCTTGCCGAGTCTTCCGCTTCGGTCGTGGTGTTGCCGGTCGAAGGCAAGACTCTCTCGCTGGAATCGCCGCAAGAGCTGCTACGTCAGGACTCATCGGTCTATCTCGAAGAGCGCGGCGCGGGCGGCGGACAGGCTGACCTGGTCCTGCGTGGAGGAACCTTCGAGCAGACGCTGGTGCTGTTGAATGGCTTCCGCATCAACGACAGCCAGACCGCGCATCACAATCTCGACCTGCCCATTCCGCTTGACGCGATGGACTCGATTGAGGTGCTGCACGGCGCCGGCTCCACGCTGCATGGCGCGGACGCGCTGAGCGGTGTCGCCGACTTTATCACCGCCGCGCCCTCCGCAACGTCTTTGCGACTGCGCGCCGGAGATGGCAGCTTGCGCGAGAACGAAGAGTCGATGCTGGGCGAGTTAGCGCGCAAGCGATGGAGTAGCCGGCTTACCGCCGAGCGTAACTTCTCGACGGGATTCATGGCCGACCGCGATTACCGCAATGAAGATGCTTCTTCAGAGAGTTGGATAAGTTCGCGGCTCGGCATCTCCGACCTGCTCTTTGCCGTAAGCGACCGTTCCTTCGGCGCAAATCAGTTTTATGGGCCATATAACTCATGGGAACGGACCAAAGGATGGTTTGCCTCCGGACGCCAGGAGTTTGGCAGCCGCACTGAAGCGGCCTTCGGCTATCGCCGCCACACCGACGAGTTTGTCCTGCTGCGCGACAATCCCTCCGTTTATGAAAACAACCACATTGACGGCTCCTGGCAGGCTTCCGTGCGTTACACGCTTACCGTCGCAACTTCATCCGTGATTTTGTTCGGGCTGGAGGCGGACGGCGACAGCATCCGCAGCAACAACCTCGGCCTTCATGCGCGCAATCGCGGCGCTGGTTACGTTGACCTGGATTTGCGTCCTGCCAAGAGCTACTGGAACTTATCCGCCGGGCTGCGCGAGGAATTATTCTCAGGCGGCTTGCAATCCGCTCTGGCGCCGCATCTGGCAGGCAGCCTGCGCCTGACCGATCAGCTCAAGCTGCGCGCCAGCGGCGGCTACGGATATAGGCTTCCTACTTATACCGATCTGTATTACTCCGATCCAGCCACAATCGGCAATGCGAATCTGAAGCCGGAGTCTGCCTGGTCCGGCGAGGCAGGCGCCGATTGGGTGCAGTCCAGCCGGCTGATGCTTTCGGCAACAGGATTCTATAACCGGCAGCACGACACGATTGATTATCTTCGCTATCTAAGCGCCACGCCTCCGCCTAACTCTGTTCTTCCCGCATCGTGTCCAACCGATACCTGGTGCGCGGTCAACCTCAGCGGCCTGCATTTTGCTGGAGTCGAGAGTTCCGCAACCTGGGTTCCGGCAAAGGGACAAACTGTGCGGGTCGCGTGGACGCAACTTGTTGGCGCGCAACCACCCTTGAACAGCCTGCAATCGGAGTATGCCCTTAATTATCCGGTCGAAAACATTCATGCAATCTGGACCGTCGCGTTGAAGCACCTACTGAATGTGACGAATTCGGTCGCGATAGCAAAGCCTTATCGGCAGCCGGGTAATCCTCCGTGGAACTCGACTCCCTATCCCGTGTGGAACGCGGCCTTGACGCATGACTCCGGGAAGATTCGCCCCTATCTCCGCCTCGCAAATCTGAGTAACACCGGCTATCAGGAGATCAACGGCGTCGCCATGCAAGGCAGATCGATTACCGGCGGCGTTTCTCTTTGGCTAGGGCGCTGATCTTTCGCAAATAATTCTATGCAGCAGGCGTGAATTTCTGCTAATCTGTCCTCGTACCTCGCGAGTCCGCGATCGGCAATCAACCAGCGGGCTCTACCTGCACTCTCCAGCTCTTGAGGGAATGTGGATGGGGGCGCTTCAAGAGCACACCGGGAAGGGTGTGCCTGCGCCTTGCATCCGCGCCGACTTTCCCTCGCTTCCACGCAATACAACACAAAAGGAGAGAATTGATGAGTAATCCAGCACTGCACAATAAGATCACCTACATCGAATTCACCACCAACAGCATCGAGCGGACCAAGCAGTTCTATTCGGCTGTTTTTGGCTGGAGCTTCAAGGATTGGGGTCCGGATTACATCGACTGCAACGCTGTCGACTCCGGCGTCGCCATCGGCTTCGCCAAGGGCGCGCTTGTTGCGAAGCAGTCTAAGTCCGCGCCACTGGTTGTGCTGTATTCCGCTAACCTCGCTGCCACCGAAGCGGCAATCGTGTCTGCCGGCGGAAGCATCGTCGTGCCCACCTTCGAGTTTCCCGGCGGGCGGCGCTTCCACTTCGCCGATGGAGCGGGCAACCTGCTTGGTGTCTGGTCGGAGTAAGTGCTTCCGATAAATGAGGCTGGATAAGTTACAGGGTCTCCCACCCTTGCGACAAAAACAAGAACGTCGCGAGGGTGGAGTACCCAGCTATTGTTCGCTCAATCAGACGGCTGCGGGGTGGGATTCTAACTCGGCCAGTCGCTTGGCGAGCAGCGTTTCCAGCTTGACCAGCGCGGCCGAGAAGCCTTCAATGCCTTCCTTCAGCTTGTCGGTGGCCATGCGATCGGCGGCGTGCATCGCGTCAAATGCCGCTTTGTCCACGGCGATCTTCTCGATGTTCAGCGCCTTGGCGGCTTCCGGGTCAAGCTTGCGCGGCAGTTCGGCTTCCGTCGCTTCCAACTCGGCCAGCAGTTGCGGCGAAATCGTCAGCAGGTCGCATCCGGCTAACTCGCAAATCTCGCCGATGTTACGAAAACTAGCTCCCATTACCTGCGTCTTGTAATCAAACTTCTTGTAGTAGTTATAGACATGGGTTACGGAGATCACTCCAGGATCGTTGGCGCCATGGTAATCCTTGCCGGTATCTTTCTTGTACCAGTCGAGGATTCGGCCCACGAAGGGCGATACCAGCGTGACGCCGGCCTCGGCCGCGGCAATGGCCTGGTGCAGGCCGAAAAGCAAGGTCAGATTGCAGTGGATGCCTTCGCGCTCCAGCACTTCGGCGGCGCGAATGCCCTCCCAGGTGGAGGCAATTTTGATCAGCACGCGCTCGCGGCCGATGCCCTCGGCGTCGTACTGGGCGATGATGGCGCGGGCCTGCGCGATGGTGGCCGCTGTGTCATAGGAGAGACGCGCGTCCACTTCGGTCGAGACGCGGCCCGGAACGATGGCCAGAATCTTCTTGCCAAAGGCGATGGCCAGCCGCTGAAAGGCAAGGTCGGCGACAGTCTTCGAGTCGACCGACTTGCCTAACTCATAGCGTGCGGCAAGCAGTACGCTGTCCACGATGGGCTGGTACTGGGGCAACTGGGCGGCAGCGGTAATCAGCGAGGGATTGGTGGTTGCGTCCTGGGGGCGAAACTTCTCCATTGCTTCAATGTCGCCGGTGTCGGCAACGACCACGGTATACGTGCGCAACTGGTCCAGCAGATTCTGCGGCATGATTCCTCCCAGGGGAAACTCGCTATGGGCTTCATACGCCCTCGGCTCCAGTGTACCGCGCTCCGATACGTCCAGGCGGTCAAGTTTGCACAACGTATTGAGAGAACTCCGTTTTCAAGTCGCTGAATGGCACTGAACCGAAGGAGAAGAATCCTGCGCTGAAAACGCCGGGGTAGCATGAACTCGATCTTCGTGCTACTCTTAGACTTCCCGGGGAGAGTCGCTTACTGTTGCGGGGGTGCGTATGGGCGTTCTTAGCAGGATTGGCATTGCTCTCGATTCGGAGCTGATCAAGCGGTTTGACCGCTCGATTGCGCGGCGAGGCTATACAAACCGGTCAGAAGCGTTTCGGGATTTGATTCGCGACCGGCTGGTGACGGAGCAGACCGCCGCGCCGGATGCGATTGTGGTGGGCACGGTCACGCTGATCTACGACCACCACGCCAGCGGTATCACCGAAAAGTTGACCGAGATTCAGCACGAGCACCACGAACTGGTGGTCTCCACCAGTCATGCGCACCTGGACCACGACTCCTGCCTGGAGGTGCTGATCGTGCATGGCAAATCGGCGAAGGTGGAGAAGTTTGCCGATCTGCTGATCGGCCTCAAAGGCGTGCAGCACGGGCGCCTGGTGATGACCGTTCCAGAGTCCGCGCTGGCGCCACCCTCCGAGTCGAAGCATAAGCATTCGCACAAGCATTGATCAGTGGTCAGTGGTCAGTGGTCAGAACTGTCTACTGTCTGTGGCATTTGTCAAAAGCTTCTTTCTAACGCGAATCGCGCCAGAAACGGTTCAGTAGGGTGGTTAACCCGTCCGAATGCCGGCGCGGTAGTTGGAGATACTTGGTAGATATAGGCGTAGTCAATGTCGGCATCTTTGCGGTTCAGCATATTCAGAAATTCGGCCGTGACGTGCCATTTCTTGAAAAATTGATAACCAACCTCCCCATTGAGCAACACCGTTTGACTTGACTGATAAATTCCGTCCGACGTCAAGTAGCGCGGGCCAAAGTAGCGCAGGCGCAAACTCGACGTGAAGCCCTTCAAATCGTGCAGCGTGGCGCCCGATGAAATCACCACCTTTACCGCTTCGGGCACAAGCTTGCCACCCGGACCGGCTTGCTGCCAATATACGTTTCCATAGTAGTTGCCATTTACTGTAGGGCATGAAGCAGCGCCTGTGGTGCAGACATACAATGGCGCATTTACGACCTGATAGGACGCATCGAATGGGTCTACAAAGGTGAACTGGGCACGGGAATCCGCAATATCGGCATCGAAAGCCAGATGTTCCGTTGGCGTGTAGTAGTTCGCCCATTCGATGCCATAGCGGTTGCTCGACTGTTCTGAAGCAAGCGTGCCTCCGGTGTCGCCATCCTGCGTCAGTTCGGAGTTGCTGTGGAGATACCAAAGCTCGAAGGTGCTTTGCAGATGAGGAACGGTCGTAGACCGCACACCGATTTCGCCGCCTTTTTGTTCGACCAAGGGAGAAATTTTCGGCTGGATCTGACCGGGGTAAGGATAGTCCGGCGAAACCGGTTCCACCACTTGCGTTGAGCCACGCCCATCGTTGCTGTGAAAGCTGAATCCGCCCTGTGCATAGAACTCTGTATTGGCCCACGGGCCGAAGATCAAACTTGCTTTTGGGCTGGGCAGGAACTTGACGGCCGAGCCGGAATTGAGTGCGTTCGGAATGGCGCTGGTGCCGTTGGACAAAGTAGTAAGGTTCGGGTAAGCCAGACTGGTGACGACAATTTTTTCTTCGTCGCCGCGCAGGGCCAGGACCGAGCGGAATTTGCTCGCCCACTGGATTTTATTTTCCACATACGCACTGCCGATCATGTCCGTAAAGTTATCCCGCGACGTGGTTGCGGGCAAAGTGGGGCAGGTTTGGGTGTCAAATGTGGAGCCGGTGGGAACAGAGAAAGAGGAGGTGGCGCCGGCGGGGGTGCCGCTGGCGGTGCCGTTGATGGTGCCAGCAGGCAATACCACCGTAAGGGTAAGAGGAGTATTGGGGGGCAAATCTATGCAGGCGGGACCATTGCCGGCATTGGGAAGGCCGGAGCCGGCGGCGGGGAAGAAACTGGCGCCGGTGGCGGAATAATCGGTTTTCGTCGTGCGCACGCGATTTTCCGTCCGGTAAAGGCCGTTGTTGATCCAATCGTTGCGAAGTTGCACGCCGAAGGTATTGGACATCTTGCGGCCATACCAAGTGCTGAAAACCGTGTGGTGTGCGTCCAGGTAACCCACCCAGCGCCTATCCTGCTGATTGAACTGGTCATCTTTGCCGTAGTCCACCAGGCAGTATGTGAAGTCGGAAAATAAATCGAGATCGTAATACCATACGGCGGCCATGATCTTCGACTCGGAATTTGCGCCTTGGCGATGCCACTCACCCTGCAGGCTATAACGCTGGCTGTGCCCGCCGTCAGACGGGTTCAGTGTGCCAAAGAAACCAACGTAGGGTTCGCCGGCAACGGGGGTTTGTTGGGCGGTAACGGGAATTTGGTCACTCGAGTTCCATTTTCCGTGGTAAGCGTGGGCCGTGATGCTGACGCCATCGGCGTCATCGCCCTGGCTGTAGGTTAGCAAGCCGTTGATTTTGTTAAAACCATCTGGATGCACCCATGGGCCGTCATAGTAATACTCTTCGCCGCCGTACAGCAAATTGCCGTTGCCGAGCTTTTGCGATGCGCCGAAAACGGCCCGCCCATAATTGTACGTGCCGCCTTCAACTTTGAAGAAGTTCTCTGGCAGCGTCTTGAAAAAATCCACATGGGCATTTGCAGCCGAGCTAAAGTCGCCGACATTCGCGTAATAAGGGCCTTTTTCGAAATCCACCCGCTGCACAAACTCCGGGATGACGGTGTTCATGTCCGAGTACCCTTCGCCGTGCGCGTGCGACGGCAGGTTCAGCGGCATATCGTCGAGGAAAATGGCGATATCCGTGCCGTGGTCGAGATTGAAGCCGCGGAGAAAATACTGGTTGGCCTTGCCGCCGCCGGCGTGTTGCGTGATGATGAGACCGGGAACCGTCTCCAATACTTCTCCCGAACGAAGAATCGGACGATCTTCGATTTCCGTTGCGCCCACCGTTCCCTGGGTGCCGGATTCGGCAATTCCGATGAGTTCATCCTCCCGGCCCTGCACGTGGATGGTGGAGCTCACTGCGCCCACGACCAAAGAGATGCGCAGCGGGGCCGGCGCCCCGGTGGTCCCCAGGGTGACAAGGATTTCTTTGGTTTCAAAACCGGAATTCGACACGACGAGTCGATAAAACCCTGCTGCGAGTCCAGAAATAATGAAGGAGCCGTTTCTGTCCGACTGTGTCGTTCTTTGTACAACACCGTTCGCGCTTCGAAGCTGCACTGCAGCCCCGGCAATCACCGCGCCAGACGTGTCAACGACAGTTCCTGATAGCCGAGACGGATAAGCCTTATCGCTTGGGTCTGCCGGGTGACCCTGAGGATCGACGGCGCGTCCGGCCAAGGGAATCTCCTGGGCGGGCAGGAGGCACGGCATCAGCAGAATAAACAGGGCAAACAGCCTCTTCAGAAACATACGCGGCGACCCCATAAGATACGAAATGAAGGCAGAATGGCTCAACAGAACCCGATCTCTCACACGCGATGAGGCTTGCAGGCGGCAGCAAAACCATCGCCTTGAAAATGATTATTTCATGCGTAGCACGAATACTGTACTAGTATGTGGCATAACTATTATAAATTCGTATGCAGCAGGGGACAAGAACCTGCTATTCTGCATCGGAGGACGCCATGCGCCCATTTTCGCCGCTTATGCAACGCCTTGTGGCGGCAGGCCTGTTTTTGGCTGCTTCGCCAATCTTCCCCCAGACGGCAAAACCGCGACCGCTGACCGTGCCACTGGCGGGCGCGTCGGCGGATCGCCCGTTGCTCGAAGGAGTTCCGCAGACTGCAGGAATGCGTAGCGGCTTTGTGCGCCTGAAGCCCGGCGCAACGGTCGGATGGCACACGACCGGTAAGAACGAGGAGGCTCTCGTTATTCTGCACGGCCAGGGCGTGGCGCTGATCGACGGCCAGGCAAAACAACCATTCGCGGCTCCGGCGTTAGTCTATATTCCGCCCGCGACTCGCCACAACGTCCTGAATACGAGAACAGAGCCGCTGGAGTATGTGTATGTGGTTGCACCGGCAAAGCTGGAGTAATTTCACGGTTTTGCGAGGGAAGGCATATCCGCTGCAATCGGTGAAGGGGCGGCAGACTTTAACAGGCTGAGGTTGGTCTGGAGCGCCTGCTGATAAGCCGGATCAATTCCGGTATCGACCGGCAGCGCGGGGCCGGCATAGAACTCTAATCACTAGTGTCCGGCTATTTTCCAAAGAAATTGTACAACCGACTTATCAACAGTAAGATGCGGACATCTCTGCCGGGAACGATTTGAAATCCGCTCACGCTTTGTTCGGCAGAACTCATACGGCATGGCGCGAAACAATGGAGTATGAATGCAGGTCGCACCATCTTTGCGCAACTGGCCGTGTTTTGCTCCACAAGAAATTTCAAAAGTGCGTGGCGCATTATCGCGGCGACTTGAACCTGCGAGGGTCGCTTGATGGGATCAGTAACTGGCCATGGCATTCGCGCAGTTGACATACCGCGAGAGCCTGCGCGACATCGAGGCCTGCCTCGGCGCCATGCAAGGCAAGCTCTATCACATAGGCTTTCGCGGCAAGGTAGCCCCATCGACTGCGGCGACGGTCACATCCCGTCGCGTGCGGGCGCACTATAATTGGAACGATTCGCAACATCTTTCCGGATGCAGGGGGGTCGGCCGGCAGGTTGGTCCGCGTCCTACTGCGCGATGGAAGTCAATGAAACGCAAGATCTTAACCCAACCAACATAGGAGCGAAACTCCCGATGAATACCCATGAAATCGAAGCGATGTGCGTAGTCGCCAAGGGCGCCAATCACGGCCCGGCGCCTATTCCGCAAGAAGGCCGATGGACGAAGGTCAAAGAAGTAACCGACGTCTTCGGACTGACCCACGGCGTGGGCTGGTGCGCTCCCCAGCAGGGAGCCTGCAAGCTGACGTTGAACGTGAAAAACGGCATCATCGAGGAAGCGCTGGTGGAAACGATCGGTTGCACCGGGATGACGCATTCCGCCGCCATGGCCGCGGAGATTCTTCCCGGCAAGACGATTCTGGAAGCGCTGAATACCGACCTGGTTTGCGACGCGATCAACGTGGCGATGCGCGAGCTGTTCCTGCAAATCGTTTATGGCCGCACGCAGACAGCGTTTTCCGAGGGCGGGCTGCCCATCGGCGCCGGCCTGGAAGATCTAGGCAAAGGCCTGCGCAGCGTGACCGCGACGATGTACGGCACGACCGAAAAGGGCGCGCGCTATCTCGAACTGGCCGAGGGCTATGTGACGGAACTCGCGCTGGACGCGGACAACGAGATCATCGGCTACAAGTTTGTGCGGCTTGGACCCATGATGGACTCCATTGCCAAGGGCGTGGATGCGCAGACCGCGCTGACTAAGGCAACCGGCACCTATGGCCGCTATGCCGACGCCGTGAAAACCATCAACCCCCGCAAGGAATAAGGAGAAGACCATGGCTTTATTTGAAGGATATGAGAGACGGATTGCGCAGATCGATTCCTTTCTTGCCGCCAACGGCATTGAATCGCTGGAAAAGGCCGAGCAGATCTGCCTGGACAAGAATGTGGATGTGCGCAAGATCGTGAAGTCCATCCAGAACATTTCTTTTGAGAACGCCGGCTGGGCCTATCTGATTGGCGCGGCCGCAGCTATCAACAAGAATCAGACCGTTGCCGCGGAGATTGCCGAAACACTGGGCGCCGGCCTGCAGGCCTTCTGTATTCCCGGCTCGGTTGCCGATGATCGCAAGGTGGGCATCGGCCACGGCAATCTGGCAGCGATGCTGCTGCGCGAAGAGACCGGATGCTTCGCCTTTTGCGCGGGGCACGAGTCCTTTGCCGCCGCCGAGGGCGCCATTGGGCTGGCCCGCTCCGCGAACAATGCACGCAAGACTCCCTTGCGTGTGGTTCTCAACGGCCTGGGCAAAGACGCGGCGCTGATCATCTCGCGCGTCAATGGATTCACCTATGTGCAGACCGAGTTCGACTATGCGACCGGCAAGTTGAACGTGGTGCGCGAGAAGGCCTATTCCATCGGCGAACGCGCGGCTGTACGCTGCTATGGCGCGGACGATGTGCGCGAGGGCGTGGCGATCATGCACCTGGAGGGGGTTGATGTGGCTATTACCGGCAACTCGACCAACCCCACGCGCTTCCAGCATCCGGTGATGGCGATCTACAAGAAGGAGCGGCTGCTGGATGGCAAGAAATTCTTCTCGGTCGCTTCCGGCGGAGGCACGGGAAGAACGCTGCATCCCGATAACATGGGAGCGGGACCGGCTTCCTACGGCATGACCGACACCATGGGCCGGATGCACTCGGATGCGCAGTTTGCCGGGTCGTCCTCGGTGCCCGCGCACGTGGAGATGATGGGCCTGATCGGCATGGGCAATAACCCCATGGTGGGCGCATCGGTCGCGGTCGCGGTTGCGGTGGAAGGCGCGATGAGGGCATAAGGTCCGCGGCGTGCCATCCTTTCCGGGTTTTTCAGCGAGGCAAGACAAAAGACCAGATCAAGGCGCATCTCCTTGATCTGGTCCTTTTTATTCAGTGTGAGTCAGGCGGAAGCCAGCTGCAGAAACAACGCACAGCGCACAGAGAAAAAGCAACGTACTCCAGCAAATGTCAGAAAGCGTTCACGGCCGCGAAGAACTCCGTTTCATCCATGTATCCGATGCCGCACCAGTAAACCGGCCAGTTCGTACTGGTGATCGGATTCCAGCTCATTTTGGTGCTAGGATTCACTGCGTTATTGCCGGAGAAGAATGCGCCCTGGTATTGCAACATTGCCGCGTTTGATTCGATCAGCGCGGGATACAGTTCCGCGAACGAAGTGGCGAGAGGGCCTTCGAGTTCATAGGCTTGTGAGAAGGTGTAATAGTTGCCGAACGCGGCAGACGTTGCCAGGTTGCAGTTCACAGCGGAATAGTCGGTCGGGGCGAGGCTCACGCCATCCAAAGTAAAGATTTTGTAGGCGGGGTAATTGCCAAAGTACGGACTGATGCCCGCGGTAATTGCCAGCGCAATGCCCGGCGACATCAGCCGGAATTCGTCCATGTGCGTATGACCGGCAAAAGACATCGCAATGACGCCGGGATACTGTTCAATGATGCCCATGAACTGTTCCTGATAGTTTTCAGCCCACATCATCGTGGCTGCCGCGATCTGGCCACTGTCATTGGGCTGCTGGCCGGTTGTGCTCTCAACCGCGCCAGGAGGCGCATGCATCAGCAGCCAAACCTTCTTGCCGGCGGTGCTGGCCTCTGCAAGTTGGGCGCCCAACCAGGAAAATTGATCTGGAATCATGGTCTGCTCGACAGTATTGCCTGGGGAAAGCGCGAACGTGTTCAGTGCGATGATCGTCAGATTCATTCCCGCGGGCTCAACCGAGTAGTATCCTCCATTTTTTATGGTGCTGATTACATCCGCCTGATTTCCTGACCCGTTCAAAGCGAGCGTGTATAACTGCTGCGCATTGCTGGCAAGAAAAGTGCTGTCCGGCCCAGAATTCGTATAGGAATCGCAGTTGCCCAGCGCGAAGTAGACGGGGATCGCGCCCACCGCCGCTCTGATCTGCTGCAAGACAAATGTGAGTGTTTTGTCGACAAATGCAGCGGCATCTGCGGCTGTTTTTTTCGGGAAATACACCATGTAAAGCAGATCCAGGCCGTGGCCAAGAAAGTCGCCTGTAAACAGGACCGCCGGACTGGTTCCCAGGTTCTGCTTGATGCTTGCGAGCGCCAGGGTGAACAGCGCATAGTTGGTGTCGGTGTTAAGGGCGGAAGGCGCACTATTCGTCATATTCAACGCGCCCTCAAAGATCGCCGGCCAATCGGAGGGATCCGCCGCATCAAGCTGCGCTACCAGCAATTGATTAGCCGGCACTGTATCCATATTCAACGTTGCATTTGGCAGAAGCGGATTGATGTATGGCTGGAAATGCACATCGGAGAAGACGGGGACCGAGAAGTTATCTGAACCGGCACTCCCGATGGCTCCTCCGCATCCGCTGAGGAAGCCGGCTCCTGCCAGGCTTGCTAACTCAAGAAATGAACGGCGCGATAGCTGTGGCATTCGAGTTTCTCCTTCTCTTGCAGACTGCTGTTGGGCCGTGTCTTATCGATACGGTCAGAATTGAGGTGCCGTGGCCGGAAGCGCGCGTGATCTGATGCCTTCGCATATCGCGTTATCTGCCGTCAAGTTACCGCTGCCGTCGAGTTTTTCCGTGATGCTGCCATTCTTGCTGCACCCGGAGAAACAAAAAGAACGGGATCATACTGAAAGCAAGTCCCGCAGAGTTCGCATCGCAACCTCATTTCGCACCTTCCGGCATGACCGCAGGCCACGGCTTGTGTCACTCGCTTGGAAGACGGATTTACTCTACCTGATCTCCTTATCGGCCGGCTGTACAGAAGTGGTCACATCGGAGAGATAACCTGCATATCGAAGGCCGCCGCGGCGGATTCTCCGCTGCTCTGTGCATCTGAGTCCAGAAACGATACAGTCGGACTGCTCGCACGCTTCGCCACTTCCGCTGAAGACTCAGCACACGCCGATATTCGAAACTCAGGAAAGTGATGCTCTCTCCCTTCTTCAGATCCACCATCCGGCTTGTGCATCAGTTGCCGCTCGCACGTTTTCAAGCATGAGACCTGAATCGGGTTCGAAGGACCGAAGAAAAATTTCACGCCCGGTTCGGATTCCCGGATTGGCACTTTGTCCCATCTCCTCGTCTCGCCGCAAGAAAGATAAGCGATTCTCCGGAGAATTCAGATCACCCGGAGGGATCCTGGCAAAGTGGTCGTTTTGGCTCAGTCGAAGACTGGGCGGTTCGGTATTATCGCAGCGATGAAAGGTGGGGCTCCATGCGGTCGACGCGTTGGCTTGGGTCATTTTTGGTATTCCTGTCCGTTCTTCTCAGTGGATGCGGGCACAACGGCAGCAATGCGCCGACGTCGCTGAGCTATACGACACCCACGGCGGTATACACCAAGGGTGTGGCAGTGACCGCGGACAGCCCGACCAGCAGCGGCGGCGCGGTGATTGGGTACAGCGTGAGTCCGGCCCTTCCGGCGGGCCTGAGCCTGAACGCCTCGACCGGTGTCGTCAGTGGAACTCCCACGGTTGTGACCGCCACGGCCAGCTACACGGTGACCGCTTCGGGCGCGTCCGGCAGCATCACTACGGTTCTGTCTGTCACGGTGAATGACCAGCCTCCCTCTGCGCTCAGCTACGCCATAGGCTCCGCGGCCTACACAATCGGTATGCCCATCACGGCGAACGATCCGACGAACAGCGGCGGATCGGTGGCCTCCTACAGCGTGAGCCCCGCCGTTCCGGCCGGACTGAGCCTGAGCACGATAACGGGAATCATCAGCGGAGATCCCACGGCGGTGACCGCGGCGGCCAACTACACGGTAACGGCGACCAACTCGGGCGGCAGTACAACGGCAACCCTGACCATCGCGGTGAACGCCGTGCCGGTCCCGACGAGTCCGGCGGCTCCGGCGGGACTGGTCTATAGCCCCGGAAACGCGGTCTACACTGTGGGTGTGCCGATTCCGGAGAACGTCCCGACCAGCACGGGCGGGGCGCCGCTCTCGTATAGTGTGAGTCCGGCTCTTCCGGCGGGCCTGAGAATGAGCGCCACGCCGATCACCCTCGGAGACGCCGCCTCGGGCATCCTCAGTGGAACACCCACGGCGGCAACTGCCACGGCCACCTATACGGTAACGGCTCATAATGCGTCTGGCAGCACGACGGCGACCCTGGCCATCACCGTAAATCCCGCGGACGCGTCCCCGGCAGGTCTGGCTTACAGCGCCCCCGCTCCGGTTTATGCCGTGGAAGTGCCGATTACGCCGGACGTCCCGTCGACCGGCGCCACCGGTGCAACGCCAACCTCGTACAGTGTGAGCCCGGATCTTCCCGCGGGCCTGAGCCTGAACTCCGTCAGCGGGATCGTTACCGGAACTCCCTCGGCTGTGCCCTCCACGATTGTGCCCCCGCCTCCCTCTACGGCAACCTATACAGTAACCGCTTCCACTTTGGCTGGCAGCACCACGGCGCCCCTGACGATTACGATCTATAACGCACCTCAGGTCGTTCCGAATATGAGCCAGTCGCTTACGCCGCTGGCAACCACAGGTTCGAGTTTCCAATTTCTGGACACCGGCATGGTGGTTTCCGATACGATCAATCCGCAAGTGCTCCCGGTGGAATGGATGGCAGGGCAGGCGGTCAGCACTGCCGTGAGTCCAGATGGCAACACTTTGTTGGTTCTGACCAGCGGGTACAACCGCGTCTTTCAGGGTCCGTTTCCGTTATTTGACCCGCTCTACTCAAGTGAGTACATATTCATCTTCGACATCACGAATCACTCGCCTGTCTTTAAGCAAGCGGTTCCCATTCCCAATGCCTACCACGGAATTGCCTGGGATCCGGGTGGCCAGGCGTTCTACGTCTCCGGCGGCATGGGTGATGCTCCCTTCGGCACCGACCCGATTCCGTACGCCCTGCCCAACAATGGAGACAACGTCCACATCATCACGCAGAAAAACGGAATCTGGGTGAATACCGCCGAACTTGACCTGGGCCAAAGCCCCTCCTCTGTTGTTCTTGGCCATCCATCGGGGAACGGCCTTCCGGTGCCCAACAATCAATTCGCCTCTGTCAACGCCGCGGTTTTCGTAGCTCCGATGGCTGCCGGCCTGGCGATCTCGAGCGATGGCCAGACGCTGGTGGTGGCGAATTATTTCAATGACTCGATTACGGTCTTTACCGGAGGCTTGAATGTTTGGTTAAGCCAATGGGTGGCAGACACCGGTTCGGCGCAAGGAGGCCAGGGAACGCTGCAAGGGATGGAACTCGATCTGCGTCCCGGCAGGGCCGTTTCATCGCCAACGCCCGGCATACCGGGCGGAGAGTATCCGTTCTGGGTGGTGCTGGCGGGGAGCAGCGGACCGGGCGCAACTGCTTATGTGTCGAGCCTTCGCGACCGCGAGATTGATGTCGTGAACCTGAGAGAGGCTTGTGCCAATGGCACCAGCGGACCCGGATGTGTTTTGACAGCGGCGCCAATTGTATCCGCCCGCATTCCCGTAAAAGGCCAGCCGAACAAGATGACGTTGAACAAAGCACAGACACTTCTATACGTAGCCGAAGACGAGTCGGATACAGTGGACGTGATCGACCTCAACCTCCTGGACAAAGGCAGCCCCAGCCAGAACCAGCCCGCCACGGTGAACACGGTAATCGAATCCATCCCGGTGATCGCTCCGCCGGCAGATTTAGCGTCTTTTTCGCTGACACAATATACCGGCGCAAATACCAACAGCGTGACGCTTTCGCCGGACGAGAAGACTCTCTATGTGACCAATGGCAATCTGAATAACATCGCGGTGGTGGCGCTGACCGGAACCAATCACGGCGACCAGGTGGCCGGCCTGATCCCAACTGGCTGGTATCCGAACTCGATTAGCCTCGGCAACGATGGAACCTGGGCGTATGCGGTCAATATGAAGTCGCCGACGGGCGCCAATCCCTACTGGTGCTATAACTACGGGCCGACGGGTTACCCCGGTTGCGCTCCCGCCAATGAGTACAATCCGCAGTTGACCAAAGCCGGCTTGCTCAGTTTTCCGGTAGCCAGCCTCTCGACGCAGCTTCCGGCGCTGACGGCGCAGGTAACCACGAACAACCGGTTCGCCAGTATTGAGAGCCCCGGCGCGGCTGCAATCATGGCCACGGTGCATAGCGGCATCCAGCACGTGATCTACATCCTCAAGGAAAACCGGACCTACGATCAGATTCTGGGCGATCTGGGACGCGGCAACGGCGATCCCGCTTTGACCTTGTTCGGCCAGGAGATTACGCCGAATCAGCATAACCTCGCGCAGCAATTCGTTACCCTTGACAACTTCCGCGCTACCGCTGAAGTCAGCTACGACGGATGGTCGTGGAGTACGTCGGCTCGCACCCCAGACGTGGTTGAACACCAATATCCTGTCTTTTACGCGCAACGCGGCCTCGCCCTGGACGGGGGTTTGAATCGCAGCGTGAACGTGGCCCTGCCAACCCTGGCCCAGCGCCAAGCCTCCGATCCACTGATGCCGGGCGGGGCTCTTTCGCCAACTGTCACGGGCGGCGAGGATTTGCTGCCGGGCCAGACCGACACGGACTCGCCGGATGGACCGAACAACGAAATAAATACCGGCTTTCTGTGGAACAACGCTCTGCGCGCCGGCCTCACGGTTCGCGACTATGGTTTCTACATCGACACGACCTGCTATAACGAGCCCGCATGCCAGACTCCGCTGGCGCATGACCCGTTCTCGACGAATACTATCGTAGCTCCCGCCGCGAATGTCGCTCTGACGCCCTTTACCGATCCGTACTTTCGCGGATTCGATCCCGCGTTCCCGGACTACTACCGCTACAAGGAGTGGGAGCGTGAGTTCGACACCAACTACGCGGCCGGCGGGTTGCCCAATCTGACCCTGGTCCGCTTCATGCACGATCACACCGGGAGCTTTGGGACGGCGATTGACGGCGTGAATACTCCTGATCTGGACGTGGCCGATAACGATTACGCGGTAGGCCTGCTGGTGCAGAAGATCGCCAACAGCATCTACGCGAACAACACGCTGATCTTTGTTGTGGAAGACGACGCGCAGGATGGCGCCGACCACATCGACTCGCACCGCACCACAGCCTACATCGCAGGCGCTTATGTGAAGAACGGAGTGGTCTCCACGGCGTATAACACCCTCGACTTCATCCGCACGATGGAAGAGGTTCTGGGCCTGCCGCCGATGAACCTCAATGACGCGCTGGCCACTCCCATGAGCGACATCTTCAATACCGCCCCGGCCCCGTGGAGCTTTACTGCTACCCCCGCCGCAATTCTTTCTTGCACGAAGCTGCCTCTTCCTATTCCAGCGCAACCGTGCAACAACCCGACACCAAATGTAGCCTACTGGTCGCGCGTCACCAAAGGGATGGACTTCAGCGATGCGGATCTCGTCGATGGCGGCGAATTCAACCGCGTTCTCTGGAAGGGAATGATGGGCAACCGGCCTTATCCCTCCCGGCCCACGGGCAAGGATCTGAGCCAGAACCGCGACAAGCTGCTGGCGGATTACCGGCGATCCCTACAGCACCAGTCGGTAAGAACCCCCAAGCCTGCCGGCAACTGACAGGGCTGACTATAGCAAAACCGGGGATACTGTAGCCTGATTAGCCTCGTCGAAGGTCGCCGCTCTCTGATGGTCGCGTCGACTTGAGTGTGTTGGTTTCGGGATACGCCATCCTTGGTTTTGCTATAGCGCGTAGGTGCATCCACACTCAAGATGGATTTTCGGCGCGCGACATTGCCCGAGCAAGTGTCCATTCTGAACGCATATTCTTTCCCTGTATTGCCGCGATAGAGTAAGGATGGAGAGCCTTGTTCACTGAGGCATCGAGTTTCGCATATAGAATGAGAGTCTCTGTGGAGAATCGTCCGGCGAGAAATATCGCAGGTTTCCTTCTAGTGCTTCTCACACCTGCCTTCTGCCTTGCGCAGATTGACCGCGCGGGTTTGAGCGGAACAGTTACCGACAGTTCCGGAAGGGTACTTCCCGGAGCGCGCATTACGGCCCTCGAAACCGCAACCGGCCTGGTGCGCGAAACGGTCTCCTCCGCGAACGGCATCTACTACATCCCGGAGTTACCTGTCGGCCTCTACCGCGTCACGTGTTCCGCGCCAGGTTTTGGGCAAGTGGTTTTTAACAACCTGGAGCAGACGGTCGGGCACACGCGCACGTTCGACTTTACGCTCACGGTGGGCGGCGTGAAACAGCAAGTGAATGTCAGCGGCCAGATCTCGCAGCTCGACGAGACGAGCGATGCGCTGGGCGCTCGCACCGAGTCTAAACAGGTGAACGATCTTCCGTTGAACGGCAGAAACTGGTCAACGCTTACGGCGCTCGTGCCCGGAGCTGTCGACATGGGCGGCAGTAACCAGCGCAGCATTCGCTTCGCGGGGCGCGGGCTGGACGACAACAACTTTACGTATGACGGCATCGATGCAACCAACATCGTCAATCAGGCGCAGCAGAGCTTTGTACGGCTTGCCATTCCTACCGACGCCATCGAGGAGTTCCGCATCGACACCATGCTCTTCACCGCCGAAAATGGCAGCACCCCCGGCGGGCAGATCGATGTGGCCTCGAAGTCCGGCGCGAACACGCTGCATGGCGGCCTATTCGAATTCCTGCGCAACGACATATTCGATGCTCGCAATCCCATCCTCCCCACCCGTCTGCCATTTCGTCTCAACCAGTTCGGCGGCGATCTCGGCGGCCGGCTCGCCCGCGACCGCTCCTTCTATTACTTCACCTATGAAGGGCTGCGCCAAAGCTACGGCCAGCCGCTCTCGGGGTTCGTCCCAAGCCCGGCCTTCGGTGCTCAGGTAGCCGCCGCCAATCCGGCGTTGGCGCCGATCGTCGCCGCTTATCCAACGAAAGGGTTGACGCCTTATACCACGGATATCGATCAGTTTTCCGGCTCGGGACGGCAACTGGACCACGAAGACTCCGCGATGCTGCGTCTGGATCGGCATTTCTCAGCCACCGACACGGCCTATCTTCGCTTCAACTTCGATGCCGCTTACAGCGATGTGTCTTCCGACGGCCTGAACGACCGCACGCTGACAACATCCCGGCCGGTAAACGGCGAGCTGGAGCAGTTGCACATCTTCTCACAGCGACTGGTGAACGAGTTGAAATTCGGCTTCAATCGCAGCACCGTCTTCACCACCAATCAAGGACTCACCAATCTCCCGTATTCGGTTGCGGTCGCCGGCCTCACCACCCTGGCCAACAACGAATTCACCACCGGCGTGGGCAACTCCTTCTCCTACATTGACAATCTGACAATGGTCCGCGGGACGCACACGCTCAAGTTCGGCGTTGAGGTCCGCCGCATCCAACTGGACCAGGGAAATACGGCCAACGGGACGGTCGTCTATTCATCTCTTAACCTTCCCGCGTCCAGCTTTCTGGTTAACTCCGTCAGTTCGGCCACCTATAACGACTCGCTGCCGCTGAATGGCCTGCGCAAGACGGAGGTATATTCCTACGCGCAGGACGAGTGGAGGTTCCGCCGCAACCTCACGTTGAATCTTGGCGTCCGCTACACTTTTTTCAACATCTTTCACGAGGTTCACGGCAAGGCCGATCCATTCGACTTCGCCACCTGCGGGGCAGCGGGCTACTGCGGCGTGGGAGCCAGCTTCGGCAACCCCAACACGCTGGACATAGACCCGCGTATTTCGGTTGCCTGGTCGCCCTCGGCTCTCGGCGGCAAAACCGTCATTCGCTCCGGCTTCGGTATCTACCACGGTGACGGTCAGCTCGACGACCAGAATGTGCCCATCAAGAACGAGGTTGGCGTGTATTCGCTCAGCGCAAAGTCAACGCCAGGGCTTGCTTATCCCATTACGCCCTTCCTGAATGGCCCCGGCACCCTGTCGGCGAATGCCGACGATCGCGACCGCAAGGACATGTACGTGAGCCAGTGGGGGCTCTCCGTGCAGCGGGCGCTCCCGCACGATTTGCTCGGCACGCTCTCCTATGTGGGAAGCGAAGGCAATTTTGAGCTGATCACCTCGTATGTCAACCTCATTGACCCTGCGACCGGTCTGCGTCCTTATCCCGCCTTCGGCCAGGTCAGGTGGCGGGGCAACACGAATAGCAGTTCTTACGAAGGCTTTGTCGCCAGTCTTCAGCGCAGCTTTACCGATGGACTGCTGGTCTCTGCTAACTACGCATACACACACCAGATCGACCAGGACGCGCCCGGAGGCGGGGATTCCGACAATCCCCAGAACCCCGCCTGCATGGCCTGCGAGCGCGCCTCGGGAGACTTTGATGCGCGGCAGGTCGTGAATGCCAACGCTGTTTACGATCTTCCCTTCGGCCCCGGAAAAGCTTTTCTTTCTCAACCGGGAATCGCCTGCGCAGTCCTCGGCCGCTGGAGCTTGACGGACATCGTCGCGGCGCGTACCGGTACCCCGCTCAATGTCACCTACTCCCGGTCCAGCTCGTCGGTGGCCACCGGTTATACCACCAATCAGCGTCCAAATCTGGTTCCGGGCGTTTCGCTTACTCCGCCTGGGGGAAAGACGATCAGTGGGACGACCAGCAATTGGATCAACCCCGCGGCCTTTGCAGCGGTTCCCGACTCGGGCTATGGCAACGCCCCGCGCAACATCGCTCGCGGCCCAAATCTCTGGCAGACCGATCTTGGTGTTTCAAAGCGCATTCCAATCGCCGAGGGCGTCCAGCTCCAATTCAGGTGCGAGGCATTCAATCTTCTCAACCGCGCCCAATATAGCCTGCCGCTGGAAGAAGTCTGGCTGCCGCCGACGGCAACATCGCCATCGAGCATCGAGCCGCAGGTATCCACAGCAAGCACAACCCCGATTGGAACCGGCACGCCGCGCGAGATTCAGTTCGGGCTGCGTCTGGAGTTCTAGAGCAAAACCACAATTTACCTGCCCATAACAACCTCATCCAACCGTTATGTTCATTAGGTGCAGCCCAACCCGCGTCGGCGTGTTACGGCCGGAAATGAACAAGCCAAAATAGCTCCGTGCCCCATCCTTTCGCCTTATTTCTGGCGAAAGGGTGGGAACCCTCGAAACTCAACCAGTTTTGTTCATGAGGAGCCAGTTGGGCTTTTACTTTGCGTCCTGCGCAGTCGAAGGAACGGTTTCTTCACCACTGATATTCAGCGACGAACTGTTGATTAACCAACTGAGCGCGTCAGTTCCTCGACCGTCGCGATCAACGCTTTAATATTCTCCGTAGGCGCCTGAGGAGGCATTCCCCCGCCGCACGAAACGATCAGGCGCGAGCGATCATCGAGGAAATTCAGCATCACCGTAACCGACCGCTTCACGTCTTCGGGTGTTCCCTCGGCCAGTACGTCGCGCGGAGGTATGTTCCCCATCAGTGCAATTCGGTTATTCGTCCAGCTCTTCATCTCGGCCACGGTGTGCTGCGTGCCGAAATTGAGCAGATTGATCCCTGCCGACTCCAGCAAAGGCGCGCTGGCCTTGCACGGCGCATCGTTGTGGAAGAACTTCACCGTCACATCCGCCGCATAGGCCCGCTGCAAATACGGCAGAGCGAACTTCTCGCAATCGCGCCGGCTCACGAACCCGACAATATCGTCGAGCAGGAAAATTCCGTCGATCATCGGGAAGACTTCGCGCTGATAAGCGATCCACTCCACCAGAAAATCCGTGACGATATCCAGCAGGCGATGCATCAGCTCAGGGTGGGTCTTGATTGCCTCCAGAAACTCCGGCGTGCCCATCAGAAACGAGGCTATATTGAGCGGGCCGCGGGCCACCGCGAAACGGATCTTGTGGCCGGCCTTTTCAATCTCCGGCTGCAAGTGCTGGAGCCGCTTGATCACAAAGGGCAGCAGGCCGTGCTTGCGCGGATTGGGCTTTTCCAGATGCTCGACCTCCAAGGGCGAGCGTAGCACTTTCTTGGCGAAGGGAAACTCGTCCTCGCCCCACATGGAGACGGCCCCGAAGGCCGAGGGCTCCGTGCACATTCCATACTCCGACCAGAAACCCGGCAGCATGATCGTCTCCGGAAAGGCGCGTATGGCCTTGAGATTGTCCTCCAGAAAGATGCGGTCATCGGTGAAGTAATCCAGAATCGTGTGCCCCGCCCAATTCGGCAGCCACGGACTATCGATGATGAATGCAGTCGGCAGAGGGCTGATCGCCTCTCCGCGAACGACAGAGACGAGCGTGTTCCATTGCTGGTCGTTCATGCCTTTACCTCATGAATCTTCGCTACTAAGCCGCAACCAAACGGCGCGCCAGATCAACCGACGCCGCGGCGGTTTCACTGTACCCATCCGCGCCAATCGTTTCCGCATACTTGCTTGTAACCGGCGCACCGCCGACCATGATTTTGATTTGCTCCCGGATTCCCGCCGCTCGGAAGGCCTCGATGGTGGTCTTCATCGCCGGCATCGTCGTGGTCAGCAGCGCGGAGAGGCCGACAATCTGCACCGGACTTTTCTTCACGGCGGCAATGAATCTCTCCGGGGGAACATCGACGCCCAGATCGGTGACCTCGAAGCCGCCGCCCTCCAGCATCGCCGCCACCAGGTTCTTTCCGATATCGTGCAGATCCCCCTGCACCGTCCCCAGCACCACATGAGCCATCGGCTTGGAGCCGGCCTGGGCGAGTAACGGACGCAGGATCACGAAGATCTCCTTGGTGGCGCGCGCCGCCATCAGCAGCTCGGGCACAAAGTATTCGCCCTCTTCGAAGAGCTTGCCCACTTCGGCCATCGCCGGGCTGATGCCCTGGCTGATCAAATCAACCGGCTGAACGCCTTCCGCCAGAGCCGTGCGCGCCGCGGAGACTGAGGCCGGCACGTCGCCCTCGATCACCGCCTGACGCAACGCCGATAAATCCTGCATGGGTATCGTCATGGGTTTGCCACTCAAACAAAGCACCAAACTATTCTGACCTGATGGGACGTACACAGAGTACAACGTTGGCCTGATTTCCGGAATGTTGCCGGTCCCTTTGCGGCAAACCCATGCGAAATGCGCGTGGTCATCCTGATCCGGAATCGTGTATGCTGTGTGCCATGATTGATCATACGAATCGCCTGCGCGAGTGGCTGGCCAACGGCCTGCTCATCACCGATGGCGCCTGGGGTACGCAGTTGCAGGCGCGCGGCCTGCCCCCCGGCGCCAACCCGGACTCATGGAACCTCACCCATCCTGAAGAGGTGGAAGCGGTGGCGCGCGCCTATGCCGTAGCGGGCAGCCAGGTCATTCTCACTAACACCTTTCGTGCCAACGCTGTCGCCATGAAAGGCGTCACGGAGGCCGATCTGGACGCGATCAATCGCGCGGGCGTCGCACTCTCGCGCCAGGCCGCGGGTCGGGCGCTGGTCTTTGCCTCCATCGGCCCCACCGCCAAGATGCTGCTCTCCGGCGAGATGAGCAGCGAAGAGGCTACCGCGGCCTTTGCCGCGCAGGCCGCATCCCTGGCGGCGGCTGGCGCGGATGCCTTGCTCATCGAAACCATGAGCGACATCGCCGAAGCGCGCCTGGCTGTCGAAGCCGCCCGCCGCACTGGCCTGCCGGTCATCGTCTCCTTCGCCTTCGACTCCGGCAAGAACAAGGACCGCACCATGATGGGCGCAACACCCGAAGCCGTGGCCGCAGCGATGGTGGAAGCGGGCGCGGACGCGGTCGGCGCAAACTGTGGCGTAGGAGTCGAGCTTGCCGTGCCCATCTGCCTGCGGCTCCGCGCAGCCTGCGATCTGCCTCTCTGGATCAAGCCGAACGCCGGCCTGCCCACCATGGAGGGCTCCGGCCTGCGCTATGCCACTACGGCGGAGTTCTTCGCCTCGCACTACGCGGCGTTGCGCGATGCCGGCGCAGCCTTTCTCGGCGGCTGCTGCGGCTCTACGCCGGAGTTCATCCGCGCTCTGGTCGCCGCCCGCCGAGCCGCACTGTGAGGAAGCTCAGATTAAGCCAGTGTTTTGAAAGGGAAAAACTTCACAGGCTGCGGAAAAACTCGATTACAGGCCTGTTTTGTAAAAGGGCACGACTTTAGTCGGGCCGATAAAGCCCATAGAATCACCGGGGCTCTAGCCCCTGAGGGATGGCGTTTCGCAGGTCTTCGGAGGGAGCAGGGGGTTTCAACCCCCTGAAAGAGAGCGAATCTACAGGGCCTTCAGGCCCGGGCCATTACCGCGTTTCTAAGACTTGAAGAAAATACACGCCGTGCTACTTCCCGCCCTGAATCTGCACCAGCGGCGGCCGCTCGGCCTTCAGCTCCTCCGGCCGGATCATCCCCCGCTGCGGCGCTCTCCAATGGTCGATATAGCTGATCCGGTGCACGCAGCCAATCGTGCAATTCGGCGCGCAGCTCTTCGCCGTCAAAAACTCCCGCTTCACGTCCGCCGTGGTGTAATCGGCCAGCGGCACGCCCGGATACCCGCGCTGCTGCGAGCAGTAGTGCACCAGCCCGTCCTCGCAGATATACAGGTACCGCGACCCCGCCCGGCAGCGCCAGTCGTTCGGCCGCCCCTGCGCAATCGCCTCCTGAAACTTGTCGAAGCGCGAGTAGTTGGTCTTCCGCCGGTGCGTCATTGCGAAGTAGACCCGCGCCTCCTCCGGCAGCAGGGGCTTCAATTGTCCGCTGCCGTCGTGGATAATCCCAATCGTCGATTCAAAGCCCAGCTCCAGCGCCCGCCGCCCGATCACCAGCGCGTCGTTGGGATTCTTGAAGCCCCCGCCCACCACCGAATTGATATTCACATGGAATTCGGCGTACTCCGAGAGCATCACCAGCTTCTTGTCCAGCACCTTGAGGCTCTTCTTCGAGACCTCGTCCGGCTCCAGATTATCGATGGAAATCTGCATATGGTCGAGGCCGGCTTTGTTCAGCCGCTCAATCCGGGCTTCATTCAAGAGGTAACCGTTGGTAATCATTCCGGCAATCGCCCCGGTTCGCCGCATCCGCCGGATAATCTCGTCCAGGTCGGGATGCGTCAGCGGCTCGCCGCCACTGATGCCAATCATCGCCGTCCCCAGCCGTCCCAGGTGGTCGATCCGCCGCAGCATCTCCTCCAAAGGAACGGGTTCAGACACCTTGTCGTACTCATTGCAGTAGCCGCAAGAGAGGTTGCAAAAGCGCGCCGGGATAATCTGCGCCAGCACCGGATGCGAGGTCGACGCCAGCGCGCTCGCCACCATCCGCAGCTCGCGCACCTTCCGCACCGCCGCAATCGCGCGCCCGCGCACCGTCGATCTCCGGGGAATCGCCATCTCTTCTATTGAAGCATATTACCGGGTGCGGGACTATGAGGTGAGCTCGGTTCGTCCAGCAATCTCCGCATGGCCCATCAAATGCTACCTACCTACTATTAAACATTTCGACTTCGTTGAATCTACTCAAATGCAAATCCAAAATTTGTCGCGACTCTCACTAATTCCTTCTCTGGAAACAGTTCATTCCACCGCGCCAATAACTGATCGCGATCAAAGTGCAGCCGATCGAGGATGAGAAAGGCTTCTGGCTGAAAAAAGAACGCGCTGGCGCCATCGTAATTGTTATCGGGATTCGAATAGACCGCCTCCAATTCTCGACGATGCTGTTCAAAGGTCGGAATCACATGGCGCTGAAGAATATCTTGGGGGCTCTGTTCACCATACAAGGGAAGCATGAGGTTGATTACGGCTAACGAGAGCTCAACGTCCGGACGCCTTGAAGCGACGCTATAATACAGTTTCTCGAGGCCGTTAAAGACCTCGACATCAGGACCAGGACGCGCTTCATCATTCATACGAACGAACTCTCGATCCGCCATCTCGACAAGGCCTGCAGTTAGATTCACTCGTCTTTTCAGGTCCGGAGGCAGCCTGTTGACCAACTCGTCATTCTTGTAGAACGTGTCGTGCGAGACCTCAGACCAGAGATGCTGTCCGTAGGTCCTGATTTGAAGCTCACCGAAGAATTCCTCGGGCGGGAAGCGTGCAATTTCGTTATCGCCAGCTTTCAAGGCCAGCCCATCGATATGGATGCTCTGATAGCCAACCTTGTCAACTCCAAGCTTTGCCGCCTTGTCCTCGACACCCGTAAAATCAAATCGTTGCTTTACACAGTCCTCGAGTGGGAGCAATTCCGAGCGATACCGCACGACAACTCTGGCCCCCACTTTATCCGACAGTGTTTCATATGAGTGGTCTCGTTCCTTGATCAGTTTCTTGACTAAGCTGTGAGTCTCCTTCGCTCGCGCCGATACCTCTGCGTAAATCCCGAGTTCCTGAACAATCGTTTTTAACCTACCCTTGAGTAGGTCTGCGAACGCTTCATGCCTACCTCGTACCCGGACCCACTCCACGCGTGCTGCTTCGACATCCATCAGGATCTTCCCAACCGGCTTAACCTGTCGTTGACTATTATCTGTTCTGCCTCGACTTGAACGAGTTCTCCCCGGCCTTCAGGAGCAACTACACGGACACCAGCCTCGCTGATATAGGTTAGCCGACGAAGAGCGCCCCGGATGTCCTGCGTGTCCTTCTCGAAAGCTTGCATCGAGACGTGACGTTCTTCGAGAAATACCTGAAGCTCATGCCTCGTCGGCTGCGGAATATGGTCAGTGAGAAATGCACGAGGAGAGACAGTTGGTCTCGCAGATCGAAGCTCGCTGTGAAGACTCTCGTAAATGACAGTCTGCAACTCCGGATTATCAACTTGAGAGTTGACGAATTCCATTGTAAAATTGAAAAACTTCGATGTTGTGACCCGTCCCGCTTCCTCCAGATCGCACCCAAGATACTTGCGCCAAAATCTCGCCATCTCTTTCGTGTCGGTAGAGTTATGTTGATTGTCACAAGCGGCCATTTCGAAATCATCATCACCCTCGCCCGTGCGTAGGAATGCCGCTGCCTTGAAGAGACGGGTGTTCCCGGTTAGTATGAGGCTGTCCAGGATCGACATCTCAAAATGCGTCTTTCCGCGCTCTTGCTTCATTTTCACTTCCGCGCCCTCATCGCGCTCGAGTTTCATTAGAATGAGCCCACGCCGATTAGTCACGGTAATGTCGATTACGCAAAGAAGACCTGCTGAGACAGCTCCTGTCTGCACTTGGTACAGATGCTGCGCCATCGTTTGGGAGCTCAGAACGAATCTCTCGGCAGTGTAGCCCTGTGCGGTGAAATTGCGAACTAGCTCCGGTAACGGGGACGATGGCTGGGTTTGGAAGACCATCCCGTATGCCGACCTGGAATCCAAGGACTTAACGAGCTTGGATTTCAATAGCCTACGCCGGTCGGCGTCAATCGGCGTAGAATCTGTCGCGAGTGTGACCTGCGTTCCACCATCGCCACGCTGATTGGGAACATCGTGAAAGATGACATGACGCAGGGTCATCGTTGCCAGTTGTTCGTTCGTGAGCATATGCCGATCTCCTGATCTATAACATCGTACAGCGGCTTGCACACATCTGGCCGTTACTGTACCAAGATTATAAGGCGAATATAAAGCGAATGTCAAATCGCCGGGAACCCAACGCCGAGTACACAGATCCCGCATTTGGGACCTGGGCTAGCCCAATCTCCCCGCCCCAATCCGCCCTTCCGCCTCCATCAGGTTGCTCAGAATATCGTTGATGCGGGTCAGGTGGCCTTTGCCTTTGGAGCGCAGCCATTCGAGCACCTGCGGATCGAGACGGACGCTCTCTGCAACCCCGTTCTTCCGGAGAGAGAGAATGAAAATAGCCCCGGGCCGTGGTCCGCCGGACAAGTCTTCGTCCGTGGGGTGGCGGGATGGAGCGCAGCGCAATCCGGGGAATGACCGCCCAACAAAGTCTTGCTCCCCGTAGAGGCGCTGTGAATGCACGGAGCTCTCCATCCTTTCGCGCACTCGTTGAAAGGGTGGGAAACCATGAACTCGGCAAGACTCCTCCCTGTTCCCTATTCCCTATTCCCTGTATCTTGACCATCCATAGTCAGAAAAAACGCCAAATATTCGCCCTCAAACACCTTGGAATCCCGCCATCCGGGACGATTTCAAATTCGTTGATGACGTCCTTGCAGCCATTCTCGGTAAAGGTGAACAGTTACACGACACCAGTGCAGGCAAAACCGGACAGCTACAGATCACCACTTTCTCCGAAACCGGTACCCTGTAGCTGTTCATTTGACCCCAAAACCGGCTGCATTTAGCTTCACACTTTTGAAAAACCGGTAACCTATAGCGCACGGTTTTCCAGGCCCTCAACCCCGCGCTCTACAATCATTGCGTGCTCCCGGAATCCCATCGCGAGCGGATCGACGTGGTGCTGGTCTCGCCCCGCAACCCCCTCAATATAGGAGCGGCGGCGCGGGCGATGGCCAACTTCGGCTTTCAGCGCCTCTCGGTCGTCGCCCCCTTTGCGCCCATGTGGCGCCAGGCCCGCTCCGCCGTCGGCGCGCCAGAGCTGCTGCTAAGCGCTGTGGAATCAGTGACTCTGGCCGAAGCCGTCGCCGATTGCACGCTGGTGGTGGGCACCGGAACCATCACCTATCGCAAGCCCGAGCAGCCAGTGGTTGCGCTACCCGATCTGGCTCCTTTGGTGGCACATGTGCTCAACCAGGGTGGTCGCGTTGCCATGGTCTTCGGCTCTGAAAAGCATGGACTTACCCGCGGCGATCTTTCCTGGTGCCATCTCCTCGTCGAGATCCCCACCGATCCTCGCCAGCCCTCGATGAACCTGGGTCAGGCCGTCGCCGTCTGCCTCTATGAGCTGGCCGTGCGCGCCGTCCCCGCGCGGGAATCCCTCTCCATGGAACCAGTAACTCTCATCCCCTCAATCACCTCCGCCGCTCCCTCCGGCCGTCTGGAGCTGCTCGCCGGGGTCATCGAAGAGGCGATGCAGGCGGCCGGCTACTCGCCGCGCGGGATGCAGCCAGCCAACCGCCACGATCTGCGCCTGCTCTTGCGCCGCCTGGCTCTCTCCGCGCACGACACCCGCCGCATTCTCGGCCTCTTCCGCCGTATCCTCTGGAGAATGAAGCGCATCCCGGCCGTTGTGCAACCTCAGGATTCCGCCTGACGGATGACCTCTTCGAGCGTGGGCTTGTGCTTGATCGCGCGGCCGGTGCGGGGCTCGGTGTCAAGGATGCGAACGGGCTTGGGCTGGCCGACGCGCTCCCGTGCGTTGGCCTTCACCGCTTTTGTGGCCGAAAATTTCCCTGGCTTGCGTTTCGTCATGGCAAGTATGAGTATGGAGGAAGTCAGAACGAAGTGGAAGAGCCGGGGTTCTGTCGGCGCATTTTTTCGCCGGGATGGAGAGCTGGAAGAGCATGGAAGAGCGGGAATATTTCAACGAAACAACCGAAGAGCGCAGCCACACCCTGACCTGTCCCAAGTGCGGGCAGCAGGGCGACTACAAAGTGACCTGGGTGGTGCGGCGCAAGCGGGCGCAACTGCCCAGAGGCGCCGACGAGCGCGACCGGGCCAAATTCGCCAAGGCGCAGTCTTATATGGTGAGACGTGACGAAAAATTATCCTGCGCCAACATACGCTGCCGCAAACCCTTCGAGATCAGCTCATTGCAGTCGGTGGCATTCTTGTCTGACTGAGCCGGACCAGCAGTGCCTCTCGGCCGAATCCGCAATCTTCGAGGAGGAACCATGAACATTCCCGTACGGATCGCCCACCGGCGCTCGGCCGCGCTGCTGGCCCTCATTGCCTTAACGTGGGGCGCCCAGCTTGTGGCGTGTCATCAGCAGAGCGCCGCACCGGTGCAGGCCGCTGTGCTGACGCCCATCCAGCTTCCCAAGCCAGAGATCAGCGCCGGCATGCCGCTGATGCAGGCGCTGGCGCGGCGCCAGACCACGCGCGCCTTTCTGGACAAGCCACTGCCTCTGCAAACCCTCTCGAATCTGCTGTGGGCGGCCTTTGGAGTCAATCGGCCGCGCGATGTGAAGCCGGGACTGGGCCGCACCGCTCCCTCGGCCATGAACAAACAGGAAGTGGAGCTGGACGTGGTGCTTGCTGAGGGCGTCTATGTTTATGACGCCGAGGCCAACCTGCTGCGCCCGGTCGTGGCCGGCGATCTTCGCGCCAAAATGGGCGCGCCTCCCGCCGGGCAGGCGGCCGTCACCCTGGTCTACGTGGCCGCCGCCAACCTGGATTATGCCCAGGTGGATGTGGGGTTCATCGGCCAGAATGTCTACTTGTTTGCGGCCTCCGAGGGGCTGAACGCCTGGTTCTATGCCCTCCACGGGCAGCAGGACGCAACAGCCGTAGCCGCGGCCTTGAAACTGCCCGCCGAGAAGCGTCCGCTCTACGCGCAATCGGTCGGCTATCCGCCGAAGTAGCGCGGCAGTCCAACGACAGACTGGCCGAGAGTAACATCCTTGAGTTCGCGGACCCTGGGCGACTTTCGGTACCAAATGCGATTTAATCCCTATGTTTGTACAGACCTTGCAAAACCGCATATGGCAGTGGCCAAGCAACGCGGTGGCCAGTAAACTTCTGGTAAGAGAACCGATACGATGGAGAGTAGCCCGACAACATCGACAGCCCCTCTTGACGATCTGAGAGAAGAGCTTGAAGAACTCGAACGCGGATCTTTCGTCGCCCTCAACGACGAAGATCTCAGGGACAAGGTAAAGCAGATTCACGAAGGAGTAAGCATTCAAGCTCCCATCGTTCCTGCCGAAAAGCTGATCTTTCGTGCCGTCAAAGTAACTCAGCGTCCGGTCAGCGAACGAAGAATAAGCTATCCGCCACTTGAAGCCGTCAGAACCCTCGGCCGCTGCAACAGAGCGGGCGAAGTGATGTTTTATGGCGCTTTGAACCAGTTTGTTTCTTGCATCCAAGAGCTCTCGTGGCAACCCGGTGATCTCTTTGCAATTTCCGCGTGGCTCACGACGGCGCCTATGTTGTTTAACCATCTGGGCTTCAGCCCCGAAACTCTCACAAAGTTTAATGCATCCCGTGAGTTACCATATTTCTCAAATCCCGCGAATGGCTCCGACCGAAATTGGATGATACGACAGTGGCAAGCAAGAGTCTTTACACAGCAGATCCCGGATGGTCAGGAGCACATGTACAGGCTCGCCGTTGCTCTTAAGGAAGCAGCATTATGGCCAATCAACCAACCCATTCGGAACGGTGTGGAAATGATTTCCGGAATCATCTACCCATCGATTGCAACTTCGGCATTGGGTGATAACGTCGCAATTCTTCCATCCGAAGTTGACAAGAAAATGGCGCTGCTGGAGGTCAATTTCCTCACAGTAGATTACGCACGTCTAATTCAGGAAGGCGGCCTAAACAACCTGACAGAAATGAGAGTAATAGCCTATGACTGTGCAAGGCCGGCTGAGGATGGCGCTTTGATATGGGGACAGCGTAGCCAATTATTGCCAAAAGGCGAAGCAGGAATGCGGGTATCGAATCTTCGAGTTCTCTCGCCAGAGACACCGCAATGGTGCATCCAAGAGTGATTCGTCCTCAAAAACGCCGTTGTGTTCCGCAGAGGTCCAGTTGCCGGTCGGCGGGCTGGCCGGAAACCGAGTCCCAACTTGCAATCGGGCCACTGGCGCAGCCTCGCCGGTTATGATTGAATCGAAGACAGGCATGGCAGCCACGAATATCATGCCGAAACCCGCCAGAAGAGGTCCACGAGAATGGCAAATCCCCTGCTTCCCCCCGTAGAGCGCCACCTGACTCCCGACCAGGTGGAGGCGCTGGACAAACGGCGCGACCTGGGCCACACCTTACTGGTCATCGCCGGCCAGTTTACCGTGATCGCCGCCATCCTGCTGTTGTGGGTGGGTCAGGATCTGGCCTACTCGCCGGGCTGGGCGCATCCCATGGCCTACTACTTCGTCCTCGCGCTGGCGATCATCGCCGTCTGCGGCGGCATCGGCATCTTTCTCCGCCGGGGCGCGCCGCGGCTGGATTGAGCAATAGACTCGGCTGGCAGCAAAATAGTCCGTTTTCAAATAGAAAGTCAGTAGAAGTGAACTTCAGGGGTTAACTTTACGTACATTTTATTGGTTCTATCGTCAAGACTGAAGCCCTGACCTGCCGTTCGGAGCCAACCGTCCGAATCAGTTCTCCCGCAGCTTTATGAGTTGCCTTCTCCGCCGGGCATCCAATGTGCAACAATGGCGAAGAGACTCCCCCACTGGACCCTCGGATGAAGAAGGCGACGGAAGGCCGCATACCGCTAGAAGACCTGCTTGTCTTCCATCAGGTCGCGCGTTCGCTGACTTCCAGCTTCGACCTGGAGACGATTCTGCGCACCATCATGGAGCACATGGAGCGGTTCATCGAAGCCGATCTGTGGACGCTGCTGATGCTCGACGAAGCCCGCCAGGAACTCTACTACGCCATTACCGCGGGCGGAGAAGAGGCTTCCCTGCGCGACCTGCGCGTGAAGGTGGGCGAGGGCGTGGCCGGCTGGGTGGTGGAGCACGGCGAGACGCTGCTGGTTCCCGAGGCCGAGAATGACCCGCGTGTCAGGCAGGCCATCGGCGCCCAGCCGCAAACCGTGCGCTCGGTCATCGCCCTGCCCTTGCGCGGGCGCAAAGGAACGCAGGGCGCCATCGAGATTTTCAATCCCCGCGCCGACCAGCTCACCGACTATACGATCGCCTTCCTGCATATCCTGGCCGACCACGCGGCCATCGCCATCGAGAATGCACATGATGTGGCCCGCATCCAGCAGTTGACCATCACCGACGACTGCACCGGCCTCTTTAACGTCCGCCGTCTCTACGAGGTGCTGGGCCGGGAGCTGGTGCACTGTACTCGCCGGCGTCCGGTGAGCCTGGCGTTTCTTGACCTGGACCGCTTCAAAATGGTGAACGACGAGCACGGCCATCTGGTGGGCAGCGAACTGCTGGCCCGCGTCGGCGCGCGGCTCCAGGAGTTGAGCCGCAAGCAGGACTGGTGCTTCCGCTATGGCGGCGACGAGTTTGTCATCCTCATGCCGGAGACCGGCGAGGACGCCGCGCTGACGCGCATCTGCGGGCTGCACCGCGCGCTGATGGAGACCGAATTCCGCATGAAGAACGGGCAAGAGCTGCACGTGAGCGCCAGCGTGGGAGTGGCGACCGCCCCCTTCGACGGCAAAACGGTTCACTCCCTCATCGGCGTCGCCGATATGCGCATGTATGCCGTGAAGGCCCGCGGGCGGGGCGCTGTACGGGGCGCATAAAGCTACCCACTATAGCCGGCCAGAGTTCCATTGGCATTGCAAACGTAAGAAACTGGGGTCAGCCATCGACGCCTTCAGGGGCATCCGCGGCCTCCTAGCCCTCGGAATCGAGATCGGGGAGACCCGGCGTCCGGCCTGACAGACAATCCTCAAAGTCAATCCGGACCTCACACAAGCACTTCATCAAGCCAGTTATAAATGCAGAAATCCCGATAGCCGGGAGCGGCAACTTCGCAGTGCTGATCCGCGCCTTGGTCGCGTGTGAACTGAACCATCGTCTTGGGGCAGGTCAACGAATCGTAGAGTTTCTGCGCTTGGCCGGGAAAGAACTGCTCGCCTTCCGGGGCGGTGATCAGCATGGGACAGCGGATGCGGGCGACGACCTCCGCGAGGTTGTATTCCTGCACGGAGTGGAAGGCGGAATAGTAAGAAGTCATCCCATAGGGGCGCATGCGAAAGCGCAGCGTCATCCTGCTCCTTACATTCGCGGCCGCTCCCATTTGCAGGTACTGATCAAACAGATTCTTGTCTTTGCCGTCCAGCGCGCTGCGAACGAATGGCGGCAAGTGACCGAGCCAGGGAGCCGAGACATCCCACACTCCCGGATCGGCGACCCCGGCGGCAATGCGATGCTCGAAGGCCAACGCGCGCGGTACCCAGTAACCGCCCTGGCTGACGCCCACCAGGGCGATGCGCTTGGGATCGACCTCACGGCGGCGCAGCATGGTATCGACCACCGGAGTGATCACCTTCTCCCAGTCCGGGCGGAAGTAGAGTCTCCGCAGCCACAGCGAATCGCCTTGCCCTGGACCGTTGAAGATCAGGCAATTGTATCCGCGCGCCAAGGCAGCAGCAGCACCCAAAACATAACTGCTGATTTCCATGCCGTCGGCGCCATTGTTGAGTATGACCAGCGGCTTGCGACGGCGCGAGTTGTCCGCGCGCAGAAACCAGCCCGTCAGGCTGCCGCCATCGTAGGGAATTTCCAGACGCTCGATGGGCGGCTCGAATAACGCAGCGGCGGCGGACCAGCAGGCGGCATACTGCTGCCAGCAGGGAAGCATTCGCTCAGGATTATCCGTGCCATCCCCGAAGCGTAGCGCGATGCTGAAGCAGCTCGCGGCCCACAGATAAGCCTCACGCGCACTCACGTTGTGCCGCTTGCTTGCCGCTGACTCGGCCAGAGTGCGCGCTTCCACGCCAGCCTGGAGATACGCACTCCAAGCGGACTCGAAGTCTCCGGCTTTGATTTGGGAGACAATCGCCAGTAGCTTTCCGGGATTGCCGGCGCGATAGTAGGAGTGGCCCAGGGCGTTCAGCGCGGAAAAGCCGAAGTCCGGGTCGGTGAAGGGCGACGCAGACGCGGCCGTTTGCGCCACGATTGGCGGGGCCTGAGCCTGCGCCAGGGAGGGAGCGGCTGCCGCGGCAGCCCCGATTGCCATGAAGGAACGACGGTTCATTGGGATTGTCCTTTCATTTGAGACCTACGTCAGCGGTGGCACGGAAGTTCCTCAATCCGCCTGCAAAGTCCTGATAGATTTCCGTTGACATAGCTCTGCTAGGAATATATCTTATAGGAATATGACTAAGCGTGCAAGTTCGAGCATGGAAGTGCTTCTCGGCCTCTTGACCATCGGGCCTATGTCCGGCTACGACCTGGGGCAGGCCATCCGCTCCTCGGTCGGCTTCTTTTGGAATGAGAGCTACGGCCAAATCTATCCCAACCTGAAAATGCTGGCGGCCGATGGGCTGGTGACCGCGAAGTCGGAGCGGCAAAAGGGCAAGCCGGACCGGCACATTTACGCCATCACCAAGAAGGGCCGGGAGCGGCTGGCGGCGTGGCTGGCGGTCGCGCCGCAGCCGGAGATTCCGCGCAACGAATTGCTGCTGAAGCTGTTCTTTGGCGCGCAGGTTCCGGCGGAAATCCTGATTGGATACGTGGAAGCAATGGTCGAGAAGGAGCGGGCGCTGATCCAGAAGTTCACGCAAACAGCGGGTGTGGTGAGCGCCCAGGAGCAGTATCCCGATACGCCCTACTGGTTGATGGCGGCGCGCTTCGGCCTGTTGGAACTGGACGCGCATCTGCGCTGGGGCGAAGAGACGCTGGCCGAGTTGAACAAAATCGCCAACAAGCAGCGAAAACATGCGGAAAGCCGAAAGGAAAAGGGTCATGCAAAAAAATGAAATTCATGCTACGGACAATTTCATAATATGCGCAAAACCGGAGCCGGTCGCTTCCTGGGCGCATCTGGCGGGCTTCCTGCTGATCGGGGCCGGCGTGGTGGCTTTGGGATTCCTGGCTCAGCACGCGCCCAGCGGCGGCGGCGCCGCGCCCGGCCAGCTTGCCAGCCACATCAAATCTATTCCCATCTACCTGACGGCAATCTTCATGGATTGGATGCTGCTCTATTACTGCTTTGGCGGCGTGCATCATCGCGGAGGCAGTTTTTGGGCGTTGGCGGGCGGGCGCTGGAGTTCATGGAAGAGCGTTGTGATGGATCTGGCGATTGCGTTGCCGTTCTGGGTGCTATGGACAGGCGCGGCCTATGGCGTTCACTGGCTGCTGGCTGTTGCGGCGGGGCCGGGCAGCGCAAAGACTGTCGTTAGCCTGCTGCCGCAAAGCCTGCTGGAAGTTCTGATCTGGGTTGCGACTTCAATTACCGCGGGTGTTTGCGAGGAGATGGTATTCCGTGGCTACCTGCAACGGCAGCTTAACGCGCTGAGCGGGAGTGTGGTGGTGGCGGTGCTGGGGCAGGGCTTGGTCTTTGGCCTCTTTCATAGCTACCAGGGTTGGACGAATGTAATCGTCATCAGTGTGCTGGGAGTTCTCTACGGCATCCTGGCCGCGTGGCGCAGAAATCTCCGGGTAAACATGATCGCCCATGCCTGGGGCGACGTATGGGAGGGCTGGCTCAAGTTTGTGGTCTGGAGGTAGGTCAGCCGCGCGCAGCCCGGACAATGGCTTCTGCTTCCTTGTCCACTGACCGCTGACCACTTGCAGTTCTATAATCGCCCCATGCTGTTCAGCGGCGATCCTCGGCGTCGTTCGGTTGCTCTGCTTGCGGGCGGGCTGTTGCTGATCCTCGTGCTGCTGGGCGCGCTGCAGGCCTTCAACACCACGCTGCCGGTCAGAATCTGGCGTTACACCTTCAACGTTGATTTCCTCAATCCCGAGACCGCCGGCGAGACGCTGCTCTTCACCAGCCTGATGGTGCTGGTCTTCCTGCTGCTGCTGCTGTTGCTGGTGCTGCTGGTGCGCAACATCCTCAAGGTCTACGCCGGGCAAGGTAGCAGCGGGCTGGGCGCGCGGCTGCGTTCGCGCATGGTGCTGGGTGCGGTGCTGATCGCGCTGGCGCCCGCGGTGATGATGTTTCTGTTCAGCTTTCTGCTGATGAACCGCTCGCTGGACCGCTGGTTTTCGCCGAATACCTCGGAGTTGCGCGATGACTCGACGCAGGTGGTTGTGGAGCTGGCGCATTACGTGACGGCCAACGCCAGTCAGGAGGCGGAGTCGATTGCGGCCTCGGGCGCGGCGGAGAGTGGCCTGGCGGTTCTTCAGGCTGTGCTGAGCTCCCACCGCATTACGCTGGCCGGCGGCTTTGCGGCGGTGTACGACCGGGACCAGCGGGTGATGGCCAGTTTTCAGACGCCGCCGGAGTCGAGCCCTGCCAGCCTGGTTCCCTGGCTGGAGGAAGGCGAGCAGGGCAGGGCGATTCCGCTGCATGGACCGCTTTCGGTCAGGCTGCTCATTGCCGCGCGTCATAGTGCTGATTCGGTTCTGACGGTGGCGGGTCAGGAGTACGCGCTGGGCATGAAGGCGACGGCTTCCGGCAACATGGTAGTGGTAGCGCTACCCATGCCACAAGGGCTGAGCCAGCCCGCGATGCGCATTCGCGCCGACTCGGCCACTTACCTGGAGCTCTTCCGCAGGCGCAGTCAGATTCGCACCACGTTTTTCCTGACGCTGGTGGTCATTACCGTGCTGGTTTTCTTCCTGAGCGTGTGGATGGCGCAGTTTTTATCCAGGCAGATCACCCGCCCGGTGGAGGCGTTGGCCGAGGCCATGGCCGAGATCGCTACCGGCAAGTACGATTACCGTGTGGCCCTGGCTGCTACAGGGGAGATGGGCGAACTGGTGCGTGCTTTCAACCTCATGGCCGCCGACCTGCACGCCAGCCGTCAGTTGGCCGAGAGCTCCAGCGAGCAACTGACCGCGGCCAACCTGGCCATCGAAGAGCGCCGCCGCGAACTGGAGACGATCGTCGAAACAATTCCGTCGGGCGTGGTGACGCTGGACGCGGCAGGCACGATCCTGCAATCCAACCGCGCCTTTGCCGCGCTGCTGGGCCGGCGCGTGGACTTCAGCCTGGGCGGTGAAAAGATTGTATCGCTCTTCCCCGCCGAGTGTGCCGAGGATATCACCGGCGTGATGCGCCGCGGCCGCCGCATGGGCCTGGCCTTCACGGAGATTGACTTTCATTGCGAAGGCCGCATTCTGCATCTGGCGATTACCGCCGCGCGCTTTGAGCAATCGCGCGGGAGGCCGGGAACCGTACTGGTTGTCGAGGATACGACGGAACTGCTGCGCGCGCAGCGGCAGTTGGCGTGGAAGGAGGTGGCGCAGCGTGTGGCCCACGAGATCAAGAATCCGTTGACTCCGATTGCGCTCTCTGCCGAGCGGATTGGCAGGCACCTTGACCGCGGCCAGCCGGACTCGCCCGCCGTCATCCGCAAGTGCAGCGAGGTGATTCTGGGCTGCGTGGGCACGCTGCGAACACTGGTCGACCAGTTCTCCGCGCTGGCCGAGTTTCCCGCCCCGCAGCCGCGCGTCTGCGATATGAATCAAGTGGCCGAGCAGGCGCTGGCGCTCTTTGCCGGAAGACTGGATGGCATTACCATCGAGTGCAAATTGGAGCCGGGCTTGCCGCCAGTGCTGGCCGATCCGGAGGCCATTCGCCGCGCCTTGGCCAACCTGATCGACAACGCCGCCGAGGCCATGCAGGGCAGTCTGCTGCGCGTGCTCAGTGTGCAAAGCTCGCTCAGCGAGGACGGCTTGGCGGTCGAGGTCGAAATCTCCGACACCGGCCACGGCCTCACCGATGAAATCCGCGAAAGGCTCTTTCTGCCCTTCTACTCGACCAAGCAGCGCGGCACCGGCCTGGGGCTCTCCATCGCGGCCAAGATTGTTCAGGAGCATGGCGGCAGCCTGCGCGCCGAGGCCAACACCCCCAAGGGCGCGCGCTTCCTGATGCGGCTGCCTATCATGGAACCGGTGATGGAACCTCTACTCAACTCCGGCCAAACGGCTGGAATGAATAGCAACACCCGCGAAGGAGTCTCTGAATAAGTTGATGTCCTGAGAAATCGGAATGCAAATACGTTTTAGCTGGATAATCGGAGCTGGCCGTTCGTTGACATTATCGATACTGGTCTTCGTGTGTGCAGGTATCTGCGTATATGAGGCCAGGGAGTACGCGAGCGCCGCGCCAAGCGAGAAGACAACTACCGCTCACGTTGTTTCGGTATATCACTCCATATTTCGCGGTCTCAGATTCAACTACTATAGCTGCTCCTACAATTTCAGTGTTGATGGTTCCCTTTATATTGGACTTAGAGACTGTCCTCAATGGATCATCGATGACGCTGTCAAAGGAAAATATGTGGACTCTGGTACGGTTCCGACCGGAACTGACACAACTGTTTATTACGACCCTGCTGACCCGTCAGTAAACAGTCTGCTCGAATTCAGCGCAGAAAGTCAAATTGTGTATCGATGTGCGGTGCCATGGATCGGTCTAGGCGCACTGATAGTCTTATTATTCATTCTTGGAAGGCTGCTCGACGCCAATGAAAAGAGAGGAAGGGGCGGGGTAGTCGTAGATGCCAGGGGGACTGTGATTTATCCGGAAGAGATAGGTTTCAACACTGACTTTGGTGGGTTACCAAGCGGGAGCAGGAACGCAGAGAAATCCTACTCTGCCGCCAACGTTGAAGATGCGAAAACCACAGATTTTGCTTCTTCATGGGGACTTAGAGAACTCTATCTTGATGTAGTCAAACAGGTTCATCCAGACCATGCCAAGAATGAAGCTGACCGAGCTTTGCGGGAGCGATTGACGAAAGAGGCAAACAAAGCATACGAGCGGGGTGATGATGCAATGTTGCGGAGAGTTCTGGAGGAGTATATGAGCACGATTTAGGCGACTTGCCAAGATACGATTTGAATTGAAATGCCAATTCTGTGGGAGGATCGCTGTGATGAATCACATTCTGGTGGTGGACGATGAGGCGGAGATTCGCAACTCTCTCGAAGAAATTCTGCGCGAGGAGGGCTACGGCGTGGCCAGTGCGGCTTCGGCGGCCGAGGCGCTGGTGCTGCTCGAGGACGCGCCCTATGACGTGGTCCTGCTCGACATCTGGCTGCCCGACCGCGACGGCCTCGACCTGCTGGGGGACATTCACCGCCAGGGGGCCGAGCAGCGGCCTGAAGTGGTCATAATCAGCGGCCACGGCACCATCGAGTCCGCCGTCAAGGCCACCAAGCTGGGCGCCTATGACTTCCTGGAAAAGCCGCTCTCGCTGGAGCGCACGCTGATCGTGCTGAAAAATGCGGTTGAGGCGCGCCGGATGCGCACCGAAAACCAGGAATTCAAACGCCAGTTCAATGTTGGCTCCGTGCTCACCGGCGAAAGCGTGCCCGTCAAAGCCCTGCGCCAGCAGATTCGCCTGATGGCGCCCACCAACGGCCGCGTGCTCATCTATGGCGAGTCGGGCACCGGCAAGGAGCTGATCGCACGAGCAATCCACGCCGAGAGCCTGCGGCGCGACCAAATCTTCGTCGAGCTGAACTGCGCCGCCATCCCCGAGGCGCACATTGAGGCTGAGCTCTTCGGCTACCGGCACGGCGCGCAACCCGGCGGCCTGGCCGAGCAGCGCGGCACGCTGGAACGCGCCGACGGCGGGACGCTCTTCCTCGACGAAGTCGGCGACATGAGCCTCAAAACTCAGTCCAAGGTGCTCAGCGCTCTCGACGACCAGCAGTTCACGCCGGTCGGCGGCACTCAGCCAATCTTCGTCGATGTGCGCCTGATCGCCTCCACCAACAAGGACTTAGAAGAGGAGATCGCCAAGGGCAACTTCCGCGAAGATCTCTTCTACCGGCTCAACGTTGTCCCGTTCTTTGTGCCGCCGCTGCGCGAGCGCAAGCAGGACATCCCGCTGCTGGCCTCCGAGTTTCTCGCTGAGTTTGGCCGCCAGTACGGCCGCCCGCGCATGGAGATCGGCGAGGAGGCGCTGGAGACGCTCTCCCAATACCACTGGCCCGGAAACGTCCGCGAACTGAAGAACGTGATCGAGCGGGTGATGATCCTCAATCCCCGCACGCTGCGCATCGAGCGCAAGCACCTGCCGCCGCTCACCCACAAAGCCGGCACGCGCTCGACGGAGGAGTTCTCCACGCTGCAACAGGCTCGCGACGCCTACGAACGCGAGTTCATCCTCAAGAAGATCGAAGAAGCCCGCAACAACATCAGCCGCGCCGCCGAATTGCTCGGCCTCGAACGCAGCCACCTCTACCGCAAGATGAAGGCGCTGGGGATCAGTGTGCGGGAGTAGGGATCTGCAATCGCCTTGCGAACCTCATCTGGCCTCATCTGAAAGTCGAGTTTTTCCAGGAGCTACGGAGCCGTTTGCACTGCGTTCGATCTGAGCAGCGCTTGAACGTCGGAGACAAGCTGTTGGACTGTTGCCGAGAAAGTAGCGTCGCGATGTTTCTTGAACATAGCGGGATTGATCTGCTCGACGAATCCCCATAGGGCCACATGGGTCCGCGCGTCAGAAATGCCCACCCTGATCTGCGGCACGGAGAGGCCTGGCGAATCGACGAACTGGACTGCGAATACCAAGTCCGCATCCTTCGGGTCCATCACCAGATCATAACGGCCCCACGCCTTCATACCGTCAAAAAACTCACTGTACGCTCGCTCCGGGCCTCCACTGTATCTTGACGGAAAAGCAGACTCATCCCCGAGCTTATTGGAGATAAACGCTCGCTTACCGCTCAGCAGCGGAGCTGGCACCGGAGCAGCGGTAGTATTGATGCCCTTGGCCGCGGAACTCCTTTGCGCATTCATGGGCAGAGCACAGCACAGTATGAGAGTGCAAATCGAAACAGATTATTTCAGAATCGAAAGCATATTCCTCCAATTGTCCCGCCTTGACCGTTAAACCCATTCATCACTCCGAAACAAACTACTCTTTGTGAGTAAGAACCCGAACTGTCGAAAATAGTTGTACCGGGTGCCCCATCCGTGTGCTTTTTTGGCGCAAAGGGGTAATTCCAAGCCTGATAATTACGGAGTCACGATCCGTTCGGCCATGTCGGGCGCAACCATCTGGAAGTGCTTCACATTCCAGGTGTAGATCCGCTCGGCCTGGACCTTTCGGGCGCAGGCCAGAAGCAAGGCGTCGTAGATGATTCCGCCGGGCAGCTTCAATGCTGCCGTGCGATGGATCGCCTGAGTGACTTCATCGGCAGTCAACGTGATGCAATCCAGGCTGGTTCTAAATTGGTCAACGAGCAGCGCGGCCTGCTCTGGCCGTAGCCTGTGGGGCGGTCTCATGCCGGTCAGGGAGGCGTAGAGTTCGGCCAAAGAATGCGCGGCACAGGATGCCTGTTGAGGATCGAACCGCATCAACAACCGGCGGCTGGTCTCGTGCCGCTGGTCGGCCTCCCGCACGGCGGTAACCAGCACGGAGGTGTCAAGAAACGCCTTCACTCCAGCCCACTGCCTTCCAGGATTCGTTCCATGCGCTCGGCATAACCCTGTCGAATCAACTCAGATACATCCACCTCAGTGATTGGGCCGCCGGAGACAACCCACATTCCGTCCTTCTTGATGAGCTGAGGTTCTGAGGATGCCTGCTCAAAGACGAGCCGGTCGCCACTGCGCTCGATCCTGAGTCGAGTGCCGGGAACCAGGTGTAAGTCGTCGCGCAGTTTCTTGGGAACCACGATCCGTCCGGCCTTGTCGATCTCCACAATGGCATTCATAAATACCATTTTACCATTATATTTACCACGATGAGGTTATTGATGCGGACAATATTTCTCTGCCTGCTGTGCACCCCATCCTTTCCGCAGCTTCATCGCGGGAAGGGTGGAAGACCACGAACCTCGACCAGCGACCGATAAAAACTCACACAATCTGCACAGTTTTTCGTTGATTGAGTAAGGAGGCCGTAAATGTCGCAATCGGAGCTGTCCAAAAGCGAACAGGGGTTTGCGATAGTGAACAGCCTGCGGTCGAAGCCGGGACTCAGGACTCGCGGCTATCCCCTTACCGGTTCGCCATTTGAGAGACTAGAAGCCTGCCGGAATTTTGGCTCACAAATTGCTGCTTTTGGGTTGCACGAACCATGCACGGAGGACTGCGATGGCATATTTTGAACACATGCGCGAGGTAATCCCTGGGCCCTTCAGCCCGGATGTGAACCGACAGCGGACAGCGGCCGGCTGGCAGATGGTTTCCATCGAGTGGCGGCGCGAACTGCCGGATTCGGAAGAACCGCCCGAGGGCGGCTTCAATGAGGACATTCCCTATGGCCTGCGTATCTCCGACGACTGCCAGCGCCTGGAGCCCGAACCCACCGAGCATCAGGTGCTGATGCTGATGATGGAGCTGCTTGTGCTGGACTTTTCCTATTCCAGCATCGTCAGCGACCTCAACGAAAAGGGCTTTCGAATGCGCGACGGCCGGCCCTGGTGCCGCGTGGCAATCTTCAAGATGATTCCGCGCCTCATTGAGGTGGGACCGCGCTTCTTCTCAAGCGATGAGTGGGAAAAACGCCGCCAGAAATTCTCGCTGGCAAAAGCGCCAGAGATCGCGTAACGCGCCCATCATTTCAATATCGGCCCCAGCGACCCCGGATTGTCGTCCGACTGCGGATCGACGCGGAAGTCCCAGCCCGACTGGTTGATCTCCGAGGCGGAGAGGATTTCCACCAGCGCGTACTCGCCGGCGGCAAGCGGCTTCTCCGGTGTGATCTTGAGCCAGTGCTTGCCGGGGAGCACATCAACCTTGGCGGGAACAGTGTCTTCGTCCTGTGTGACCTTGCCGGTGAGGCTCTGGTGGATGGCGCCGACGATGCGCACCGTATTGCGTTCTTCGGCGCGAACGATGACGAAGCCGGACGACGGCGAGTGCGCGCCGTGCTTGCGGTTGGCTACCTCTTTTGCGCCGCCGGTCTCGACCGTCAGCGCGTGGGAGATCACTGTCTCGGCTTCGTCGCGGGAGGCCAGAGCGAGATAAATGGCCGGAGCGTTCACGTGCAGGTGAATCCTGGCATGCGCGCCTTCCAGTTCCAGGCTGGCCTTGGCGGCCAGCGGATTCAGCGTGCTCAGCCCATGGCGGTTCTTGGCGTCCATGGCCAGATCAACGGGCAGCAACTCGACCAGCTCCGGCTTGCCCTCGTATGTGTCCAGCGCAAAGACGCCGTCCTCGTCGGGCAATTCGAGGCCTTGGGCGACTTCGGGCCGGCGCGCCTTCTGCTCGTCGCGCTCGTCGGCCTCCTCTTTGTCGATCTCCTCAGCTTCTTTCATCGCCGGCGAAGTCTCTTCCACAGGCTGGCTGGCGTGATCGCGCTCCCACATGTGCGTCGCCTCCCAGTCCACCAGCTCGACGGGCAGCTCCTCCCAATCGCCGCCGCGCTCCACAGAGATGTAGCGCACCCGGTCACCCACAATCTCATACTTGCGCACCACCTGATAGCTGCCGTCTTTGAGGATAAGGCGATGATTGGTGGTTGTGACGGGCTGATCGGGCTTGAGCGGCAGCGGCGTCTGAGCCTGCGCGGCGCTGGATGAGGCCATCGCCAGCGAGAGCGCCAGGGCAGCCAGAGACAGCATTCGCATTGGATTAAAAGAGGTCATCGCTCAACAGTTTAGACGGCGCGGGCATGGGTTGGCAGGGCCGATGGGAAGAGAAAACCGGTGGAAACTGGAACCAAGAGCGCTCTGGCGCGTCTAATCCTATGTATTCTATGAGTAAGGGATGGATTTGTTGACCGGATTGCAGCCAGATTATCGCAGGAGCCGCCGCCGGAAGCCACATGCTTTCGGGGCTGCGGCGCTGCTGTGTCTGGCCCTGCTGGCGCTGCTCACCGTGGTCCAGGTGGCGCACGTCCATGCACTCGACACCGATGCCGACCATTGCCAGTTGTGCATAGCGATGCACTCGGCCGCGCCGGTTGCCATCATAGCCGTCCTGGTCGTCCTGATCAGGGTCGGAAGGTCTGAGCCGCTGGTTGAGGCGCGCGCAGTCGTCCGCCATTGGCACCCCAAGCTCTATACACGCCCTCCTCCTGCCGGCTGCTAGGGCATCTTCCGAGCTTCCGTTTCAGCTTGACTCCGGCTCCCTTCCGCCTTCTTTGCGGAAGCAGTTCTGGCTTCTCCATCGGCTGACCTTGAAGACGAATCGATAGCCCCTTGCACAGAAGATGCCGCGGCGGTTCGCGCCACGGCCTGTCTTTCCGCATCATGCAGACTTCTCAGGAGGCTTCCCCATGACGATCAAACACCGTAATATTCTTTACATTCTTCTGCTGATCTTGATTCTTGCCCCGCACCGTGCGAGCGCCGAGGGCAGTAACTCCGGCACAGTGCGCGGGACTGTTACCGATCCCACAGGAGCAGTCATACCAGGCGCGGCGGTTCATCTGATCAACGAGGTTAGCGGCCTGGACCGGACTGTGTCTACCGATGCGACCGGCCAGTTTTTCTTCTCGAATATCCCCTTCAACCCTTACCGGATTAGCGTATCGGCCAGTGGCTTTGCAACTTTGAGCCAGAGTTTTGAGATACGCTCCGTGGTGGGAACTAACTTGAACCTGGTTCTCCAGGTTGCCGCCGCTGATTCGACTGTCACCGTCGAGGCTTCGGGCGACCTTGTTGAGACTGATCCTACCTTCCACACCGACGTTGACCGCGAACTGTTCACCAAAGTGCCGCTGGAGAGCGAATCCTCCGGTCTGAGTTCGCTGGTGACGCTTTCCACGCCCGGCGTTGCGGCCGACTCCAACGGCCTCTTCCACGGCCTCGGCGACCATGCCTCCAACTCCTTCTCCGTCGACGGCCAGTCGATTACCGACCAGCAGAGCAAGGTATTCTCCAACCAGATTCCCGCTAACTCGATTCAGTCCATTGAAGTGATCAGCGGCGCGCCGCCAGCCGAATACGGCGGCAAGACCAGCTTGGTGATTGTGGCCACCACGCGCTCCGGACAGGGAGTTACCAAACCTACCGGCAGCGTCAGCAGTTCTTATGGAGCCTTCGGGTCGGCGACGGCCGGCTTCGATCTGGCCTACGGAGGCAAGAAGTGGGGTAACTTTATCGAGGCCGACGGCCTGAACTCCGGCCGCTTTCTCGATCCTCCGGAGTTCGTGGTCTTCCACGACAAAGGCAATGAGCAGAATGTCTTCGACCGCGTAGACTATAACTTCAACCCGGCCAATTCGCTCCATGTGGATCTGAATTACTCCCGCTCCTGGTTCCAGACCCCTAACTCCTATGACAATCTGAATGTTCAGAACGTGGTCAGCGGCGGCGCGAGCTCCAGCCCGAATATTGGCAGCGTCGGCAACACCGACCAGCACTCCAAGATCGGGACCATTAACATCTCGCCCACTTATACGCGCATCATCGGCAATAATGCGGTCTTTAATCTGGGCGCCTTTGTCCGCAGGGATCAATATAACTACTATCCAAGCGGCAATCCTTTGGCCGACCTGGGACCGGCCAATCTGCAAACCTCGTCGATTGCGCAGAACCGCACACTGACCAATGCCGCGGTCCACTCCGACATTTCCTACGCCAAGGGTAGACACAATATTAAGGCCGGCGCGCAATACGACCAGACTTTTCTGCATGAGAACGACAGTCTGGGCGTTGTAGAATCCATCTATAACTCTCCCTGCGTAGACTCGGTTACGGGGATTTCCCTGCCGGGATACTCCTCCACTACTGGCTGCAACGGCGTCGACTCCAGCGGCAACACAGTGATTGCGAACGCCAACTACCTCACTGTCCTTGCTCCTTACGATCTGACGCGCGGCGGCGGTTTGTATCATTTTACCGGCAGCGCGGACATAAAAGAAATGGCTCTCTTCGCTGAGGACCAGATCAAGGCCGGTAACTGGCTCTTCAATCTGGGTCTGCGCGAGGATGTTTACAACGGCCTCACGGACGCCAATCAGACGCAGCCGCGCGTAGGCATTGCGTATAACATCAAACCGACTACGACCGTGCTGCGCGTCTCCTATGCGCGCACGCTGGAGACGCCCTTCAATGAGAATCTGGTGCTGTCGAGCACCGGATGCTCGAATGCCGTGCTGGCGCCGCTGCTGAATTGCTCTTCCGGAGTTTCGGGAACGATGCAGCCGGGCTTTCGCAACGAGTTTCATGCCGGTTTGCAGCAGGCCTTCGGCAAGAGGATGGTGATAAGCGGCGAGTATATCTGGAAGTACACCCACAATGCCTTCGATTTCAGCGTACTGGGCAATACGCCCATCACCTTTCCCATCGACTGGCATAACTCGAAGATTCCCGGCTATGCGTTACGAGCGGATATACCGCAATTCCGTGGCATTAGCGCCTATCTCGTCGCCTCTTCGGTGGCGGCGCGCTTCTATCCGCCGCAGGTCGCCGGAGCCGGAGCGACTGTCGGCCAGACCGGTCTGCCCTTCCGCATTGACCACGACGAGAAGTTCAACCAGACCACGCACCTTCAGTACACGTTCTCGCGTGGCAAGCTGCTGAACGGCCTGTGGGGCGGCTTCAACTGGCGTTACGACTCGGGCCTGGTAGCTGGCTCTACACCTTGCTATGGTGTCACCGATCCAGACACTCCCTGCGGAAACAGTTCAACCATGCTGAACGGTCAGCCCGCGATCGCGATGGTGGACACCAATATTCCTCCTACCGCCAACCCTGTCACTGGAGCAAGTGTCGCTCTTCCGCTGACTGCGGACGAAGAGTTTCAAGCGGGATTCGCCTGCAACGGAGTGAAGGCTACGCCCGGCCATCCCTTGCCCACTGTCTGCCCGGCCTCGGAGTTCACTTCGAACTTGATCAAAATTCCTGCCCCCAACACCGGCGACAACGACCGCAATCCTCAGCGCATAGCGCCCCGCGATTTGTTCGACGCTTCCATCGGCAAGGACAATCTCTTCCACGCCAATCGCTTCAAGACGAACCTGGACATTACTGCCATCAATGTCACCGACAAGTACGCGCTGTATAACTTTCTCTCTACCTTCAGCGGCACGCACTATGTTACTCCGCGCGCGCTGACGGCAAAGATTACGCTGAATTTTTAACCAACGGATCGATTAATCTTCTTTGCAGCGCAAGCGAGCCATCGCCTCCGCGAAGTGCATGGCTTCGTGATGACCTAACTGGACGATCTGCTCACGGCAACTGAAGCCGTCGGCAACGATGATGGTTTCCGGCGCGGTAGCGTTTACTGCGGGAAGCAAGCCGTTGTTGGCGATAGCTTTGGAGACTTCGAACTTATCCGCCTCAAAGCCAAATGGACCGGCCATTCCACAGCAGCCGGCCTGAGTTTGCTCGACAACCGCTCCAGCCTGGCGCAGCAATGCGATTTCGCTGGCCGGCCCGCCGAATACCGCTTTGTGATGGCAGTGGCCATGGAGGAGAATGTGTGCGCCGCTGAGGCGGCCGGCGGGGATGTTGGGAGCTTTGGCCGCCAGAAAGTCGGCCAGCAACCAGACCTGCTGGCTCATGCGCTGGGCGCGAGGATCGTTTGGGAAGAGTTTGAGCAGTTCGTCCTTGAAGACGCTGGCGCAACTGGGTTCGAGGAAGATGAACGGAAGACCGGCTTCGATTTGCGGGGCCATGCGGTCAAGTACGCGGGCGAGATAGGCGCGGGCCGGGCCGAGCAAGCCGAAGTCGTAAAGCGGGCGGCCGCAGCAGAGATGGCCTTGAGGGGTCTCGACCTGGAAGCCGGTCTGGGTAAGGAGGGTTTCCGCGGCGGCGAGAGTTTGGGGGTGATAGTAGTTGTTCCAGGTGTCGGGCCAGAGAAGAACCGGCGGCTGGGCCAATGCTACTTGAGGTTCATCGTCTCCCACCCTATTCGCAGAAAAGCGCGAAAAGGATGGGGCACCCATTTTTTTTTCGGCACGAACTTTGGCGCGGCTTTGCTGGTAGCTTTTGGCGGCTAGGCGGGGCAGTTGGCGCTGCTGGGCGACGCCGGCTATGCGCTTGATAAGCGGGCTGGTGAGGGGGCCGGTCAACAAGAGATTGGTGAGCGCCGGGGCGAGCGAGCCGTAGCGCGCCAGCCGGTCGGCAAACCCGAAGATGTAATGGTGGAGCGGGTGCAAGCGGCCCTTGTAACGCTGGGCCAGGAACTCGGATTTCCAGGCAGCCATGTCCACAGCCACCGGGCACTCGGATTTGCAAGCTTTGCAACTGAGGCAGAGGTCGAGGGCCTCGTGAACGGCTTTACTCTGGAAGCCCTCTTCGCGCAGCGCGCCGTGGAGCATCTCCTGGAGTAGGCGGGCGCGGCCACGGGTGGAGTGCTGCTCCTCGCCGGTGGCACGGTAACTGGGGCACATCACGCCGCCCTCTCTCTTCAGGCAGGCGCCGACACCGACGCAGCGCTCGGTGGCGCGTTCGAAGGAGCCATCCTCGGCGAAGACAAAGTGGGTTTCCAGGCCGGTGTTCTGTTGACTTGAGCTTACATCCACCGTCGAAACGGCCAATCCCGCGCCTTCTTTCTGGCGCGGACCAGCAGAAGGCGGCTGCCCCACCGCAGGTGGCGTGTGGCGCAGATTTTCGATCGGGTCGTAGACGCGTACCGCATCCACCAGCTTGCCGGGATTCATGCGGTTATCGGGATCCCAGAGGGCCTTGAACTCGCGGAAGGCCTGCATCAGTTCGGGGCCGAACATCTTGGGCAGCAGCGCGGCGCGGGACTGGCCGTCGCCGTGCTCGCCGCTGAGCGAGCCGCCGAAGCTGAGGACGAGATCGGCGGCGCGGTCGATGAACTCGCGGAAGTTGCGCAGGCCATCCTGGGAGTGGAAGTCAAAGTTGATGCGCTGGTGGACGCAACCCTGGCCGTAGTGGCCGTAGAGGGGGCTGCGATAGCCGTATTCGGCCATCAGCGCGGCCAGCTTGCGCAGGTAGGCGCTGAGCTGCATCGGTGGGACGGCGGCATCCTCCCAGCCCTCCCAGCGGTCGGGCTCGCCGGGGACGAAGACCATCGCTCCCAACGCACTCTCGCGCACGTGCCAGACGCGTGCGGCCTCCGGGGCGGTGTAGATGCGGGAGGCGGGCGAGGCCGGCCAGCGTTGCGCGGCATGGACGAGGGCTTCGGCTTTGGCCTGCGCTTCAGCCGCGTCCCATGCGCCTATCTCGACCAGCAGGAAGCCGCCGCCTTCAGGAAGCAGCGCAACATCCTCGACGGCGAGATTCTTGCGGCGCATGAAGTCGACGAGCATGCCGTCGAAGCCTTCCAGGCCGATGGGGCAGAAGTCGAGGACGCGGGGCACGGCGTCGGCGGCAAGGAAGGCGTCGGGGAAGGCCAGCGCGGTGAGCACGCGGAAGGGCGGGCTGGCGGTCAGGTTGAGCGTGGCGGAGACGACGGTGGCGCAGGTGCCCTCGGAGCCGACCAGCGCGCGCGCCACATGAAAGCCGCTCTCGTCGAGCAGCTGGTCGAGGTTGAAGCCGGAGACGCGGCGGGGAATGTGGGGATATTTTTCACGGATCAGCTGGGAGTAACGGTCGCGGAGACGAGCGAGGCCGGTATAGATCTGGCCTACGCGGCCGCCGGAGCGGATCAGGGCTTCGAGTTCCTCGGGGCTGGTGCGGCCCACGGTCATGCGCGTGCCGTCATACAAAATCAAATCCAGGGACTCGACGTTGTCCACCACCTTGCCGGCCATCAAACCGTGGATGCCGCAACTGTTGTTGCCGATCATGCCGCCCAGCGTGCAGCGCGAGTGCGTCGCCGGATCGGGAGCGTAGGTCAATCCGTGGCGCTCGGCGGCTTCGCGCAGCCGGTCGAGGACGATGCCCGGCTCGACGCGCGCCAGCTTGGCGGCGGGATCGATGGAGGTGAGGCCGTTCATATAGCGGGAGAAATCGAAGACGACCGCGACGTTGGCGCATTGACCGGCAAGACTGGTGCCCGCGCCGCGCGGCAGCACGGCTGCTCCTGTGGCGCGGCAGGCTGCCAGCGCAGCCTCTACGTCGGCGGCGTCGCGGGGCAGAATCACGCCGATGGGAAGCTGGCGGTAATTCGACGAGTCGGCCGCATAAAGGGCGCGCGAGCCGAGATCGAAGCGGACCTCTCCGCGCAGGCTCTTCTTGAGCAGCGCTTCCAGCTCGCGATGGGCGGCAAAGCGCTCATGGGCGAGCGGCGGCTGATTCATCAGTTCGGAGATGGTTGGAATGCCCACGATGGAATGGTAGCGCGTTGCGGCGAGCGGCGCTCAAAGGCGCTGAAAACTGGTAAAAAAAGACAATAAATGGCTTGTTTTAAGGGCTTTCTGAGGGAAAAACGGCACTTTCCATTTAGGGTTTTGAAGGGTTTTGCCGGTTCTGTTCGGGTTTTTGGGGGGTATGAGCGGGGTTGCTGGGTAGGGGGGAGGGGGTAGGGAAGGGACCAAGGGACCAAGGGACTAAGGGACTAAGGGACTAAGGGACGAAGGGACCAGGGACCAGGGACCAGGGACTAAGGGACTAGGGACTAAGGGACTGGGGACTGGGGGACCAGGGGACCAAGGGACCAAGGACTAAGGGACTAGGGACTAGAAAACCCGCTCTCCTGACTGCTTCTATTGTGCTCCTTTGGAAGTTAATTATCGGCAAAGCGCCACCCCACGGACGAAGAACTGTACCTTCACCCCAGCGAGCAACAATCGCTCATTGGGGGCCCCCGAGTCGCTGGGGGCACAGACAACGCTCAGGACAGACCGTCCAGGCTACGCCTCCCGTCGGCCGGCCACCTGGACGTCCTTTGCACCCGGCATTCGTTCAGGAATCCTCCCACATGCCGACTTAACGGGAGTTAAGTCATCGCGTAAGGAACAGTACTGTTTAAATGCGTACAATCGAGTCTGGGCCCCGTTTCGAACTTATAGGGCATCGCCCTCAAGCGGCCCTCTAATTTCGTCAAGAAAACGGCGAAGAATCTTATCAACCGAACTGAGTGGCGGATACTCGGCGAGGTGCCGCGCGATGTCCTTGACGATCTGCGCCTTTGGTCGCGCATCCATCATCTTCGGGTCCCGGTGCGCCCAATCGCGTCCAGGATGCAGCGTATCCCAAGGAGAACGCAGATTCGCACGCGTCCCGGGGTCGTCCCCGTGCTTACCGAATCCGTAGCAAATGCCTACTTCATTGTTCCAAATCGGTTTGAAGAGATCGATCAGGTAGCTTTCAGCGGCGTTTTGCCATCCTGTCTGGACCACAAGAGCGCGGTATTCAAAGTCGTCCAGCCTTAAAGTGGAAGTCGCTTTGACGATGTTCTTTTGATGTTCGCTGAGGCGACCAGACAGCTTGTCTCCCTGCTCGAAAAAGGATTGCACCTCCCACAGACCTGTCATCCTGAGCGGAGTTTGGCGCGCTCTTTGCGCCAAACGTAGTCGAAGGACCTGCGGCTGCCTTTGCCTTTGCTCTTGCCTTTGTCCGTTTCAGCCCAAATGGGGCCGGACCAATAATCAACAGAGACTCCACTGATCCGACAGGCGAATGCTGATCCTGTTGAAACATGAAATTGACAAGTACTTTGGCCTGCCAGATAGATGCTCGTTGACTTATACTTCTCATGCGAGGTGAAACCATCCATGGGCAATGATCTTAGTCCGATTCGACATCCGGACCCAATATCCGGCGGTAAGGTAGACGCTGCCAGTGCGGCTTACATTGCTGTCGCCAGGCAGAGGTATACCAAATCAACCTACGACATTGAAATTGACGACGATCCATGCGTGGGCATTACGGAGAATGGCGGCTGGGTTGCCGCTTGGTTGTGGGTGAGTCAAGAAGAAGCGGGTCTGTGCGAGGAAGAAGTGGCACCTTGCTGTGAAGCCTAAAAAGACGCGCGCCACGTTTCTGGCACCATGTTGAGTGCATTTTCAAGTGGCGGCGATATTGTGAAAATTCGAGGGTGTTTGGCGAACAGGTGTACCCGGTAAATGCACCAATCATTTGGGCGCTCCGCTGCAAAATCGCACTCATTACGACTCAGAAAGAACGGTGTCCGTACGGCTCCATTTGTGGTTTTTACCTCGATCAAACGTTCGCGGCCATGCGGATCAAAAGAATGGACGTCGTAGCCTGCCCCGTCGCCGTCTTCTTCTGAGACCCATCTGACCTTTCGCGCTAAATCGACGCGGTCAGCTTGAGCAAGTTGCTTCCGTTCGACTTCGACTACAAAGGCTTCGCCGGCTTTACCCAGAGAGCGGTTGCGGTGGTCTCGCTCTACGGGATCAAACTTCCGTACAAGACGTTTCAATCTTTCTGGGATAGGTTGTCTCGCCGCCGCTGGTGAGGGTGCATCAACAAAAATGGCCGACGACGCGGCCGACTCAGTCTGCGGGGTCGGAGCCGGTATCAGTATCTCTGGATGATGGGAGAGGTGTCGGTCAATTGCGTCGAAAATCGCGTTCTGATAGTTCCTCTTTGGCATATAGCCTGGAATCCACGGAAGCCCTAGTTCGTCGAGTACGGCTGAGATATTCTGGTGCTTAAACTCGACGGACCGGTGTGTACGACCGATCTGCGCCATGAGGGCTACACTATGCCTGGATTTTACATATGGCTTTCCCGCGAGATCTGCAGCAAGCATGGCGAAATAGTCCGCAATGATGGCATCCAGTTCGTCATCTCGCCAAGGTTTTCCGATCTTTTCGTCATCAGCCATGTGACTTGTCCAGATTCTAACGGAAAAAGCTTCGGGGCGCATTTTGTAACATTTACCGGTCACCGGCTTGAACACGGTAATCAGCACCAGCATTTCGTCCACCGATCAGATCGTATTGAGCTGTCACTGTGAAGGACAAAGGCAAAGGCAGCCGCAGGTCCTTCGACTACGTTTGGCGCAAAAAGCGCGCCAAACTTCGCTCAGGATGACAGACCTGTTGCGGAGCCGTCGTTTGAGGCGGGTCAGAGATGGAGGCCTACTTAGCGCTCGTTGCAATCGTCAGCGGATTGCGATAGATTCTCGGCATGGAAGATAGGGTC
>Ga0181529_10000443_pt1 | contig 60154 bp, 55 predicted proteins | sample PEATcosm2014_Bin_36_FD_119763 | JGI IMG/M metagenome (GOLD analysis project Ga0181529, IMG submission 119763) | Peatland microbial communities from MTU Mesocosm Facility, Houghton, MI, USA - PEATcosm2014_Bin10_30_metaG | ecosystem: Environmental > Terrestrial > Soil > Wetlands > Peat | place...
TCTTCCGAATTCTGCGCCGAAGCCGAATAATGCGCCTCCAATAAGCGCGCCTATAACCCTTGTAGCAGGTTTAATTTTGGATGAATGTTCCAATGTAAATTTCAGCCTGTTTGAAATTAATCCTGAAACAAATGCCCCGATAATAACCCCGGCCATTTCAAAAATAAGCCAGTTTTTCATAGGGCTGCCGGTATGCTCTTCGGAATATTCCTTATAAAATTCAGCGCCGGCCGTATGGGCAGGCGCAACGTTTTCCACGACGGAAACAACAGTGCTTTTAACAGCGCCGCTTGCTCCCAGCCCTCTTCCGGAGACGTATATAGTAGCCAGTAAAATTAAACCGAGAAAGAACCCGGCCAGATAAGGATTCATATATTTAGTTTCAGGCATGACCGACCTCATTTTTTAAAATTTTTGATCCTTCAGGAAATTCATCATTTGTATTGATTTTTTTCTCTTCGCTTTCAAGTTCTTCATAACCCGTAATCATTGCTTTAAGATTGGATGTAACAGTGGCACCTGTAGTAATCAGGTAGAGATGCACTATTATGAACGCCAGCAGTAAAAAAGCGCCTGCCGTATGGAACAATGCTATAACTTTAACAGAATCAATATTCAATCCAACTATGCTTCCTTTTTGGGGATACCTGTAGAACATGTAAAGCAGTCCGGATATTACCATTGTAGGAATCACAAGAATTTTTAAAGAGAGATAAACTAATTTTTGAAGAGGATTCAGTTTACTTAATACCGTTTTCTTTGTTGGATGCGGGGCATTTTTAAAAATCCCAAAAAGATAATAGTTTATCTGCGCTTTCATATTTTTAGCTGTAGGCAGATATTGCCTCCACTCGCCCGTGGAAAAATGCCAGAAGATTGCGAAGGCTATTAATATCATAAAACTGTATGCTGCAATATTATGATATTTAACTGCATTCTGATATCCGAAAAAGGTTATTGAGCCGTGAATTTCGAACCCGGTAGCGGCAAGGAAAAAAATAATAATTGCCTGAGCCCAATGCCAGAAGCGTTCGAATGATCTGTATATATAAACTTTATGTTTCATTATCATCCTCTCTTTTTCACATTACGTGATGAAATCAACCTGATTGTTCCGTGTATAAATACTCCTGCAAATGCAAGCAGCAGCAGCCATCCGCCTGCGGACTCAATAAAAGGACTGTAATCCCTTGCCGGCATATAAAAATCGTTCAGGCCTGCCAGGCGGCTGTTTTCACGAGAATGACAATCGGTACATGTAAGAGAATTTTCCTTAGATGAGACCATATGATTTACAGGCCAGTACATTTCAGTCCTGATAAAAGAAATATGCCCGCTGAACGGAAGATCAACATCTTTCATTCCTACTTCCGCAGCTTTTTCCCAATTGAAGTCTTTCCAAAAGGCGCCTTCTCCTTTTTTCTCTGCATACAGTTTTGGCTGAATCAACATTTTTGTTACCGGGTCAAATGGCTGGAGCGCCCTGTGGATTTTTACCGGTATTATTTTGGAATCCTTATCGTTGTAAGAACCATACAGCGGATTAAGCACAAGCGGTACGGTTGTATCTGCAACGGTGTCACCCAACAGGTAATGCCCGGCAGTACCGTTAAACCAGATGTAATCAGGTTTAAGATTTGCACCCCACTTAAAGCTGCCCTTAATGGATAAGTAAGTATGATTGCCGTCTTTATCATCTTCTTCATACGGCTCTCCGTTTTTCAGTTTCCCGGCAGTAGACCAGTCCCAGTATATTTTGGTTGCATTAGCCTTTGCATAAACAGGAATGTGGCATGTCTGGCAGGCAACTTTTAAAGTGTGTTGATTAAGAATAGCATCGGCATGAGGGTTTTCAGTATGGCACTCTTCGCATTCCGTACGGTTGCGGTTCATGGAAGAAAGTGAATACATTTTACCGCTTATGTTATGCTTTTCGGTTTTATGGCAGTCAACACACTGCATATTCATACCGTCTGTTCCCATGTGAATATCAATGCTTTTAGGTCCGTCAAACATGGCTTTGTCAAGGTCGCCGTGTTTAACATTATTTCCGCCGCCGCCAAAAAAATGGCACACGCCGCAGTTTGATCTTTTCGGATCACCGACATGCTGTGCAACGTTTGATAAATCGACAGAGGGATCAGGCATACCAGCTTTTTCATTTGCTTTGGCGTATGTTTCCGTATTATCATGGCATACAAGGCAGTCTATGTTTGTTGAATCCGTATAAGAAAATGTTTTGGAATTTTTCATTCCATACCCGATATGGCACTTTGCGCAGCTCTCTTCATTGCCTTCCGTGCCTATACAGAAATTATTTATAGCATTTCTCTTACCCAGGTAAACAATACCGCGCCCTTCAATATATTCCTCGCGCTCCCAGTTCCAGTGATTGGACTTCATAACCTCTTTAGCCCTTTCAGTATGGCATGATATACATGCGGCAGTTACCTGTTGGGGCGAGCTAAATTTTTTCTTCAACACTGCAAACTTTGTATGATCTACGGAAGGAACGGGTTTAACAGAAAGTTTTGCCTGAAGCAGCGATAAAGGATTTTGTTCGGTTTCCTTTGACGATAAGACACTAATTGAGACAGCTATCACTAACCCGAGCAGGGCAACTGAGATAATTATTTTTTTCATAGATTTTGGGAATAGTTATTTAAATATTCTGTTATCTGAGACAAATTGATTTTATAAGATTCTTAATTCTACCGCAATCCGAATGATTTCGGTAAACGTCGCACTCGCGGCAATTTCTTTCTTTGCAGGTATTTTCATGGGCATAACACCAGCATGGTTTAGAATGTTCCTTAAATGAATTGCAATTATTTCTATCCGCTTCAGTACATTTTACTATGTCCCAGCATGGAATAAGAGAATAAATAGCTTTTATCCCGGCAATGCTAATTTTAAATTCGTTAATACCCTGTCTGATGCATTTTAATCTCTCTATATCTGAATTAGAATACAACCGGTGGCTCGAGGCTTTTTTGAATGGTACTATTAATCCCTCTTTTTCATACATTCTTAGAGTATGTACTGAAATATCAAGAAGTTTTGCTGCACTGCTTATAGTATACAGGGGCAAATCATTATTAATTGCAGTTTCCAAAGAATATCCCTTTTAATAATTGATATTTATAAATATCAAATAATCTGCCAATTATAAATACTAACTATTCTTTAGAAATCAGGCGAAAAATAAGGTTTGAATTCTTAAAATTAAGAAAACCGGCAGGACATATTTTCGTTTATCAGATTGAAGATATTGGTATTAATAAATTTTCTTAGCTTGTTTAAGATTTATTGTAAGTATTTTTGCCCGTATATATTCAACTTCATTAATTTTATTTCAATAAAAGGAAAAATGATCAAATGGCGCAGGAAAATCAGAAATACTTTAAGTTTAACATTGCCGGTAAATCTATAAACTCAAAAAAAATAATTTTTATTTTAGCGGTTATTTTTTGCTTAACCGGATATGCATCACCTCCGGCAGCATTAGCATTAGGATTACTCATAGCATTAACCACCGGACATCCCTATCATGAATTAAACAATAAGGTCACAAAAATTTTACTCCAAGCGTCTGTAGTCGGATTAGGATTCGGGATGAACCTTGGAAAAGTAATGCAGGTTGGCAGGGAAGGAATTTCATTCACAATTATTTCAATATTCGGAACGCTTATACTTGGGTTTATAATTGGGCGTTTGTTAAAGATCCATAAGAAAACTTCGCATCTTATTTCATCGGGAACAGCTATTTGCGGGGGAAGTGCAATCGCAGCAGTCGGCCCTGTTTTAAGAGCAAGCGACCAGGAAATGTCCGTTGCACTCGGAACAGTTTTTATACTTAATTCAATCGCGCTGTTTATTTTTCCAATTATAGGCCATTGGTTTAATCTTTCACAAACTCAATTCGGATTTTGGGCGGGAATTGCAATTCACGATACAAGCTCGGTAGTAGGAGCTGCTGCCAAATACGGGCAGAGCGCTTTACAAACAGCAACTACGGTAAAGCTTACAAGAGCTTTATGGATTGTGCCCGTAACCTTAATTACTGCTTTTTTGTTCAAGGAAAAATCCCAAAAGATATCGATCCCTTATTTTATTTTCCTGTTTTTGCTTGCATCAATTTTAAGAACTTATTTTGCTGCTGTTGCCGACTTTTCCCCTTACCTTGTTAAGGCAGCAGGAATTGGTTTAACGGCAACCCTGTTTTTAATCGGCTCCGGTTTGTCAAAGAAAGTATTAAAAACCGTGGGTGTTAAGCCGCTTCTTGAAGGAATAATATTATGGATTGTTATTTCAATCGGTTCATTATTCATAATTATGAGATTTGTAAGTTAGCAATTAAGCAGACAAACAAAATAAATAAATTATCACTTGAAAAACGGGCACAAATAATCAGATTACTTGTTGAGGGCCATAGTCTGAGATCAATCGAAGATTTAGCCTGTATATTAAAATAGCTTCCCTTGGGTGCTGGAATATTACCGAACAATGATATTAACCTTGCGTATTAAAAAAAATATATCTATAATAGGGTGAAGTGAAAAGATAAGTTATGTACTCCCTCTAAAAGAGATACCTATAAATTAAAGAAAAATTGTGTTTCTGTGCAAAATTCAATACATATATATTATTGCAATAAATAATATGTGCTGTAAATGATATCGCAACTTATAAATAAAAACTAAATTATTGCAAGAATTAATTCGATTATAAAACGAGAGGGGTCTTATTATGTTTTTTAGAAAAGATGATATGGACAAATCAAAATATATTAGACTCACCTTGGTTTACCATAAAGAAGGTCAACAGTGGGTTGGAGAATGTCAAGAATTAGGTACATCTACTTTTGGGGACAGCTTTGAGGAAGTAGAAACTGAACTTATTGAATTAGTGGAATTGCATCTAAACACACTTGAGGGACTCAATGAGAGAGAACGATTTTTCAAAGAGCAAGGGATTGAAATACTCACCGAAAAAGTGCCAAAGATTATAAGTTTCTCTACTCCCTATTTCCCCGGTTTGGTTGTTCAACCATTTTACAAAACTCTTGAATACGCATAATAATGGGTGAGAGTATTCCGGCAGTTACCGGAGATTATTTAATTGAACTTTTAAAGTTTGATGGGTGGGAAGATTGTGGCAAAAGCACACATGGGGTGACATTAAAAAAATTTATTGATGGACATTATGTAGTTACCACTATACCTACCAAAAAAGGTTCAATGCCAGATGGGACATTGGGAGCCATTCTTAGTGTTAAACAAACTTGTTTAGGCAAAACAGGATTAACCGATTTAATTAAACGATTCAAAGAAAAAAATTAAATTTCAGCCATTTTATTTTCTGTCTGTTTTTCCTTCCCTGATTTATAGAACCAACAATAAATTGCACCCCAAAAGATAATTATCAATTTAGATGACATAATTATTATCTCATAATTTAGTATTTTCAACATAATGAATTTGAGTATTGCTGTTTATAATAAACTTATTCAAGTCAATAAGGATGTTGTTTATTTCGGTATCTGAGAATTCCCTTTCTTTCGCTACGGATTCAAGAGTTGCATTGAAAGATTCACCGCAGCTTATTCCGCAAATTCCTTTTTTATAAGGCAGGCTAAAGCATCCGGTAAACTTCGGATAATGAATTCTATTTAAGATTCATCATACACTATGGCTGTTCAAATAAAAATATATTAAATCAACTTTTACACAAGTCTTAAAAAAGATTTCAGGAGGGGGAGTAAAGTTGGTTTCATAATATAAATTAATGACCGATATTTGTTTTTTATTTAACCGTAATTCAGCATAAACATTATACAAAGACAAATTTTAGTAAAGGTTCTATATAATGGATATAGTTTATTTATTATTTACAGGCTTATTAGCAGGGACTCTAAGCGGATTTCTGGGAATCGGCGGAGGAATAGTTATTATTCCCGCACTCGTTTATGTGCTGGGATTTTCTCAAAAACAAGCGCAGGGAACTTCTTTGACGATGCTGCTGCCGCCAATAGGAATTTTAGCATTTTTAAATTATTATAAAGCCGGTTTTGTAGATTTGAGAGCTGCCGGGTTAATGATAATCACTTTTCTTGCCGGCAGTTACCTGTCATCAAAATATGTAGTTGTACTTCCTGAATACGTAATTAAAAAAGTATTCGGCGTTTTTCTTCTTGTTTACGCCGCTAAACTATTATTTGAAAAATAATAACTCAAGATTTTAATTTTGCCGAAAAAAAATTATACTGCATTATTTAAAATATTTTACCTGCATTCGCCCGCATATATTGCATAGATGCCTTAACCCGGATTTAACTTATTAACTATTCTTGACTCCGGTAATAATTTAACATATTATTGTTATGAGCATATGCTCATAATATAATTATGCCGAGAAACAAAAAACATAGAACCGTTCATTGCAGGCCCAACGCATACTATTATAAACCGCAATCTATTCCCCTTTCCCTGCTGGAAACTGTAATTCTTGAAATAGACGAGCTGGAATCACTAAGATTAGCGGACTACCTTGCTCATTCACACGAACAAGGCGCATTAAAGATGAATATATCCAGGGCAACATTCGGCCGTATTGTTGAAAGTGCACGGAAAAAAGTAATTGATGCAATTTTAAACGGGAAAGCAATTAGGATAGGTAATGAATTCCCGGCGGAATTAAAAGAGAAGCGTATGGTTAAGTGCAGAAGCTGCGATGCCCCGCATAATAAAAACTTAGTAAATAGTAACTTAATTTGTAAAAAGTGCGAAAGCACTAACAAGGAGAAATTAGATGAAACTCGCCGTTCCCACAACACAAAATAACCAGGTAGATTCTCATTTTGGACACTGTGAATTTTTTACGGTTTTCACAATTGAAGGAAATGAGGTTAATAATTCTGAAATAATTGAATCACCCGAAGGCTGCGGATGCAAATCAAATATCGCAGCCATACTCAAAGATATGGGTGTTGAAGTAATGCTTGCCGGCAATATGGGCGGAGGAGCCGTTAACGTTTTGAATAGCTATGGCATTGAAGTTTACCGGGGATGCAGCGGAGATATCAATGATCTTGTCCAGGAATTTGTTAAAGGAGAGCTTGCAGATTCAGGCGAAACATGCCATAAACATGAAGATGGACACCAATGCGAGCATAATAATTAATAATAAGTATATCGCAGAATTGATCCATGAGGCAGTATTAAATATAAATCAAGCTTTGTCATTAGGCGAAGCTTGATTAATAATATTTATCTTTTTTTAAGTTTAATATGTAATTAGTTATCTGAACATCGAACAAATCATTATAATAATAATACAATTTTCTTTTGGGAATCCTTCTTTGAATCTTTTTCATAATGTTTTCATCTTATTAGTATAATTTCAATAAAAGGATTAACCATGTTAAACACAAACTTAACTCATATATTATCCGGGCAGGAACACGCAAAACTATTAGAAGAGAATGAAAATGTTATGATTTGCTGCGGCAGAATGGGACCTATGTGCATACCCGTTTATAAAGTGATGGAAGTACTGGAAACAGAATATACTAATGTAAAGTTTGCAGATATGGAATTCGACATTCCCGATGCAAAAGTAATACGAAATCTTCCGGAATGCATAGGTTTTTTGGGAATCCCATTTGTCGTATATTATAAGAAGGGGAAAGTTGTTAAAGCTACAAGCAGTATTCAAAGCAAGGATCAGATTACCGGGATTCTGAATGAAAACTTTGGCAGGTAATAATTGAGTGTGAGTTTATGCTTCCGATTTTTATGATTTGATGCCTAAATGAAAAATAGCCTTATGAATTTTAAAGTGGTTAAACCTTATGAAGAAATTTCGGGAAAGAAACTAAATCAGACGCTAAACAAATAAATAAAAGGAGTACTGATATGAAAAAGAATATGGGAAAAGCTGACCGTTATATTCGTTTATTAATCGGAGTTGTTATAATTGCCCTGGGAATTATTTATCAAAGCTGGTGGGGATTAATCGGACTGGTTCCGTTATTAACCGCAGGAATGAATTTTTGTCCACTGTATACTATTTTTGGAATGTCTACCGATAAAAAACAGTTATAATGGTATAGAGCCCTGATGCCAAAAAAAATTAAAAAACTTTTTGACATCCACAGCTCAATTTTATGGCCTGTACTTATTTAATTACAGATTAATATAAATAATAAAATATCAGGAACAGCGCTATTTATATAACTTATAAAGCAGCAGGTCGGTCAAGTGTATTACCTCCACATTCCTGAATGAAGAATCTTCGGCTAATTTCCGGATAAATGTTCCTGTTAATCTATGTTCAATCGGGGGACCAAAGTCAGCCTGCTTATATTCCCATTCAAGAATAGAAACTTCTTTAAAAGCTACACGGTACAATTCTTTAATTGACTTTGAATAATCATTAACTTCATGTAAAACAAGTCCCATAAAGACGAGATCAAATGAATTATCCGTGAAAGGGATATTTTCGGCAGAACCCTGCCGTACATCAAGGTCTGAGAGAAATTTCTGCGAAGCTGCAACCATCTCCGGGTTAGGGTCAATTGCCGCCACTTTCAGGCCGCGTTTATTGAATTCTTCTGCAAATAAGCCGCTGCCTGTACCGACATCCAGAACCGATGTTATATTTTTCCCGGCCAGGCAGTTATCGACTACACGCCCTACCTCAAGCCGTGAAACCCTGTCGGATGACCTTAAACGGTCAACAGCTCCGTTATATACTCTTTCATTCATAAAATTTAACCTTATTACATTAATGCTTAATTATCAAACCGGACATATCAAAGAGAATAAAATATTAAAAATTAATATAGTATATTAATTTAAAAACAACACCGTGCAGATTTAGCCCTGAGAGATTGAGACTGCAATAAAATAAAAAAAATTTTTGCCCTTTGAGACGGGGTCCCACATTGTGGTAAACTATGCCCTCCCGATAAGGAATCGGGGCCACCGCCGTTGGCGGGACAAGCAGGCTGTCTTTACACCCTGATGTTGTATTGAACCATATATTGTTTATTTTTCTGAAAAATCGTTTCAGGCTTGTCTGACAAAATGATATTTTCCGTTACATATTGTAGAAACGCGGAATGCTTTAATATAAAATCTGATAATAACAGACAAAAGCAGCCCATAGCTTTAGCTATGGGTATTGGGAATACAAACAAAAAGAGGAATCGTATTAACGATTTATTATAATTATAATATTTCCCTAAGAAGGTAAGTCGTTCCGCCGGAGGACGGACAGGTAAAACGACTATTTTGTTCGGGGAGCTATGTTTTCCCACGAATGAAGGGCCTGTGTGAAAATTTGTTTTGTATGACTAAATTTACAAAAATTTCATTGAACTAATTAATGTGCAGGTAGTGGTAAACTGTTAAAACAGTTAGAAGGAATATTTTTATAATTCATTAACACCGCGATTAATCGCGGTGTTAATGATAAAGGACTAGTTTTTTCTAACCGTTTTAACGGTTTACCCTCATCTATTGGAAAAATAAAAAAAATTACGAATATAGTTTTAATTTTCAAACAGGATCTTCATTCATGGGCTGCTTTTGTATAACGTGATAAATGGAATAATAGATATGGATTAAAGATTGCTTTAAACAATTTTAAGTTTTGCTTTTTCAATAAGCCCTGAAAGTTTTTCTTTGTTGGCCGGATCCAGCTTTATTGCCATTTCACAGTCTTTAACCGTCTGTTTGAAATCCCAAATCTGGAAATTTACAAGGGCGCGAATAAAATAAGCTTCGGTGTAATTGGGATTTATTTTTATTGCGGTAGACAGATCGTGTTCGGCTTCCTTAAAATTGTCCATATTTCTATAAGCCTTTGCGCGCTGCAAATATGCTTCAGGATTCCTGGAACTAAGTTTAATAGCTTTTGTATAATCAAGAGTGGCGCTGTAGTCATCGTGATTATCCATTTTAACAAAACCGCGGAACATATACGCTTCAAAATAGTCGGGGTTTTGAACTGCAAAACCAAGATCCGCTAAAGCCCCGTAATTATCTTTCAACTGGTTTTTAATGCGCGCCCTGTAGTAGTATGCTTCATAACATTTAGAATTTAATTCAATTGTCTTGGATAAATCGGTTAAAGCTTCATGAAATTTTTGCTGGTTAAACCTGGCAATACCCCTCTGCAGGTAAGCCTTATCATTCTTTTCATCTTTATCAATAATGGTGGTAAGATAAATAGTTGCAAAATCAAAATCTTTAAGCTCAAACTTCAGTTCGATAAGTTTAAATAAAATTTCGAAATCATTCGGACTGATCTCAATGGCTTTTAAGAAATCATTCTCGGCGCCTGTGTAATCCATTAATTTCCATTTAAGCTGTGCGCAGTGCAGGTAAGCGTCTTTGTTGTCCGGTTGTAATTCAAGCACCTTTGTAAAATCCTGCAGGGCACCGTCGGGGTTATCAAGCTTAAATCTTGTATTGGCTCTAAGGATATATGCATCAAGATATTTATCATCCAGGTCCAGTACCTGGTTCAGGATTTTAATAGTTTCTTCAAATTCATTTAATTCAAATTTTAAAGAGGCCTGGTTATAATATGCTTCAGCAAAAGAAGGCTCTGAGGCAATAGCCGAAGTAAAATCTCTTAAAGCGTCCTGGTATTCGCCCATTTTCAATTTTACCAGGCCGCGCCCGTTGAATGAAGGAGCAGACCTTGGATTCATGTCAAGGGAGGTATTAAAGTCGATAATAGCTAACTTATAATCTTTGATTTTAATTCTTTCCAATCCCCTCTTAAGCCAGTAGTCAACTTTTGTAGGGTCCAGTTCAATAGCCTTATCATAATTTTCAATTGCGCTGCGTGCTTCTCCCTGCAGTGATTTAATCTTTGCAATTTGCTGGTAAACTTCGGCATCGCCCGAATTTTTTTTCTGGTAAGCTTCAAACAATTTTAATCCAGCTTCAACATTTTTCAGTTCTACCTCAATTTTCCCCAAAAAGAAAAGTGTTCTCTGGTGAAAATCAGGATTATTTTTCTGTAAAAATTCAAAATCACTTTTAGAGCCCTGGTAATCTTTCAGAGCGTATTTAGCAAGGCCGCGTCCGTAATATGCTGCAAACGATTGGCCGTTCATGCCGATAATACTGTTAAAATCGTTAATTGCCCCCTGGTAATCCCTGAGATTATACTTTTTATTACCGCTTATTAATAATGTCTCCTCTTCATTTTTAGAAAATATATTTTTTAAAAGGCCCATTAAATCTCCAGCTTGCCAAAAGTGGTAATGTTAATTAAACACATCCGGGACAGCACAAATATTTTCAATTTGATTATTTTTAAAAATTTATTCACTCTTTAAGCACAAATATACAATGATAGTATCGAAAATTTTTTATATAATTTTAAGCAAAAAGTACTATTATACTAACATTTACAAGGATTTTACAAATTTAAGACTAAATGTCACATAAATTTAGTAAAAAAAGCATTATAATAAAGATATAAACCAAATTTTTTTAACTAATTACATTATGCTTAAGAGACTACTCCTGGTGGTGCAAATAATTACACTTTTAACAATCAAAAATTGGGCAGGCCCGCCATTTGATACAGACGATCCGGAGCCAGTGGACTATTTACACTGGGAGTTTTACGTATCTTCCATCATGGAATTTCAGCATACTGCATCTAATTTAACATTACCACACTTCGAAATAAATTATGGGGCAGTACCAAATGTGCAGATTCATCTTATTGCTCCTTTGGGTTACATTCATGATGAAACCGGGACAAAATACGGCTATTCAACAACGGAATTTGGTATTAAATACAGATTTATTTCAGAAACGGAGAATATGCCTCAAATTGGAGTTTTTCCATTAGTGGAAATACCCACAGGCGATAAAAGTAAAGAACTTAGCAACGGGCAATATCAATTTTACCTTCCAATACGGTTTCAAAAAAGCTGGGGAAAATTTACATCCTATGGCGGCGCCGGGTACTGGATAAATCCCGGGCAGGGAAACAGGAACTGGATATTTACGGGCTGGGAAGTTCAATATGATTTTTCAGAAGTGCTAACATTAGGAGCAGAAGCCTATTATCATACAAGCGACTCGCAGGATTCCAAACCGGCCCCGGGTTTTAACATAGGGGGAATTATTAACCCAGATGAAACAAACCATATATTATTTTCGGCAGGCTCCACATCAGGCAGCGGGAGAACGATTACCGGTTATTTAGGGTACCAGATTACAATATAAATTATTAATAATAGTAAAAAAAATTTTTGTAACTTTAAAGTTCATATAAAATAAAAATTTATTTTACGGAAAAATTCATAAATATGCCTTGCCAAATAAAGCCCGGAATATATTTATACAACTTTTTTACCGTTCATTGATGAAATAAACCGCTTATCAAGTTGTGAATTGTAAATTAAACTGGCCTAAGTAGCTTATTGTCAAAAAGATAACAATAAATAAAATCAATAATGATTGCGATGGAGAATAAATGAGAAAGTTCACTTTAATTATAATGGTACTGTTTATAAATTTAATAGTTTTAGCGCAGCAAAACGGTCAAAACCCCGGCGGATTCCAGGGAGTAATAAAAGGCAAGGTACTTGATGCTACTACAAATCAGCCGATATACTATGCAAATATTACAATTTACAACCCTAAAGATTCAACTGTTGCTACAGGCGGGATTTCCGATCAAACCGGGAACTTCGTAATTACGGGCGTTCACCCGGGAAGATTTTTTGCCAAAGTATCATACATAGGTTATAAAACTCACCTGATCAGAAGTATAATAATTACACCTGTAAAAAGTACAGCAGACTTAGGAACAATAAATATCACGCCGTCGGCAGTAAACCTTAATACCGTAGTTGTAAAAGGCGAAAAAGACATGGTGGTTACAAATCTTGACAAGCAGGTAATAAATGTAGATAAAGATTTGGCAAGCTCAGGCGGCACGGCCCTGGATGTAATGCAGAATATTCCTGCTCTAACCGTAGATATAAACGGCAATATAAGTCTTAGAGGCAACAGCAATGTAACTATATTAATAGACGGCAAGCCTTCCGGTTTGGCAGGATTAAACAGCAGCGACGTATTAACCTCAATACCTTCAAGTTCAATAAAATCGGTTGAATTGGTTACAAACCCGTCGGCTAAATATGACCCCGACGGAACGGCAGGAATTATAAATATAGTTTTAAAGAAAAATACAAACCTTGGATTTAACGGTATTTTCAACATTAACGGGGGCACAGGAAACAAATATACCGGTGCAGCTAATTTAAATTACAGAATAGACGGCTTAAACTTCTTTGGTAATTTTGTAGATCGTTCATACCAGGATACTTATATAAGCTCATTGAACAGGACTTTTTATTCTAATAGTAATAACACAAATGCAATTTCTTCGCTGAATCAGAATTTCGGCCAGGGCGAATCCAGGGACTTTGCAGGCGCTAACCTGGGAGTGGATTATTTATTGAACGATTATAATACATTATCATTTAATATAAATTACAGAAATTTTTATGCCCCGAGCGGCGGTCTTACAAACAGCACCTCAGACAGCAGTAATATAAATCAATATTCTGTTTTTCTTAATAATGCAATGCGAAATGTCAATTCGTATACATACACCGGCAGTTATAAAAAGGAATTTGAAAAACAGGATGAAGTGCTGACAGCAGACGTATTTTATTCAAATAACAAGATGGTTTCCAATCAGACAACAAATAATCAGTACTTCTATGAGGCTATTGGTTCCAATATACCTGCTACGCTATATGATGCCAATTCAAATAACTTTAATGACGAGTGGACAATTCAAGCAAATTATGTTGATCCTCTCGGAAGCAACAACCGGCTTGAGGGCGGATTTAAAAGTTATTTCAGGCACATGGGAATGGATTATAATTATTATGATTATGATTATCCTACTGTAACATGGATTAATGACCCTACAAAAAGCGATAATTTTGATTATAAAGAACAGATACATTCTATATACGGAATATATACCGGTACGGCAGGTGATTTTAAATACCAGGCCGGGCTGCGCGCAGAATATGCTACGACAAATTCAAAACTTTTTAATACAAATTTAACTTACAATGATATTTACCGCAGCCTGTACCCTTCGGTTTATCTTGCTTACGATTTTACTCCGCTTGAAGAATTAAAGATAAGCTACAGCAGAAGAGTAGACAGGCCGAATCCATGGCAGTTAAATCCCTTTGTAAACTATTCCGATTCTTTAAATCTTTCATCCGGCAACCCGAACTTACAGCCGCAGTACACCAATTCATACGAACTTGGCTACAGTACTGTTCTTTTTGATTTTAATCTTACTCCTTCAATATTCTATAAAACTACAGACGGTATGATGACCCAGATAAACACTTTAATTGGCAACCAGGTAACATTAGCCACCTGGCAGAATATTTCAAGTGAAAAAAATTACGGCGGCGAATTTATTTTAAACGGCAATCTTTTTCAGTGGTGGAGATTAAACGGCAACGTTTCATATTTCAGAAGAGATATAACAGATCCTTACTATGTAACAGGATTAAGCGATCATTCATATAGCTGGACGGGAAGAATAAATTCCACATGGATGCTGGATAAAACACTCTCTTTCCAGGTATCATCATCTTATAATTCAAAAGCAGTAACACCGCAGGGTACTAACAATCCCATGTATTTTACCGATGTTGCAGTGAAAAATGATTTTTCAAAGAATCTTTCCGCTACATTAAGAGTAAGCGATATTTTTGATACAAGGAAATATGCCGGAGAAACTATCGGCACAGATTTTATATCATACAGCGAGGGGCAAAGAACCTCAAGAGTTCTGTATTTAGGTTTTACGTATAATCTTAATAACTTCAAACCGAACAAGGATAAAGTAAAAGATATTAACATGGATGAGGAAATGGACAGCCAGTAATTACGATATGAGGCTCACCTTAAAGGTGTGACTCATTCTCATTGTACCTCCCCCGAAGACGGGGATGCCTAAACGCATCCCCGCTGCTTTTTTAAAACTCATTTCCATATTATACAATATGCCGCATTGTTAAAAAACAAATGTGAGGCTCACCTTCAGGGTAAGACTCATTCTCATTGTACCTTTCCGAAGAACCGGGATGCGTTTACGCATCCCCGATACTTTTTTTAAAACTCATTTCCATATTATACAATATGCTGCATTGTTAAAAAACAAATGTGAGGCTCACCTTAAAGGTGAGACTCATTCTCATTGTACCTTTCCCGAAGACGGGGATGCGTTTACGCATCCCTGCTGCTTTTTTAAAAGTCATTTCCATATTATACAATACGCTGCATTGTTAAAAAACAAATGTGAGGCTCACCTTGAAGGTGAGCCTCACGTAATTATTTATAATAATAGACGAAAGCAGCCCATAGCTTTAGCTATGGGTATACTGGAAGTAGTTTTTAGGCGGCCACCGCCTCGGCGGGGCGGGCAAGCCTGCCCGGGAAGTTTTTTTTGAAGTAATAATTATTAAATTGAGATAACCTTTCTTTAATTTTTTTATTAATATGAAAAAAATATTCAATCTTAAATTTACGGGTATAACCATAACTGCATTTGCAATTATCTGGCTGCTTACATTTATACCCGTTAATCTCGGATTTTTTAACCCGCTGAAAAACGCTTTATATGATTTTGACGCCAACGACCTGATTTTTTCAAAATTTAATTACGATAAAAATGCCGATACAAACATTGTTATAGTTAATATCGGTTATCTTAACAGGCCCCAGATTGCAGACGTGATAACAAAAATAAAAAGCTTCGGGCCTAAGGTAGTCGGGCTGGATATTTTGTTCATAGGAAACAAAGACCCGGTTGGAGACTTGCTGCTTGAAGAAGCCGTTAAATCCGGCGGAAATACTGTAATTGTAAACAAGCTTTCCGGCTACGATAGTAAAAGCGGGAATTATGATTCCCTGATTACATCCATGAGCAGAATAACAGACATTTCATTTTCAGGTTATGCCAATCTTCCGAGCAAAGACGGTTCGAATTTTACCACTATAAGAATGTTTAAGCCTTCTGTGAAATTTAAAGACAGTATAGTGTATGCTTTTGCTGCATCGGCAGCAAAATTATATAACCCCAAAGCATTTAATTATCTTATATCAAGGAATAATAATTTCGAGACAATTAACTACCGCGGCAACATTGATAAATTTTATTTTGTAGACGGCACAAATCCCGGCAGCCTGGATAATGCCGGTTTTATAAAAAATAAAATTGTTTTGCTGGGCTTTACAGGGGAATATCCTTCATACAGGATATTTGAAGATATTTTTTATACACCGCTTAACGATAATTATGCGGGTAAAACCTACCCTGATATGTACGGAGTAGTAATTCATGCGAATATAATTTCGATGATTCTCCATAAAGACTATATTAATACTCCGCCGGCCTGGCTGGAGATTCCGGCGGCAATGGCAATTTGCTATTTTAATATTCTATTGCTTAATTTGATTAAGCGGAAAAAAATCGACTGGCTGAGCCTAATAAGCTTAACAACCAAAACAGTTGAATTTGTACTTTTGCTTTTTATCGAAATGGAGGCCCTGTTAATTTTTAAATTTAAAATAAGCATCACTTTAATGCTCGCATCCATTGTATTAATCTCGGATGCCGAAGCAATTTACGATATAATTGCAGATAAAATAAAATCATCCAAAAAAATAAGTATTTAATATGAAAAAACATTTACTTTTATTAACACTTATGCTGTTTTGCTGCAAGCTTTCCTTCAGCCAGGGAATAAAATTTATTGTACTGACTTCAAACGGCGATATTTCACTCATCAGGAATTCAATAGTTACCACCGTAAAAGCCGGCGTGAATATTATTGATAAAGACAAGCTGAAGGTGGGGAAATATTCATATATAGATCTTGTTTATAAAGACGGCAGGACGCTGGAAATTACCTCGGCCGGTACATACAGTTCTTCCAAATTAATTACAATGGCAGGCTCAAAAAAGAATTCTTCCTCAGCAAAGTTCGGTAAATTTGTGCTTGCGGAATTTGTAAAATCGATAAATGATTTAAACAATATGAAAGTTGCCGGCGCAGTAGAAAGGCTGATTAAGGCCCCGATTGATTACTGCACTCCGCCGAACACAAATATTCTTGATCCCATTGTTACTTTTACCTGGTTTACCGATAAGGATAATTCCTATACATTCAGGTTAACCGACATTTCAGGCAATGTTCTTTATTCCTCCGAAATAACCGATACTTCCATAACCCTGAATTTACAGCAACTGAACCTTTCAAGGGACAACAGTTACAAATGGTTTGTTAAAGACAATAAACGGGAGAATGCAATAACAGATACATGCCGTTTTTACTGGCTTTCCCAAACCGCAGCCGATTCTATAAAAAAATCCATCGGGAAATTATTAGTTGATTTTAATGAATACGACCACTCAATAAAACAAACATTATTAGCTTCTTTTTACTCCAGGAATAAACTTTACATCGATATGCTGCAGGCATACGAAAGAGCCATGGTATTGGCGCCTGAAAATGATATCTATAAAAAACTTTACCTGGAGGCATTAAATAATTTAGGACTTGACAGGATGGCAGAAATTTTCAGAAGCCGTCAGCACGGTTCCGGCAATTAGAGTTATTAAATACGTGTACAATCAATAACGGCGAAAGGAATGGTTAATTTTAATTCGCCGGTTTCTTCAGCCCGTTTGTTTAAACGTTCTTCAGTCCTTTTAAAAACCGGTTCGTAATTTTCCGGTTCGATAATTTTTTTCCATCCGTCAAAGAACCAGTACTTAATAAATGAGTGTTTAAACATTGATGTGCAATCTGCGAACCTGAGGAAAAATTTATTTTCATAAATTTCATTTACCCTGAATGAATTTTCACTTAAAAGCTTCCTGATTTCATTTAACGGCCGCCTTTTTTCATAAATATGTTTCATCATTTTTTCAATTGCGGCGGTATTATTATCCTTTTTTAATTCTTCTTTTAATGCATCGTAAAATTCAATCATACTGCCGTCAAGGTTCATGGTAAAAAGAAGCTGTGCTCCTTTCCCGGCAACCCGGCTGCATTCCGCCAGAGTTTTATTAAGGTCTTCAACATTATTCAGGCCGTTATTTGAGACAATAATATCAAAAGATGAACTGCTGAACGGCAGTTGTTCTGCATGGCCGTTAACGATAACAGCATTGTTTAAAGCATACGTATTAATTTTTAACTGCACCCGTGCATTGGTTTCTTTCCACGGGTCAATGCCGTAAACACGGGAAGTTTCACCAAGCCTTTGCGCAATTTCAATAAGAGGGAAACCGGTACCGCAGCCGATATCAAGAACCGAGAGGGACTTGCCGATTTTCACACGGTCCAGCAGGCTTAACCCGAAAGGCGCCGACCAGAGGGGTAATTCGTCGATTATTGAAATAAAATCCGGATTAAAAGTATTTGATTTACCGGCTGTATATTGTACCATCTAATTTACCTTTTACTAAAATATAAAATAACAAAATTTGTACATAATTATAAAATGAAATGTTTTGTTTTTCAAACATTACAAACCTGTATTTTTTTTTTCGTTGAGCAGACTCAGGCTTAAAAGTAGCATTGATAATTATTTCTAATATTATTTCAACATCCTGAATTAAGGATATCCAAACCCCAGAGGGGTGAAATGTTTATAGCAAAACAATCCCCCCAACAAACCTTCTCCCGAACCCCTTTAGGGGTGACATATGACTTCGGTATTGATTTTAACATGCCAAACTTTAGTGTAAAGTTGGACGGCCCCGATGAAAGAAGAACTTTTATAAAAAATTACAAACATTACATGCACATGATTTATATTGCCTTTGTAGAGACGGGGCATGCCCCGTTTTTACAAAGTTACGACTAATCGGAATTTGTCTGAACTCCCGAGGGAACTAACAGGATTTACAGGATTCAAGGATTTTCAGGATAAGTGCAGATAAAGATTTATTTTATTACTTAATTTACTTTGACACGATATTGTAGAATTTTGCAAATTCTTTGTCGTATCCCAGGATATGTTTAATCAGCCAGTTAGTAAGAAATGAATTCATTTTTTCCCCCATATAAAAGTTGTGTTCTTTAAGGTCTTCAAGCATTTCAACAATTTTATTAACAAACCCCTTATGCTGGTTAATTTGCTCACTAAGCTTGGGATATTTTAAGCTTTTCATCAGATTTTCTTCCTGCTCAAAATGATATTTTGTATAATCAACAAGCTTATAAAATAATTCACCTATTATTTTGGATTCGTTTGCTGTTCCCCTGGCAGAATCAAGATCATTCATCATATCGACCAGGAATCGATGCTGTTGGTCGATTAAATTAATATGAGTATCGTAAATTTCAAGCCAGGGTATTGCCATCTTTAAATCCCTATATTCCTTGACATAACTTTGTAATAATTTGCAAATTCTTTATCGTATCCTAATATATGATCAATCAGCCAGCTCATAAGGAACTTTAACAACTTATCGCTTATTTCCGGATCACCTTCCTTTACCGCACCAAGCATTTCGACAATTTTATGTACGAACTCTTTATGCTGGCCGGAGTGCTCGCCCAATTTAGGATATTTTGAGTTTTTCATCAGTGTTTCTTCTTCCGCAAAATGAAATTTTGCATAATCAACGAGTTTGAAAAACAAATCACGCAGTAATTGGGGTTCATAAACTCTTCCCTTAGCATCCTCGAGAATGTTTATCATATCAATAAGCTTACGGTGCTGCTCATCGACTTTCTTAATCTGTGTTTCGTAAACACTTTTCCATGTTATAGCCATAATATAATCAATCGTATAATTTCATAGATGAGGATAAAACTATTATCTATCTTAAACCTTACCGCGCCACTACTTTATAAAAATTGGCAAATTCTTTATCATTTCCCAGGATATGCTGAATAAGCCAATCCTGAAGGAACATTTGCAGTGTATCACTTATGTTAGGAGTACCTTCTTTAATGGCTTCCAGCATATTTACAATTCTATCAACAAACTGCTTATGCTGCCCCGTATGCTCAATAAGTTTGGGATAATTTGCATTACCCATTAATTTTTCTTCCGTGGTAAAGTGATATTTGGTATAATCTACAAGTTTAAAAAATATATCGCGTATTAATTTGGGCTCGTTTTCATTGCCCTTAGCAGTTGCGAGGTCATTCAGCATATCCAGGAGCTTGCGGTGCTGTTCGTCAATAATGCGGATGTGAGTATCATAAACATTCAACCAGGTAATTGCCATAATCGAATCCTGCTGTTTTAATCATTATTATCTTATAAATTCTACCTAAAACATAAGAGCCGCATCAAAATTATTATCGAATAATAATAGTGATTAGTTTATTTTCATTATACGAATTACACGAATTGAAATGAATTGCACAAATATTAATAAATAAATACTCTTATTGAAGTGTGCTTAAATTGAAGCGCTTTCAGTTACATTTTTAACAAACCACTCAATTGTTGCGGTCATTGTTATTACATGATTCGAATCCTCAATAACAACTTCCACATTAATTAAAGAACGGTTTTTATTTTTAAGTTCTTCTTTAAATAGTTTAAGAGCATCCGGGGAAGTTTTTGCCCTTGCGAATATTTTCCCGTTTGCGGGTTTTTTAAATTTACTTTCCAGTCTTCTTACAACCGGGATCAGGTCATCCGCAGAATCTTCAAATAATTTTAAAAGATATTCACCGCTTGCAGCTTCCGCCAGCGAAAGCTGCGCTCCTGCGTGAACATTGCCAAGATGATTTAAATAATCAGGAGATTCGTCTAATTCCAACAAATATTCGCTGTCACGGGCTTTTTTGATGCCGATAAATTTGTTGTATGGCAGTTCTGTTACTCTCATGATTTCCTAAGTTAAAATAAAAAAATCAGTTAAACCCTGCGCATCTCCACCTTTGTCTAAAATGCAGGTGGGATTGGCTTTAAATGTTAACATTAACATAACAACTATTTTTGTTTATGTAAACAATTTATCTGTTTATATTAGCCGGTCTACTAAATATTTTTTAATTTCCTATAAATAAAAAAGCTTTTAATTGTGGAGGTGTGTATGAGATTATCCGGCCGTGGTTATATACTTTTATTGTTAATTTTGCCCGGAATTTTTTCCTCTTTTGTTTATCCCCAGCGTTCGGGATATAAAATTACAGGTTCGGTAGACATCGGCGGAGGAAACAGGTGGGATTACATTGCAGTGGATACAGCTTCGCACAGGCTTTATATTACACATGCCACAGAAGTAAATGTTATCGATCTGGATAAAAAAGTAATAATCGGCACAATACCGAATCTAAACGGGGTTCACGGAGTGGCATTTGCTTATGAATTCAATAAAGGTTTTATATCAAACGGAAAGAATAATTCAGTAACTGTATTTGATCTTAAAACATTAAGTGTAATTGACAATATTAAGATAGACGGCAGCGGGCCGGATGCAATTGTTTATGATTCATTTACTAAGAGAGTATTTACATTCAACGGTAAGAGCGGAAATTCAACCGCCATCGATGCAAAGACTGACGAAATTGCCGGTACGGTTACACTTGAAGCAGGCCCTGAATTTGCAGTATCGGGCGGCGACGGGAAAATGTATGTTAATATTGAAGACAAAAGCGACATTCAGCAGTTTGATGCTCAAACACTTACTGTAACAGCTACCTGGCCATTAGCTCCGGGTGAGAAACCTTCAGGACTGGCAATAGACCGAGAAAATAATTTGTTATTCTCAGGCTGCCGTAACAAGTTAATGGTAATTGTTAACCTTGAAATAGGACAGGTAATTGCATCCGTGCCGATTGGTGATAAAATAGATGCATGCGCTTTTGATCCCGGAACCGGGCTTGCATTCAGCTCAAACGGCGATGGAACTATAACTGTAATTAAAGAAAATCTTCCTTCTAAATTTGAGGTAATTGATAATATAGTAACACAACCAGGCGCCAGGACAATGGCTGTTGATGAAAATACGCACCGGTTATATACGGTTACTTTGATTGACGGAAGTTTCGGAATGCTTGAAATAGATCGCAAGTAAAAAATTTATAAAGACGGGGCATCCCGATGGTTCGGGCCAGGCTGCCCCGTCTTTACTTTCACAATTTTGATAAAATTTTTTTCAATCCAAATCGCCTGGATTCAAATTATCAAAATACCCTTACTGTGATAGGGTTATCTGCTACAGGAATTGTTTTTACTACCTCATTGCTTTTAATATCAATTACAGAAACTGAAGCCTCCCCCTGGTTTGAAACGTAGATGCAGTTATTTATTTTATCAACGCCGGCAGAGGTAGGCATTTTTCCTACAGGGATAGTTTTGAATACGGTATCATTTTTTAAATCGATAACAGTTACTGTATTAGAAATAACATTTGTTACATAAGCATAATTTCCATCCGGCGAAATTGCAATACCCCTGCCATTATTAATATTATGAATTCTATTCACAACAGAATCAAGTTGCGTATCAATTTTTTCAACTTCGTGGAGATCAAAATTTGGCACATAAATAAATTTTCCATCAGGGGTTATTGCAATATCCATTGGACGCCCACCCACTTCGATTTGTCTGATCATCGACTGATCGACGGGGTCGAGCTCAAAAACAAAAGGAGTAAAAATAGCAGAAATATATATTTTATTATTAACTGTATTATTTAAGAGGTACCCGGAAATATTCTGATTCTTATTTATTATTTGATTGTCTTTGGTACTCATCACCCAAAACCCGTCAGGTGATTCATGAGTAATTAATACAAATTGTCCGTCAGGAGTTATTAAAATATGTGATGGATGTGTGCCCAAAGGAACAGTTTTAAGTCTTTCATTCGTAATCTTATTAAAAACTGTAATATCGTTAGAGCTATAATTTGCTATATATCCAATTTCACTGTTCGGCGAAAGAACAATATCGCATGAGCCGGAACCTGAAGAAATTTTTCCGATCAGGGAATCGGTTTTAGTATCAATTACCGATACAAAATCATGTGTTATATGACTAACATAGCATAAACCCGGAGCGCCTATCCCTGGATATTTATTAGTTAGCCCTTTATAAATAGACGGCAAAAATTGATTCTCATAATTCGATATTTTCCAGGATCCATTTTCTTTTGTGAATGTTAAAAATCGCTCAATACCCACGTCACTTTTCTTATTATTTTCCCAATCAGTATAGGTCATACTTACTTCTTCATGAACTATATAATTATATCCTGCTTTATCAATTGATTTAATAGCTGATTTAACAGATATTTGTTTCCATTTTGAAAAATAATTATTTACCAAATTCTCCTTGAGTTTGTCAATTCCCCCGCGAATACTAACATATTGATTAGACAAAAAACTATAGTATTTGTCTGCATCCTTTGCTTCATAGGCATTATTCATTTCCACAACCGCATTTTTTATTTCCTGAATTGCCGACTCATCCGTATCAATAGCGAGTTTTTCCTTTGCAATTTGTACGGCTTGTGTTTGATCCGGATATAAATTGACAACTTTTTGGAACGATGCTACCGCTTCGGCTAATTTGTCCTTCCCCAGCTTTTCATAACATAGTCCGATGTGCAGTTGTGCCATTGAAGCAGATTCTTTGTCGGAGGGAAATTTTTCAAGGACTGATGAATATACTTCAATAGCTTTTTCAAGCTCGCCTTTAATCTCCTCAAGCTGTACACCTTTCTGATAAAGATCCTCTGCAGATTGAGATAAGGCTTTTGGCCCTATAAGCATAATGCTGATAAAAAGGCAGATCGAAATAATTTTAGTTTTTCCCATTTTTTACTCCGTATATGATTGGAAATTATAACATAATTCATTTCCAACATAATATTTGAAATATTAATAGTATTAAAACAATTGTTAAACTATGTTAAAAAGATGAAAATAATTTGTACACCTCTATATCCTTATGTATTAGTTACTGAAGTTATGCAAAAGATATTTAATGTAGCCCCGACATTTAGAGCCTGTCCCGATTCGATCAGGAGGGATCGCTAAATTAAAAACATGTTCGGCTTTAGCCTAACAATTTGTAACCCATCCCGTACATTGTTATAATAATTTTTGGATTATCGGGTGAATCTTCAATTTTCTGACGTAAATTGGCTATATGGGTATCGACAGTGCGTGTATTAGGAAACGATTCATAGCCCCATACCTGGTTAAGAAGTTCTTCACGCGTAACTATTTCATCTTTTTTTTCAATAAAGTATTTTAAGATTTCAAACTCACGCGAAGAGAGTTCAATCAGTTTGCTCCTTTTTTTAGCAATATACTTTTTAAAATTTATTTCCAGGTTTCCGATATTAACAATATCAGGAAGGATATTATTTTGCTTAACCCGTCTTAATGCGGTTTTAATCCGGGCAATTAATTCAAGAATACTGAATGGTTTAGTTATATAATCATCTGCGCCGAGTTCAAGGCCTGCGACAATATCTTCCTCCTGACTTTTGGCTGTGAGCATAATAACCGGGACATCAGGCATTTTTTCCTTTAATTCCCTGCATACCTGGTAGCCGTTCTTTTTCGGCAGCATAATATCAAGAAGTATAAGATCGGGTTTTTCGTTAATCGCTTTGATAAACCCATCCTCACCATCATAAGATTCGACTACCGTAAAACTCCGGGCCTCTAAATTAAATTTAAGGCCGGTTACAAGGTCTTTTTCATCTTCAATAATCAGGATTTTTTCCATATATATTTTCCAATAATTAAGTAAAGTTTCGCAAATAATATTTAAAATAGCCCCGGCATTTAGAGTGTGTGTTAAAATTAATTTTCCTTTAAGAATAAGTTTCTTAATATCATTAACACCGCGATTAATCGCGGTGTTAATGATAAAAGCCAAAAATAATCAACCGTTTTAACGGTTTACCCTCCGCTATCGAGAAGATAGACAAAATATTTTTATAAATATTGTTCTAATATTCACACGGGCAATTAGGCGTTTATGCCGGGATTGTAATTGTAAATTTACTTCCTTTGCCCATTTCACTTTGTACCGTAATAGTCCCTTTGTGAGCATCAATTATATATTTTGCTATTGTCAAACCAAGCCCTGTTCCTTTTATATGACTCATATTTGAATCCTGTATCCTGTAAAAATATTCGAAAATATTTTTGTATTCTTTCTTTGAAATACCCATGCCCTTGTCGGTAACAGAAATTGAAACAGAATTTTCGGCCTTATACATTTCAACTAATATATATTTATTCTCATTCGAATATTTTTCGGCATTGTTGATCAAATTTAATATTGCCTGCGAAATTGCATCTTTATCAACCCTTGCAATAATTTCCTTCGAAGGAATCCTGACATCAAACATGAATCCCTGAACTATTAATTGAGGTTTATACATTTCCGCAATATTTTGTACAACTTCCACTAAGTTAATTTCTTCAAAATTAAATTCCTTTTTCCTGCTTTCAATTTTTGAAAAATCAAGCAGATTATTAATTAGATTGCTCAGCCTCTCGCTTTCCCGTTTTATGATGACGTAGAATTCATGCTGTTTATTTGCATCCGTTACAATTCCGGATTCAAGTGTTTCACTAAACATCCTTACAATTGACAGCGGGGTTTTAAGTTCATGTGAAACATTTGATACAAAATTGGATTTCATTTGTGAAACCCTGTATTCATGCAAAGCAGTAATAACTATAACAATTATACCTATCAGCATAACAAGTACAGTTAGGCCGAAAAGCAAAAACGATTGCTGCTTTTCCCGGTCAACAATCTGGTCTATTGATTTCCCTTCAAGATTAAATAAAGCTATCCTCCACTGTGTGAATACCTGCGAAAAATTTTCAGCGATAAGATATTTTTGCCCGTGCATTAAAGAATCATGAATGTATAGGATGTTATCCTTATTATCAATCAACCCGGCTGATAAATTATTCTCTAAACTTATCTGCTTTATTATTTCAGGCAGTATGGTAGTAAATAAATAAGCTTTATTTAACTGAAATACAAATAAACACGGCTCTGTTTTCCGGGATGAACCGGGTACTAAGAAATAACCAAGCAAATAAACAGAGTCCTTATCCCGGTATTGAAGTTGATGTAACTGAGGCACGCCTGCTGATTGGTTTAATGTTGAGATTTCTAACTTTGGTATTATATTTTTACGAATAACATTTGCAATGCTGTCCTGCCGGTAAATTATTAATTGCCTTGTATTTAATTCCTTAACTGATTGTGTTATAAAATTATCCACGGCATTTGCTCTGCAATAATTCTGAATTTCAGCGGATACTGTTTTAAGGTAATAAAAATAATTGCCTCCGCTAACATCCCAGGGATTTTCAAGCAGCCGTTTATAAAGATCCAGTTGGATTTTAAAACTTTGATTGTATTCATGCATTGAAGTATAAACATCCGCAGTCTGCGATAACGCAATTACCGGGACCGGGACGGAAGAAAAAGTAATTTCGGGATTCTTAAAATCCAATAATTGTTTATATACGCCAATAGCTTTTACATAATCATGATTATTAAAGTAACAACGTCCAATCCGCATTAGAAGCTGAATGCTGTCGCCGGATGAAGCATTTTTCAGTGCATTATTATAAAGATCAGCAGCTTTGCTGAATTTTTTTTCAATAAACTCCGCATTTTCTGCCGATTTGAAATCACTTAGAATATTTTCGCTTACTTCGGTAAATTCTATTTTGCTTTTTTCCCACCCGGATGATATCAAAGTTAATATTATACCGCCGTCCTTCCTGATTAAAAAAGGATTCATAATGATTGGATTTTGGGTTTCGGCAGACGACAGCCATGATCTGAGATAATTAACCGGCTGATTATTCACCTGTAATTCGTTTAATTGCGCTGATAATTTTTCCTCCCTGCTGATTATTTCATGTTCGATTTTATCGCGAATAAAATCAAGTGTAAATTTATAACTTAATCTATCAGATCCCTCTCTTTTGCTGATTGCCTTATAATCCAGGTAGCTTAAAATTATACACGGGATTAATATCAGTAAAAAACCGGCAACAGCAGTTTTAGTATTTGATAAAATGCCAGTGATTCTCTTAATCATGGTAAAATATAATTACTTTTGGGATAAAAACGAGGAGTTGAATTGTTAAAAGTTGTTAAAAATGAATCCGTTAAAAACCCTGAATAATACAAACATAGTGAAAATAACTAAAGGTAGTGGTATTTGCGGATGTTTTCTAAATGTAATCGCTTCGACCCACCTCCCATTGGGACAAGCCTACATCCCTCCCCCCGCTTCCTGCCACCGCCTTGGCAGGGCAAGATGGGATTAATGCATTACAGCGTAGATTTTAAAAACTCTTTCAAGAGAGAAATTTTTATAGTAGAAATGACCACCGCCCCAGCGGGGCAGGCAAGGTTGCGATAAGAACAGTGACAGGCGCGGCAGTGACAGGCGCGGCAGTGACAGGTCGCGACCTGTCACTACAGGGATAATGTTTTATAAAAATTATTTTTATTTCTTTTACACAAAAGTTAATCTTTAATTACTTTGTTACTTTTAAAATCCAGTCCCTTATTATTTGAAGCGCTGCCGGTGAAATCGTTTCCTCTATTTTCTGATATTCCGCTATGCTGCCGGTTGCGGCAGTTTGAAATAAATGATTTAACCCTGGCAATTCTTTTGTTTCAAAATTCTTATTGCCTCCTGTTTCCAATGCACTTTTTATAGCTGCAAGATTCTCATCAGGCAGCACCTGTAAATCCTTAGAACCATTTAATGCAAGTACGGGACACTTTACCATTTTTAAAGCGGGAACGGGATCATAGCTTACGAAATATCTAAACCAGGGGCTCATCACCATTTTCAAATCTCTATCAGCCATAGCTTCAGGTGTCTGGGCTTCAGATCTGTCTTTTTCATCAAGACTATTATAATAATCAAGATATATTTTTTTAAGTTTTTCTACAATCTTAACGCTGTCGCCTCCGGTTTTAATTACATCATACATTTTTTTATTTACTTCGTTACCCTTTTTTATTTTTTCCGGGGGATAATTATCGGCTTTTGACATAGCTTCATTTTGATGATATAAGATTTCGTCGCCGGGTATTCCCGGTCCCGCCATTAAGACAATAAATGCAACATCATTTGTTTCTGATGCAACCATAGGCGCAATTATACCGCCTTCACTATGGCCGATAAGCCCAATTTTTTTGGCATCAATTTCTTTCCTGCTTTTTAAATATTCTATGCCTGCCAGAACGTCGGTAGAAAAGTCCTTAGATGTAGCTGTATTTATATCCCCGGTTGATTTAAAAAGGCCTCTTTTATCCGCACGCAAAACAGCAAATCCGTTACGTGTAAGATAATCGGCCAGAACAAAGAAAGGCTTGTGTCCGAAAATTTCCTCATCGCGGTTTGACGGGCCGGAACCCGGGATTAAAATTACCGCTGTAAAAGGCCCGCCTGATTCCGGCATTGTTAAAGTACCGGCCAATTTAATCCCTGCCGGTTTATTATCATACATTACGTCTTCCACTTTATATGGGAATGGGGGTTTAGGTTCCTGTGGACGCTTGATCTCTTCAACTTTATTATTCTTTTTTAACGTCAGCGGTATTGCCGATCCGTTTTGATGCCAGTTGCCGTCAAAAGAAATACTGTCGGCATTATATTTACCCTCATAATAAGCTGAAGCTATATTAAGTTTAAGCGTGATATTACTGCCGTCAAAAATTACCGTATCCAAATGTAAACCGGTAACTCCCTGATCCGGGCTGTCCATCTCGGCTTTTAAATAACCGCTTTCACTTGCGGAGATCCTGATAACTACCCGGAGCTGGCCGCCTAATGTTCCCTGCCAGGTGCCCTTAATTTCATCATTGGAAATTGATGAACGCAAAGCCGGAAGAGAGTATGAACTTACACCCGCCAGCAGGGCGAAAAAAATTAAACAAAATAATTTGAATGATGATTTCATGTTAGTATATCCCTTTTTTTTATAAAATAATATTACTACTTATATATTAATTCTCAAAATCTAAATTGGCAGGTCCCCCGGATTTTATTTCGGCCCGGCAATTAGGGCAAAACTGCCATCCCGGTTTTAACGGGTACCTGCACTGAATACAGAATGTACCTGAGAGTTCCCCGTCGGAAAAATTCGTTATATTCGATTTAACTTCATCCATTATTTAACTATACCATAGCAGCCGGGAAAAGGTTGCCTTTATATTAAATATTTTTGGATGAATTATAGAGCTGCAGGCTGTATGCATTAAAATCTCCTCCTTTATAATAATAATGATTACAAAATTAATACGGGATTTTTACACCTTATAAATTAACATGTAAAAACTAATTTAAGGTACGTCCGGAACGATATCAACTCCTTTTACTAAGAACCTCCGTTAGTAAAAGGAAAACGATTTCCTTTGACTATTGCCGTCATTTAGTTAAATTTGTACTAAATATCGACAAAAAACATGGATATCAAATATTTTAAGGCAGGAACTTATTCCCAACAAATTCATTATAAAAGCTTTCAGCCGGAAAAAATCAATAAAGAATGGATAATTAGTGATCCGGCGGTAAATAAACTTCTTGAGGAAGCAAACCTTAAATTGGGTGAATTAAATGCGTTTTCTCTTATTGTACCGGATGTTGATCTTTTTATTCGTATGCATATCGTAAAAGAAGCTACAACTTCAAGCCGGATTGAAGGAACACAAACCAACATAGAAGAGGCTGTTTTACAGGAAAAAAACATTACGCCCGAAAAAAAAGAGGATTGGAATGAGGTACAGAATTATATAGCGGCAATGAATTATTCAATAGATGAGCTTACAAATCTTCCTATTTCTTCAAGATTAATAAAGCAGACTCATAAAGTACTACTTAAGGATGTTCGGGGAAAAAACAAACTTCCAGGTGAATACCGTACTAGTCAGAATTGGGTAGGCGGGGCAACAATTAAGGACGCAATATTTATACCGCCGCATCATGAAGATTTACCCGAATTGTTGAGTGATTTTGAAAATTTCTTAAACAATGATACGCTAAATGTCCCGCATTTGATAAAAATAGCAATAGCTCATTATCAGTTTGAATCCATACATCCTTTCCTTGACGGCAATGGCAGGGTAGGGCGATTATTAATCACTCTTTATCTTGTTTCAAATAATATCCTGAAAAAGCCGATTCTATATTTATCGGATTTCTTTGACAAGAACAGGCAGCTTTATTATGATAATCTTACGGTTGTTCGTACAAAAAATGATTTAACACAATGGATAAAGTTTTTTTTAACCGCTGTCCTTGAAACATCACAAAAAGGCGTTGATGTTTTTCAAAAAATTCTTCAATTGCGTACAGAAATTGAAGATAATAAAATCGTGCAGCTTGGTAAAAAGCTCACGCTTGCAAAACTTTTTCTTAACTATCTTTATAAAATTCCTTTGGTTAATGCTGATATGCTGACTGAAGAATTTAAAATAACAAAGCCCACATCGTTGGCAATTATTTATAATTTTGTTGAACTTAAAATTCTAAAAGAATGGTCCGGGCGTAAAAGGAACCGATTCTACATTTTTGAAGATTATGTTAACCTGTTCAAATAATGATTTCCTTACGATATTACACCAAAAAATACGCCATACAATTAACATTAAAGGGAGCAGTGACAGGTAGAGATGAAGTCACATTCTATTAAAATGTGCTCGGGGTTCAGACCTTTTTAATTTTTGTGATTTATCCCGGAAATCCATTAATCCTGAGAATCCCGGTTCAGACTTGAAGTTTTTTCATTTACCAGTTCCGCAAATTTCTGCGGCTCCTCGTAATGAGGCATGTGCGCCGAATGTTCGAATAATGTTATTGTTTTTGTTTCCGCCCGGATATGTTCAAAATACCTGACTGCCGTTTGATAAGGGGCAACGCCGTCTGATTTACCCTGAATAAAATGAACAGGGACATTAACAGCATCTACCATGTTAAAAAGATTCAGATTATCCATCTCAGGCAATAAAGCATTCTGACAAAACGCCATACCTTTAATTGTTTTAAAAATATCTGTAAAACTATATTCATTACACAAAAGCATATTTTTGATTGTTGACAATAGCAGCGCATTATAACTGCTTCCCGACTTTATTCCTCCAAGATCAGTCAGCAGGCGGGCGCGTTCCTGAAATATTTTTGATTTTAATATTGGTTTGTTTATTAATGTTTCAACCTGCTCAACAAGCCTGCGGTTATTTTTTTCTTTAGCTTTTGCTATTGCAAATTCAAGGGCATACTTATTTGCCGCAGGGATGTCTATATCCATACCGGTTAAAAATAAACTGCTGAACATACTGCTGTCTTTTTTGGCAGCCAGCAGGCAAAGAACTGCACCGATAGAATAACCTGAAAGAATGGCTTTGTCTTTATTGTATTTATTCAATAAATATTTGGTGCATTCGATAAGATCATCTGTTAATTGGGAAATGTTTATTGTTACAGGGTTGATATTATTATTAAAGGATTTGCCGCATCCCCGCTCATCCCAATATACAACCAGAAAATTATCTTCAAGGTGAAGCAGTTTTTCCATCGCAGCGGCTTCGGGAATAACAGGCAAACCGGGTCCCGACTGTACATGAATAAAAAGCGGGGCATCTGCATTCCTGCCCTTTACAAGAATCCACTGCTCCGAATTATTGATATTTATTTTTTCTAAAGTGTTTATTTTCATATATTTTTTTTGATACAAAAATAAGCGGCGTTAAAGCAAATTCCGTTCACATTTGCTAAGAAATTAGTTGTAGTTACAGGTCGCGACCTGTCACTGTTGCGACCAGTTACTGTTTGTAAAAACAACTTAATCACTGGACTTTAGTCCATTATGGGTGTTTTTTTTGGCTTGAGCCAAAGGCTCATCCGCCTCTGGCGGAAGGGCCAAATTTCAATGTGATCAATTGTCAGCCGGGTTAAAACCCGGGGTGGCTTAAAATTATTTTTTTGCGCGGAGGCGGCTAAGATGCTGGGGACTTATGCCAAGATATGAGGCTATGTGGTACTGGGCGGCACGCTGCATTACACGGGGATCTGCGGTAAGCAATTCTTCGTAGCGTTCTTTCGGGGTCTGCATTATAAAAGATACCGTCCGGTTATAAAAGCGTAAGAAAGTAGATTCCAGCATAACGCGGAATAAATGTTCAAGAGAGGGTGAATTTTTGCAGAGTTCATTAAAATCAATGCAGGAGAATATAGTTAGAGTTGTTTTCTGCATTGCCATAATACTTGCAACAGGAGGCTTATTGCCTATGATTGAAGGCAGGTCTGTGCAGAAATCATTTTCAAAATAAAATGAGTCGGTTATTTCATTGCCGTCCTTCATGTAAAATTTTCTTAAGTATCCTTCTTCAATAAAAGCTATATTATTATTTTTCTTCCCCGGCTCTATCCAGTAATCCCCTTTGTTTAATTCAATGCGGGATGTAAGATTGATAAGTTTATTGCAATCTTTATCGGGGAGTGAAACAGCTTTTTTAAGTACCTGTAAAATTTTACTCATACTTTTTCCGGGTAATTTCAGTATAGTTTTTTAGCGGGTTATAATATAAGGAAGTAATGATTTATTTAGAAATCGATGGGAAAGAGCGGCAGGTACCGGTTCGCGGAGCAGTACATTATATGGATATCTGCAATGACAGGTCTCGATAGGGAGAGTTTGCTGCAAGGACAGGTCGCGACCTGTCCCTACGAAAATAATTTTACGAAAAGGATATACTGTATTTCTGTTTAAGCCGTTTGCATAACCTGTCAAGTTCCGAAGGACCGTCATGGAATGTATTGGACCAGGCGACATTTATTTCCGTAACCTCTATATCATTAAGCCTGGAGCGCAGCGCTTTATAGGCCAAAAATGCATTCCTGTCGGAAAGGCTGTATCTTGCTTTATCCTGGAATATATCTAGAAGGGCTGAAGTTGAACCATCGCCGGGAATATTTAAGCCAGCGTCCTGGGAATTCTCAAGTAGCGCGGATTCGTTATTTTCAGATAATCTATAATTGTTCAACATATCGTCTCCTGTTATCGTTAATCTTAACTAAAATCATTTATTCGAATATGGACATAAAAATTTAAAATCAATCTATAAAAAGAAACCAATTATTCAAGTGCTGTTTTGCACATATTAAATCGATCGTGATTTGGCAATTTTTTAAATTATTACTGCTAAAAGTTGATAATAGATTTAATTCGGGACAGTTAATTATTCTAAAGATTTTGTTAGCGCTCATAATTAGTATCGGGATTTCCTTTTTAATTTTATCCTGATGCATAACACGGAATTTCCTAACTATATTATCGTATAAATTGCCCGTAATATTTAATGTATTTTTGCAAATTTGGAATCTGATTTACGATTTCCGGTTTGTTTAGCGCCGGAATTGTTCCATATTAACACAGGAATGTTTGAAATTACCGGTTTTAACAGATAAATATTTTCTCTATTTTTTCATTAACCCAAATTTTCCATTAGGAAAATTTGCCCTTCGGGCTGTCGGGGTTAATCCCGGTGGTAAAACGTTGTCTTTTATATGTTTTACAAAGCAACTTTTGAAAATAAATATTTCCAATGAATCTTTTGGGATCAATAAATAAGAATAATAAAGCGGAGTAAAGTAATGCAAAAAAACATCCCGGTAATTTCAGTAACCGGCACAACACTTGCGCAGGCCTATGAAGATGCGCTTGTTGCGCTTTATAATAACGGTATGCGGTTCCAAACCCAGTATGATAAACCGGGCGACCCTTTAAGCATTGATTCAACGATGAATATTACAATACTTGAACCGGAAACCGATCCGATGATACACCGTGCTTTTCCCGGCGGGATAGATAATTTAAGAGAATATGTTATGGAACTTTCCGGCGCTAAAGACCACTGGATAAAAAATATAAACGACCCGAACGATACCCGCTGGGAATATACATACCACGGAAGGCTTGCCTCTTACGGAGCATGGAAAGAACTTACCGGGGGCGAATCCAAACAAAACGGGTATTTTGTAATAAACCAGATCGATGCGGTAATTGAAAAATTAGTAAAGCAGCCGTACACACGGCAGGCACAGATGATTACATGGATGCCTAACCTGGATATTGAGTGTTTTGACCCGCCGTGCCTTCAGTCATTATGGTACCGGATAATTGAGGATGAAGAGGGAGCGTGGTGGTTAAACTGCAATGTGCGTTTCCGCAGCAACGATGCCTGGGGCGCAAGTTTTATGAATATGTTCGGATTTATAAATTTCAATAAAAATATCATTGCCGCAGGGATAGCTGAAAAATCAGGAAGGAAAGTCGGACTGGGCAGGATGAACTGGCAGGCTGATTCTTATCATATATACGGCAAAGACATCCAGAACGCCAAACAATTACTCTTCGACAGGATAGGCACAATGAGTTTTGAGGACAGAACGTTTAACTTCCATGATGATTTTATTCAGGAGATGTATAACGACGCCGAGAAAGCCGTCTTAGCCAAAATTAGTATATACGATAAGTCACACTAGGCAAATAGTCCGAACTATGATTTGTATGATTAAAATTGATCCGGAGGCTCATCAGCCTTTGGCTGAGATTTCACTGATTAGTTTAATGGCTTTTATTCACATTATTTTTATTATGAGCTATAAAGATGGGTCATAGTTTACCACAATGTGGCCCCGTCTACCATTTATTGAAGTAATAATTTAATAATTCAAACAATATCCGATTTACATGTGTTAAACCTGAAAATCCTATTGAGCCAGAGGCTCATCAGCCTTTGGCTGAAATCCTGTAAATTCCGGTTCAGACAGTTTTTTATTCACATTGTTTTTATTATAAGTTGATAAATCATTGCTCTTCATAATGATCATTTTAATCACACAAATCATAGTTTAGACAATTTGCGACTAATCCTGAAAATCCTTTTGAGCCAGAGGCTCATCAGCCTTTGGCTGAAATCCTGCCGTCGGACAGACAAGATTGATAATATTTTTTATCCATTGCTTTTATCCCTTTAAATTTCTTAAGTTATATTATGGGTTACGGAACTTTTAAATGCTTAATACGGGAAATGGGAAAAAGCCTTTTTAAGTGAGGATAAAAAAGCAGCGGGAAAAATATTAAGTATTTCGTCTTCACAATTTCAAACAATTTACAGGTAACAAAATGAAGAAAATTAATCTCTTCATAATATTGCTGATTGTTCTGCCGTTTTTGACAGTTTCAAACACCTATGCACAATGGGCAAAATGCAAAGGCCTTGAGAATGCTGAAATTGTAAGTTATGCTTATATCGGGGATTTACTTTTCGACGGTTCCGGTAACGGTATAGTTTATACTTCACTATACAGCCAATTGTACTGGAATCCTTCGGATACATTAGCGCAGTATTACGATGAGGCCCCGCCCAACGGCGGTGTTCCTGTTACTTTCCCTCCAACCGTTGTTCTCTTTGCTGACGGTAATAATCTTTTTGTGGGGATAAATTATGGAATAAGATTGCCGGGTATAAATCCTGAAGTTGTAAGATTATCGTCTGATGGGGGATTAAGATGGACTGTACCTGATTCAGGTTTTGTTCAAAACATATATTGTTTTAGCATGATCGGAAGTACCTTAATTGCCGGTACCGGTAACGGAGTTTTTCTATCAACAAATAATGGAATAAGCTGGAAAGCATTCAACAACGGGTTAAACTATGGAGATTATGACAGTGCTTATGGCCATCCACCCCCGGTTAACTCTCTCACCGTTGAGGGGAAATATATTTTTGCATGGACCGGTTACGGCGGAGTTTTTCGTACTACCGACACCAGTTTAACATGGACTCAGGTAAACAACGGATTAACAAATCTTTCAACAGTCGGGGGGCTGGCTGTGATTGGGAATAATGTTTTTGCCGGAGTATATGCAAGTGATTCTACCGGCGGGGTTTTTCTTTCTTCGGATAATGGAATGAATTGGCATTCAGTTGATTCAGGCATGACAAATCATCTGATCAATACCTTAATTGCAAGCGGTACAAATCTATATGCAGGAAACGATACCGGCATTTTTATTTCAACCAATAACGGCGGAAACTGGTATAATATTTCTATTGCCCCCATTGTCGGACCTCATAGCGCGATATCACTTGGGGTTGAGGGTTCATATCTCTTTGCAGGCACAAATAATTCAGGTGTCTGGCGAATTCCGCTTTCACAATTACTAACAGGAGTTAAAAGCGGAAGCCCTGACATACCTTCTGGATTTGCACTTGAACAAAATTATCCCAATCCGTTTAATCCTTCTACTACTATAAAGTATTCAGTTCCGAAAACGAGTCTTGTTACTATAAAAATTTATGATGTATTGGGTAATGCAAAAGCAACATTGGTAAATGAAGAAAAGAGTCCGGGTAATTATAGTATCGAATTCTCCGCCAGTGGCGGATCCGCCTTAGGCGGAAATGCGGGCAGGCTTGCAAGCGGAGTATATTTTTACAGGATGCAGGCAGGCAGTTTTATAGAAACAAAGAAATTTATGTTGATGAAATAGATTCTTACATGAGGCTCACCTTCAAGGTGAGCCTCACATTATTCTTGATGAATAATAGTTAATCATAATAATCATTTGAAAATCAGCGGTTCAGACATTTTTTGATCTTGAAATAAAAACATGAACAAATTATTTTTCATAATAACGATTATTGTTATTATAGCTTTTTCCGGCTGTAAAAAGCAGGACACCATAACCGGCCCGGCGCCTGCGCCTCAGGGAAAGTTTGTTGTTGACAGCATCGGGACAACCTTAGCCATAAAAGAAGATACTGTTTTAAACAAGCTGGAAGCATACCTAACATTTTCTGTAGTATATCATTATGAAAATTATCCCGGCATTTTAAGTCAGATAAATTTACTGGTAAAGAATTCATCAGGCTCATACCTTACTCTTGATTATCTTGGACCCGAAAGTGTAAATGCCCTGCACCGGTTTACAAATTTTTCTACCAGACTTCCCGATTCCCTGCAAGGGCAGGACAGTGTATTAATCAACCGCACTTTAAATGGTTCATTTTGGACTAAAAATGCCGACAGTGTTTATTATTCTGTTGGTACTTTTTCCTGGAAAGACAGCCTTTATGTTAACATTGAAAGGTAAAGTATCAAGTAAAATGTCGGTTCGTTCGGGACAGGAACAATAAATGTTTTCACTTGTCTTCGAACGGCAGGCTATACACAATGTGAGGTGAAATGTTTATAGGCTCCAATAAAAGCATGAACTTTTACAAAAAATGAACCGGTGAGCCTCTGGCTCAATCATTACAAAATTCTTTACAGGAGAAGCTGCAGGGCAGCGATATGCTTGTAGAAAAATAGACATCAGATTAAAACGATCAGAACCGTATCGCGGTGACATAGTGGATTCCTTACCAATTCACTATGCCGCATCTACGATGCTATGTTCTTATATTATAACCTTTTCTACCAGCATTTCACGGCTCTGCCGTTATTCATCTACCTTAAAAATGTAATGTTAGAAGATAAAACAATTTCCCCCAAAAACTTCCTAAGCCCCGGCGGCCGCGCCACCATGTGAGACGAAATGCCTGCCTGCCGGCAGGCAGGCTTGTAGAAAAAACAATCCATCCAACAAACCTTTTCCTGAATCCCTCCCGGAGGGAGGGTGGCTTTAATCAAAGAGGATACACGGATATCGGTAATATTTTTTTAAGACCGGCTATATTGTTTCGGCTTCATCCCGATGTGTTCTTTAAAGACTCTTGAAAAATGACTCAGGTTGATAAAGCCCAATTGATAACCCGCATCTGAAACAGACAGCTTTTCCTCTTTTAACAAACGGGCAGCTTCTTTCATCCTGAATTCCTGATAATAGCTGAATATGCTGTTGCCGAAAATTTGCCTGAATAAACGTTTCAGTTTGGATGGACTCATATTGGCGCAAACTGCCAATTCTTTAATAACCGGAGGAGTTTCCAGGTGTTCAAGCATTTGCTCTTTTACTTTGTAAATGGCTTGTATATCATGAATGTTTAAATCATAAAGATGTTTTTCATCCCGCTTTTCCAATTCCATTAATAGTCTGCAAACCAGTTCTTCTGCCTTTATCCTCAGAAAGAATAGTTCAAAAAATTCATCAACCGGTTCAGTAACAATTTCATCTACAATTTTCTGTAAAGAAGGATAAATCAATTGATCGAATAGTAAAGGCTGGGTATTCTGTAACAGGCTTTGCAAAACCGGCGATTTTTCCGACACCTCAAATAGCCCGTTCAAATAATTTGCATCCACTTCTATATTAATAGTCGCAGTATTTGAATGGATTGAAATAAAGTCGTCGGTATTAATTCTACTGGTCCCAATTAACACGGAAGGTACTGCCTTTAACGGCTTTTCGGATATATATGTTTCTGCTTTAGGGAAAATATTTTGAAACTTAAAAAATATTATTCTCTCTAAAGTATTAATTACCTGGTTTTTAACAACTAAGTCCTCAAATAGCTCATAATTACTGATTAGCATCCGGATATGCTCATTAAAAACGAATCCGGCACAATAACCTTTGCCAAATTTTTCAGGGATTTCCAACCTTCTGTTTTTTACTTCCGTCCCTAATAACTTTGCAAGCCCATATAGGACTTTCGGTACAGTTTGCAGTTTGTCTTTTTTCATGAAAAGTCTTTTACGACTATTATTGTGGCAAATATAGTTATTTTATCTCTAAAATACCCAATAATTTTGCATTATCAATTTAACTAAAAGAAAATAGTGCATCGAATAAATTATAAACCCTCTCGAAAAAGATTAATAACTGAAGTTACTCAAATGATATTTAAAGTAGCCCCGACATTTAGAGCCTGTCCCGATTCGATCGGGAGGGATCGTTAAATTGCAAAACATGTTCGGCTTTAGCCAAAATGATATGAAAATTGTGGCTTGAACCAAAGGCTCATCCGCCTCTGGCGGAAAAGCCAATAAAGTCCGGGCTTTTTTATTCCCCCGAGTTTCACATTGTAATGGTTGTGCCAAAAACTCGGGGCTACTTAATAAAATTTTTAATATCTGCGTAACTTCAGCTGATAATTAAGGAGATAAAAAAATGAAAACAACAAATCAAGTAAACATCAAAGAAATGAATTTTTATCAATTATTTAAACAAATTTCTCCCGAAGAGATAAGTGACAATGTATTTACGCTGGTAGGAAAAGTTTTACCGGTTATCACTGCGGGTAAGGAAGATCATTATAATTCCATGACAGGCAGCGGGGGTGGCCTGGGACTTCTTTTCGCGAAACCCACCACCTGGTGTATTCTTCGGGCAGATCGTTATACGCTTGAAATAATTCAAAAAGAGCAAACATATACGATGTCTTACTTCCCGGATGAATATAGAAAACAAATACTCTTTTTTGGAAGTAAATCGGGAAGAGGCAGCGACAAAATGAAAGAATTTAAATTGACAGGTGTTCAAACTCCTTCCGGAGATATGTCTTTCAAAGAAGCCAGACTAATTATTGAATGTAAATTAACGGCACTTAGTACTGCCAATCCCGATGATTACTACCCCCAAGAAGCTAAAGACGCTATAAACGAAGCTTATAAAGAAGCAAAGGTTTATCGCAAATTTGTATTTGGGGAAATCACCCATGTTTGGGTAAAGAAATAAGAATAAACCGGAATTAACTTAGGGTATAATTTATGAAACTTATAGCTGTTTGCGGCAGCGCAAGAAAACAAGGCAATACCTCAAAAATGTTACACCAGGTTATTGAAGGTGCAAAATCAGCAGGCGCTGAAACTGAATTTGTAAATCTTTTTGACCTGGACTACAAAGACTGTATAAGTTGTTATGCATGTAAATTGAAAGGGAGAAAATCTTTTGGACATTGTACCTTAAATGATGAACTTAAGCCTTTGCTGGAATGTATTGAACAATCAGATGTAATTGTTCTTGGTTCGCCTGTTTACTATGGAAACCTGTCGGGTCAAATGCGTTCATTTACGGATAGATTGCTTTTCCAATATCTTGATTATGGTGCTAAGGGTACAGGTCCTAAACCCAAAAACTTTAAAACAGCTTTGATTGCAACGATGAATGTGAATGATGAAATTTATGTTAAAAGAGGGTTCAGGGATACTTTAGTTAATTTTTCGGAAATGATTGCCCATACATTGGGCAGTTGTGAACTGTTAACTTTGATGGATACCATTCTATTTGACGATTATTCAAAGTACGTTTATCTGATGCCGGATATAGCAGAAAAATCAAGCCGGCTCGAAAAAATTTCCGCTGAGAATTTGAATTTAGCTTTTGATTTAGGAGTCAGACTTATTAAATCCTGATTAATTTACATTTGAAAGCGGTTAAAAAAATCAGGCTTATCCTAAGTCCCAGTGGGACGAAATGTTTATAGCAAAGAGCAATCCACAAACAACACTTCTCCAAGCCCCGTTAGGGGCGACATGCCTGTAGAAAAAACAATCCCCAAACAACCATTTTCCTAAGTCCCAGCGGGACGAAATGTTTATAGCAAAGAGCAATCTGCAATCAATCCTTTTCCTTTGTCCCGGCGGCCGCGCCACCATGTGGGACGAAATGTTTGTAGCAAAGAGCGATCCACAAACAAACCTTCTCCAAGCCACGTTAGGGTCGACATGCTTGTAGAAAAAAAATCCCCAAACAACCATTTTCCTAAGCTCCGTTAGGAGCGAAATGCTTGTAGAAAAAACAAATCCTCCCTAAAACCCTTCCTAAGTCCCGGATGGGACGTAATATTTATAGCAAAACAATCCATCCAATAAACCTTTTCCTGAATCCCGGCGTATTACACAAAATTTCTAATTTTATTAAGAATTCATCCAGACAAATATCCGATTTTTATTTTGTCGGACCGGACAACGTTAATGTCCATTACAGATTTAAATGGAAAATCGGCATTCCGGATTCTTTGATGGGGCATGGCAGCGTAATAATCTACCGCTCATTCAGCGGCGGCTTTATGACTAAAATTTCAGCCGGCGTTTATTATTTTCTTGACAATTTTTTGTGGAGTGATAGCGTTTGAGTGGCGGTAAAAACTTTATAACAACTTCATTATTAGCAATATATATGTTCAATATAAAATATAATTTTTTCAGAAGGAAAGATCCCCTATGGATGAGTACGACCTGTCCTTACAAATCGCATACTAACAATAAAAATAATTCAATAAAACTATGCATAGAAGAGAATATGTGGTACATAACTGGCTTTCATCCGGAACCGTTAGTCAATTGATTAAATTTTTCTCTGGTAAAAAAATCAGTGTTTTTAAATATTTAATTTTTTTATTTTTGCGCACTATAAAAAGCGGGATTGTTTGGTATAACTTAGTTAATGAATGGGAATGTCCTCTGCAGTGCTGCTTAATAATATAAAAAAATCGTTTTATTGACATTTTGTTTGACGTGTTGAAATATACACGGGATAGCGAATGAAGTTAATTTGGAAGCGGGAAGGTTTTTTCTTTTCCGCTTCTGGTTTTTTATGTAATTAATAATTTGATTGGTATGCTGTTTCTCTCCTCCCACATCCGGAATTTTTATTGCTATTACTAATTTTTCTGTTAACCGGGAAAATTACCGGGGAGGGTATATTCAGAGTTAAGTGCTTTATTTACAATAGGTTACTTGATTTTTTCTTGTAATTTTATGCCCTTTTATGATATCATTTTATGTAAATTATGACGTTTTATGCCGTTTTCTTATAAATTATAAAATTCTTAAGTACATATTTTATATGGGTTTAACGGTAGTAACAGTTAACGGCCCATCATTACTGGTTAACTTTTCACGTTTGGTTTATTTTATACACGAGAGGTTGACTTGAAGTACGCTTTTATGTATTTTATTAAACCAAATAATCAATTAGTTTATATATTACTTTAAAAGTAGACTATGAGTACTCCCAGAATGGGAAAAATAAACCAACTTATAATTGAATGGCCTAGAGGCACGGGGAAGCTGTCATCCTCCCTTAACAAGATGGGTTATTCCAAGGATTTATTGAAAAAATATATAGGCAGCGGATGGCTGGATACACTTGGATATGGCGCATTTAAAATAAAAAATGATTCTGTCGGCTGGGAAGGGTCTCTGTATGCCTTGCAAACTCAGAAAGATTCCCGGATACATGCAGGCGGTAAAACAGCATTAGAACTAAAGGGATACGCACATTACATCAGCACAACTGCAGCCCGCGTATTTCTCTTTGGCGCGCAGCGTTATTTTTTACCTAAATGGTTCAGAGAACAAAGCTGGTACGATAGTATATATTATTCAATGACTAATCTTTTTGACTATTCAAAAGTAAACGGCTTTAGCAAATTCAAATCCGGGAATTTTGAAATCAATATCTCTTCGCCGGAATTAGCCGCAATGGAAATGTTATACCTTGTACCTGCAATACAGACATTTGAGGAAGCTATGCAATTAATGGAAGGATTAACAACATTAAGGCCTGCGCTTGTGCAGGTGTTATTAGAAAAATGCAACTCGTTAAAAGTAAAAAGATTATTCTTATATATGTCTGAGAAAAATAACCATGACTGGTTAAAAAATCTAAATATAAAAAAAATAGACTTTGGAAGCGGCAAGCGGGTTATAGTAAAAAATGGTTTATTTAATAATAAGTATAATATAACAGTGCCGAAAGAATATGAAAAATAGCCCATATTATAAACAGGCGGAATTAATACTTAGAATACTTCCCATTATAAACAATGAAAAAGTATTTGCTCTGAAAGGCGGAACAGCTATTAACTTTTTCTTTACGAATTCGCCCGGATTGAATGGAATTGAAAAACTTCCTGCTGTTCAATGGAAGCTGGAAAATATCAGTAAGATAAAATCGGATAAACATGAACTTGCCTACAAAAAACTTGAAACTTACCTTTTGAAGTAAAGGAAAAGCATATCCATTCGTTTTAACCGGGGGAATTAAAAAAATAAAATATTATTCCGTTAAAACAGGTCTAGATATGGACAGGTCGCGAAATGCAGTGACAGGTCGCGACCTGTCACGACGAAATAAAAAAACAACCAATAAAATAATTTATGCTTTCTTCTTAGGTATACCGGTTGTGTGGCAATCCGTACAGTGGACTGAATGAATATTATGCGGACTGTTCTTATCAAAAAATGTTGTGTTCATTTTTGTTACGTCAAGGCCGCAGTTTGAAATTGCCGGATGGCAGTTGCCGCAGCTCTGCCGCGGATCGTTGCTGTGGTTGGCGTGGCATGAAAGGCAGCTTAATCCTTCATGAACCCCGCGTGGAGTCCTGTCGTCGCTGGTACCGGCCTGGTGAAATGCATTTGGCGCGTGGCATTGAACGCATATCTTTTGCTCGGGCTCGTTTGAAACATTAACCTTCCTGTTCCCTTCCCAAAGAATTAACCCGGGAAGATCAGCCGGCTCCCGGTGTATCTTTTCATACCTGTTATAAAAAAGCGCAATCGGAAACTGTGTGAAACTTCTGTAAAAAATATCTCTTGGTGAAGAATAATCTGCCCTTACTGAGACGGATCCCTTCCTGTGGATTTCATGACATGTAAGGCATGGAATAACCGGCATGGATCCCTGTTCGGGGTTTACCATATTCCACGGGCCTTTGATGCTGACGGGTGTAACAAGATCCCATATAGAACCTTCATAAAACATCCCATGACAGCGCAAACAATCCGCGTTCGGCTGTATTACGCTGTTGTGCCTTTTGTTAAGGAAAATGGCGGAGTATGTTGCGGAATGCCCGCCGGACATCCACTTGGCATACTCTATACCGTGACAGCGTTTGCAGTTTTCAAGCATCTCTACAATCTGGGCTTCGTTCAGATGAACGTCTTTGTTGCCGTAGCCGGAAAAATGATTTACTATCATCATTGCTTTTTCAGCCATGCTGTGGAACCCGTTGCTGAATGCAGTACCGTGGCATTCTTTACAGTTCAAATCGCGGTGACCGCTTTGGGTAAGCATAGCCGCAGTGCTCTCTATTTCATGGCATGATGAGCACGTGGACTGAGGAGGCGCCGCTTCCCAGTAAATTATAAATCCTGCAAATGCAACGATAAAAACTGCTGCGAATATCAGGACTACTCTTGTTAATATCCGGATTTTGTTCATATTCTTAAATTGAAAAATTTTTAATTTTCTAGTTAGATTCCATATACTCCCGAATTACTCAACTTTCCTTTTTTGATCCTGAACAGAAATAAATTCATACTAAGTGCTATTTAATGATTTTAGTTACTCTGTGGTAAAATTGTTCTTAACTTAAGAAAATTCAAAACATCACCACTAAGACACTAAGATACACTAAGAATTTTTTAGAAACTAAATTAAATACCCGGTTGTACCCGGATTATTTCATTTACTTATCCAAACCTGTTTCCTTTTTGCCATTCGGATGCAATGTGACCGCCTACCCAATACCCCATCGCCATAATTGTAAGCGCGGGATTGAATCCGCCGTTGTTCACATGCAGGCTGGCATCCGAGACAAACACATTCGGGGTATCATGCACACGCCCGAATTTATCCACAACAGAAGTTTGCGGGTCATTGCCCATCCGGCAGGTTCCGGCCTGGTGCTGGCCGCCGCTCAAGCCTTTACCTCCGACACCCTGCCAGGTAAATGACGCCCCGGCTTCTTTAAGAATCATTTCTGCTTTGCCGGAAAGGAATTCACAACCTTCAACGTCTTTGGGATGCCTGTGCCCGGAGAGCCGTACAACCGGAATACCCCAGAAATCTTTTACCGCCGGATCAACCTGCACACGGGAATCAAAGAAAGGCATCTCTTGGATGGGGCCTACAACCTGTACGTTTCTTTTAAAATACTTCCGCTGGAATTCTTTATGTTCCTTACCCCACTTCGCAGCTCCGGGAGGCCTAACCCCGGTGAAGAAATACGGAAGCCTGTTAAACTCGTTAGCCAGGATACCGCCTCCTATAATGCCGCGGTTATGATGGCTGAAGTCGCTGATCGCTATTGATGCGCCCGGGCCGACGTCGTCAAAAATATCTTCCTCAAATAATCCAAAAGCGCCTGTGTATGCATGTCCCTGCAAATTTCTGCCGACCCAATCATACTTGTTGCCAACACCGTTGGGAAAATATTTTGATTTTGAATTTAAAAGCAGCCGGGGAGTTTCGGTTGCCGACGCGGAAATAACAATTACATCTGCCGTTTGTGATTGTAATTGATTGTCTTTATCAAAATAATTAACGCCTGTAATTTTTCCATTATCGCCGGTTATCAGCTCACTCACTACACAGTTTGTTCGTAGTTCACAATTACCGGTGGATATGGCAGTTGGTATAACGGTATTTTGCGTACCGTTTTTAGCATTTATCGGGCATGCAAAGCCGCAGCACGATCTTCTCCTGACGCATGGCGCCCGTCCCTCCCGTGCAATTGAATTCCTCAGCATCGGAATTGGGAAAGGATGGAGGCCCATCTTTTTCATTGTGGACTCCAGCAGCTTTGCTTCCCTGTTGTAAGCAAATGGCGGCATAGGGTATGGTTTTTTACGGGGCGCTGCAAAAGGATTTTGCGATGCATCGCCGGAAACTCCTATTTCCCATTCGGCTTTTTCATAGCAGGGTTCAATATCTTCATAAGTAATGGGCCAGTCGTCCAGTGTAGAACCTTCAACATGACCGTATGTAGTTTTCATGTGAAAATCTTCGCGCATAAACCGCCACGCCATAGCTCCGTAACTTACTGTACCCGAACCAACGCAAGCCGCTACGTTATTATAGGCATCTTCGCTGGCGACGACAATTCTTGTAGAACCGTCATCGTCTACAATAACCCTGCGGTACCTTTCATCATCCGGGCCGTATGCATTGCCGAGTGAAGTAGTACGCTGAGAGATAAGTTCATCAATATTATGAACGTCAAAATTTGCCCAGCCTCCGCGTTCAAGAAGTACCACGGACATTCCGGCTTCGCTTAATTCTTTTGCAACCACTCCGCCGCCTGCACCGGCGCCGACTACTACTGCGTTTACATGTTTGTTACTCATAGTTTAAATTCCATCCCGATTTTCGCCGACGATCTGGGGTTCATCAAGGCCGATCATTTTGTAGCTTATAAAATTTTTATTGCCGCCATGCCTGGGGCTGCCGTAATATCCCTGCAGGGAATGAGAGCGGAGGAGTTCAAAGAAGTGAGCGGAAAAATCTTTTCTCCAAACATATCCTTCCAGCCTGCCGGCTTCCATATCCTGTAGTAAGGAAGTCTGGGAGTCCCATGAAATATTTTCAAACCTGGAATGAAATTTATTCCGGCAGGTGTTTTCAAGAGCTGCCAGCCCTTTACGGTAGTCTTCCTGAAACCGGCGGTACGGCCCGGTAAGCTGCAGGTCTATAAAATTTGCAACGCCGGCATCTTTGCCCCCGGGCCAGTTATCGGCCGGGATAATTTGTTCGGCTATTGCTTCAACCAATTTAAATTCATTCTCTGTGAAAAATAATGTACCCGGCCGGTGAGCAGTTGAAAAGCTTTCAATAAGCCTTACTCCCCCTGCGGCAACTGCAAGTGCGCCTGCACTAAGAGTGGAAATTTTTATGAAATCCCTGCGTGAGAGTTTGTTACCATCAGCCATATATTCAACTCATTTTTTTAATAAATGCAAAAAACTTCTGACATTACACCGAGTTACGTATTATCAAAACACAAATGTGAGGCTCACCTTGTAGGTGAACTTCACGTAATTTTTTGTGTAGGTTTTCTAAATATAATCGCTCCGACCCACCCCTACACCCCTCCTAAGAGAGGACTATTTTAGTTTTGGTGAATCGATAATTAGAGCAAACGATCTTACTAAGTTAATCCAGATTTATTAATTAATTTTAGATATTCAAACTGATCCGGAAAATACATCATTTAAATAAGTCAATTTTGCTCCGTGATCCCTTTTAGAATTAATAAAATCTACCCAGGCATTCCGTTCATGCCACACCACACCAAGTTCCCAAACGCAGTAAGTGCCTTTGTGATTATTATTAAAAATTAACGGGGTGTAATTTTCCGGCAAATCTGCTTTTTTTAAATAAATGGATTGCCACATCTCATTTATGTTGCGCCAGGTTGTCAACAGTAAAAGCAGATAATCTCCGGCCATGTGAAGTATCACAAAGCCGAGTTCGCTTTCAATTTTTAACCTTCCCGCTATTGCTTCCGACTTAATAAATTCCCTGGATTCCTCAACATGTTCTTGTGTAATCTCAGTACCTGGTGGAAAAAGATTATACCATTTAAAACATGCGCCGGGTACGCTAAGAAGTAATCCCGGAGCAATATTTTTTTTACTATAACTATAATTTTCAGGAACAACATTTCCCAAATCATTAAGATTTTGGATTATTTCCGCCGAAATTTTATCCTGCATGTTAATATTGTTTCGATTCAATAATTATATAAGTGAATAACAGTAACCGGCTATAAGAATAAAATACATTTCTTTATATAATGACTAACAAGAATTTTAACGGGTACCTAAGTCCCAAAAATCTCATTAAGCCGGCCTGATTCAAACCAGGGTAAACTTAGCACTTGAGGGAATTAATGTCAATAGTTTTTAAAGTGAAGTACAATCAAATATCCAATGAATAAATTTTAATTATGTTTTTATTATAAAATTAATGGATCGTGCAAATTGGAATTGCGGTGATACATGCAGCGTAGCAGTGACTGGTCGCGACCTTGCCTGCCCCGCCAAGGCGGTGGTTACTACCGAAAATTGTTATTTTTTTAAATTTATAGTTTTTCCTTGAAGTATAATATCAAAAGAACTAACTTTGTTACAACGGTTCCGTTACGGGTCAGAATGAAGCGAAAGAAATCATACTAATTAAAATTGCGGGAAGAAATATTTTACAATAATATTAACCAACCGCAAATGTGTTCAATGATTCTTTTAAAGGGAGGGACGTATGGGAAAGAAACTTTTACTCTTTGTAATACTTATCTGGTCACAAGCGTTACTTTGGTGCAATCCTATTGATAACACGCCAATTACCAAATTTTCAGAACTGTTTTTTGATAATAACAATAACTGGGCTATGCAAATTTATTTTCCATTTGGATATCAAACCATAAGTTCAGGAATGGTTGGCTTTGATAGTGTAATTTTTATAGTTTCTAATACCAGTTCTAAATTAAATATTTCATATCCTAATGGTACCAGAGTTGGTGTGATCACTTCAGACAGCCTTACAACTCCATTAGTTATTAACCGTGAAGGCGATAAAGTTGTAATTTGTACATATTCGCATTATAATTCATCGACATTAATCAGACAAGATGCAATTATGTTTGGGAATTATCCGGGTGCCACAGTCGGGGCGCCTGATTCGGGATATTCTATATTCAGATATAGCGAACTGCTTCTATCAAATAATTATTGTACTGTTGACTTCCTTACTAAAAAAACTTTCCCTGGAATTGTATATGATACATCAGGCTCAGCCGGAACCCTGGAAGGGCACTTCTATGATAAAGAGAACAGACTGATTAACGGTTATAATTTTCCCGACGGCACTAATTATATTTTGCTGGAAGCAGAGGTTAGTTGGCATTCCGACGGGTCATATAACACACCAATCTTTAACACAATTTATCAACCGGGTTTTATAAGCGTGCGTTTAGAAGATTTTGAGGCATTTAACACTACGGTGCGAATTGATACATTTGAGTTGAAAAATATACATCCGGATACGATCGTCTACCAGGATATTCATTTAACAGATACATGTTTATACTGTACGCTTGTTGATGCAGTTAGGAATAAAGTACTGCCGCAAAACAACGAACTGACATTAATAAATTATCCTAACCCGTTCAATCCGTCAACTAATTTCTACATTAAAATTCCGGATGCGATGAGCGGTAAAAAGGAAAACATTACCATCTATAATGTAAAAGGCCAATTGATAAGGATACTGCCTGTTAACGGAAGTTCAACAATTCAATGGGACAGCAGGGATATGAAAGGAAGAATAATGTCATCCGGCGTGTACTACTACCGGCTTGTTATAGACAACAAGGTAATGAAAAACGGCTCAATGATTCTACTGAAGTAATTTGGGAAAAATTTTATTTATAGTTTTAGCTATTTGTTTAACTGCGTCCGGGCAGAGAGCGGATTTCTTAAAAGAAGATATTACATTCCGCCTGGATAAAGTTTATTTTGATGTTGAAGGTTATTACTGGTTTGCAAACAATTCGAGCAAGCCGGTTAATTCGGAAATATACTATCCCTTCCCGGAATATAAAGGCGGAGTTGTTGATTCCATCCGGCTGTATAATATTTCCGCAGGACAAAAAACCCGTTACAAATTAGAGGGCGCCAACGGAATTTCATTTCATTTATTCATCCCGCCGCATGATACCGTTTTATTCCAGACAGGTTACAGGCAGAAAATATCCGGCGACAGTGCGGTTTATATATTAAGAACTACCAAAGGCTGGGGCAAGCCTTTGGTATATGCGGAATATAAGCTGATAGTGCCTGATACTCTGAATATAAAAAAATTTACTTACCCGCCTGATAAATTATATAACATTGAAAAAGAAAAAATATACTACTGGAAGATGGAAAATTTTATGCCCGCCAATGATATGATTTTTTATTTTTAATAATGGAGAATATTTTCGTAGTATTATATTTGCACCGTGAGGACAGGTCCCCATAGGGGCAAGCTAGTTTATCCCCACGGGAACCTGTACCTACGGTAATCATACATTTATGTTGTAACCTATTCCCAAGCTTCTTAGTCTAAAATTTAAGAGCAAAAACAGGCCTGTTGTTCGGATATAAGCGAATTTATTATATAAAAATGTTGGTAATATTTAACGAATTTATTTTGAAAGGAAACATAAAATGGGACCTGCAATAGTCGGAGTTTTTGTACCTATAGTACTTTTCATAGTAATTGGAATAGTACTTGTATCATCAAGCTTTTTTAATTTTAACACAAGGAAGCTGCTTGTTGAAAAGGGCCTTGATGTTCAGTCAATCAAAGAGTTTCTTGAGAATAGGAAAGATCCTTATATACTAATGAAAATTGGAATTATATCCGTTGCATTTGGTATCGGTTTAGGATTAGGAATGATGCTGCAGGATTATACCGATAAAGATTACTGGGTGCCTTTTGCATTATTCACAGTTACAGGTATTGGATTTGTAGCAGCAAATATAGCCGGCCGGATAATGTTATCTAAAAACAATAAAAAATCTTAAAAGGGAAATAGTATTTATGAAAACCATTTACACAATTGCACTGTTATTATTCTTTTTACATTCTCCGGGTATACCACAATCGAAGGAAGGAAAGGATAATATTGCAGACTCTTTAAAACTCAGTGATAAAAACACTTGCTCCCACGGAAATTTTAATCTGGGATACGACGGTTCGGGAATTTGTTTCGGCAATTCCGAATATCATAGCGGTATAAGATTTAACGTTGTTGAATGCGGCGTACGGGAAGTGAATGGTATAAATATAACCTTCTGGAAAGGAATCGATTCAACTTTAGATAATTTTAGAATGTCCGGATTTTCATTTGGACTAATGCCTAGTGTGGGTAGTTCTGAAGGAATAGCCTTGGGCATCGGTGCCGTTGAATCAAGACATGATTTGACAGGAATAAATTTGGGCGGCGGTGCAGTGGTTTCAGGCAAATTAATGGAGGGCATAAATATTGCCGGCCTGGCTTGTGTTGCGGGTTCGGATATGACCGGGATAAATTTAGGAGGCCTTGCCACTGTGGCCGGGAAAGATATGACGGGAATAAGCATAGGCGGCCTGGCCTGCGTTGCTGGGAAAAATATGACAGGAATTAATGCAGGGGGACTTGCGTGTGTTTCACATGGTTCTGCAACAGGTTTTAACATAGGCGGACTTGCCGTAGTCGGTAAAGATATAACAGGCGTTAACTTCGGATCTCTAGCATTAGTCGGACAGGGTTCGTTAACCGGGATAAATTTAAGCGGGCTTGCAACTGTAGGCCAGGCAAATATTACGGGAGTTAACGCCGGAGGAGCTGCATTAGTTGCTCAAAAAGATATTACGGGCATAAATTTAGGCGGTCTTGCAATGGTTGCCCAGGGGAAAATTACCGGCATTAATATCGGGGGCCTTGCCGTAGTCGGCCAAAAGGAAATAACCGGATTTAATTTAGGGGGATTAGCTTTGGTAGCCGGCGACGGGAATATTACGGGATTTAACTTTACAATAGGAAAACTGCAGGCGGGTGATGAGATTACCGGGTTGAATTTTGCGGGTTATAAAATTGAAGCCGCTGAACTTACCGGGTTGAATATTTGCTGTGCATGGATTGAGTCTGATTACGTAACCGGTTTTTCCATCACTCCTTATTGCAGGACTAAAAAAAGAATGACGGGATTATCTATTGCAGTACTTAACTATGCCGAAGAATTGAACGGAGTGCAGATAGGTGTGCTGAATATAGCGGAAAATAATGTGTCGGGATTGGTCGTTCTGCCGGTGTTAAATGCGCATATAGAGCTGTAGTGTGAATTAAAGCAGCCCATAGCTTTAGCTATGGGTATAAGATGATAAACACTCTCCCCGCCTGCCTTTAAGCGGGGAGAGGATGCAAGAGTGAGGTCGTATATGTTATTTACGAAATTTTCACTCCTGGTATTATAACATTATATTAAATTTATTATTTGTGAATTTCGTATGTGTAAACCTGATCCCCATTGCTGTTTACAAAACTGAACTTCATTGTGTTTTGTGTAAGGGAAACAACGCCAAACCCCAGGGAGGCACTGCTGAATTTAGTAAAATCCGCATGGCCTACCGGTCTTGTTTCGGAACCTCCGCCAACGCCAAAGTATTCTACTGTTGAACCATCCGGGCGCGAGTGCTGCAGGTCGTGATCATGCCCTTCAAAGCAGGCATCTACTTTATATTTTTCAAACATGGGAACAAAATATTGCTGAATTTCCTTAGTACTGCCGTGTGTAAATGAAGCGGAGTAAGCCGGGTGATGAAAGAATACAAATTTCCACCTTGCATTTGATGAGCTCAGTACGCTGTCGCACCAGTGTAATTGTATAGAATTATTAATTCCTTTTATATGATGATTATCCGACTTTTCATTGATATATTCCTGGATGAAAGGTGAAGAATCAACAATTACAAACAGCGCTTCCGCAGAGTCAGGCAGTTTTTTAATGAAGGAAAAATACCTTGAAGGCTGTATCCATCTGTTACTTGTTTTAGCGTATTCAAGTTCCGCATCAACGTTGCCTTCACAGTCATGATTGCCAAGAGTTATATACCAGGGAATCATTAATGATTTTGCGGTATATACATTTTCATAGTTAACTCCCCAATAAGGATCGGTGGAACTCGGCACACCCTTACCGTGGAAATTATCGCCGCATGTTACAACAAAAGATGCGTTGATATCGGCTGCAGTTATCCCGAACTGCTTTGCAACTTTAATCTGCCCCGGTGCTTTTTTTGCCGTATCGTTTATTCCTTCCCTGCCCCAGTCGCTGATAACAAGAAAATTAAGTGATTTGCCGCTAAGAGTTAATTGCTTTGAATTATTATTATCTGATTGCGAATATAGATTTGTAAACACTACACCGGCCAGTATAATTATGATTGAAATAAAACCCGGAATCAGCTTGGTTTTTGATTTCATTAAGACCTCCTTTTTTGTAAAACAATACCGGCGCATCATTTTAATTAATACACCGGCATGTGAAATAACTAAATTTAAGAAATGTACATGGACTATAATCACTTTTCCGCCGGAGGCGGAAAAGTGATTATACTTTCTAGTTTAGCCATCCCCGGCATAAACCTGCCTGCCGGTAGGCAGGTGCCGGGGTTTATCATTTGCGCAACTTAAGTTACTTCAGATAAATCATCTTTTTAACAGAATTAAAATTGCCGGCATTTATGGAATAGAAGTATATGCCGCTGGTTAAATTATTTGCATTAAACGACACCTGGTAAGAACCTGCGTTCTGCTGTTTGTTAACAAGTGTTGTTACAAGCTGGCCAAGCAGATTATAAACCTTCAAAATAACAAGCTGGGATTTAGGAATGCTGTAGCTTATAATAGTTGACGGGTTAAAAGGATTCGGATAATTTTGATTTAAAGAAAAACTTACCGGTATTGTTGAATTTTGTTTTTGAACTGCAGCAACAACTCCGGCACCCAAAGCGCCTATGTTTGCATCTCCGGGCAGAGTTGAGTTACCATTTCCGAAAAACGCATTACTCCAATGATTAGCTGCAGTAGGAGCAGGAGGTGTAATACCGCGGCCCAGTGCAACTGCTTTGGCAAGTAAATGGTAATCATTTTTTCCGTCAAGAGCAATCCAGTCGTTATAAAAATCAGGCTGATAACTTACAAACAGAGAATCTGCCTGTACATCTAATATATCGGTAGAAGCAGGTTTACCTACTCCGTCTGAAGGATAATAACGCGAAACACCTTTTAAACTATCTACAGAATAAAAGAAAAGATTATTATTATAAACAGTACGTACAGTATCGGCTGCAGTGGTAATCTCTATCCCGGAATACATATCGCCGATAATATTATTATATATTTGTGCACGGGCGCTGGCGTCTACGAGTATTCCATAACCAAGTTCGGTTACACGGCGCCATCCTCCGGCAACTATAGTGTTATTGTGTACGCACATACTTGTTAAGCGTGGCAGAGATGTATTTGCATTTATTTTAACACCGTTACCGCCGGGCGCCCAAATAACATTGTATGCAACTTCTCCTATAGTTCCAGCTTTAATATTAATATTATCTCCATCCGGGGCGCCGCACCATTTAAGAGTATTGTGAAGAACACTGGCGCTTCCGCCGTGAAGCCCTATACAGTCATCAACTACCCCTGTTACATTATTGTAAGAAAAAACCGTGGTAGTAGTGTTGGCATAGTCGGAGTAGATATCGAATGTACGGTAGGCGTGGCCTGTTGCATCATTGCCGCCTGCCCAGGAAACGTTGGTATATGTAACGCTTACATATTTGCATGAATCTCCGACTATTCCGCCCCATAATCCCGGAAGTGTAGAATCTTTAATAGCAGTAGTTATCACATTACGGTTTGAAGCAGTACCGTTACAAATAAATGTGCCTAATATATGAATCCACCCGGCAGCTCCGGCAATAGGATCATTCATCATTAAAAGTGTATCTCCGGCGCTAATAGTAAGAGTATCACCAACCGGAATTGTCGCACTGTCTTTTACAACATAAGTATGATTTGGTAAAGTTGTCCCGCTTACATAACCGGTAAGAGTATCAGGCAACTGCCCGGAAAAGGCAACGGCCGGCATAGCGAACAGAAAAAGAACCGTCAAGAACTTATACATATAACCTCCTTAGTTTATTAAATAGTATATCAGAATTTATAACTTACCCCTATTGAAGCTCTCAGTTTATTAAAATCACGGATAATAACGATCGGGTTATGTTGTACATATTCTCCCGAAGGTATATCGGTGATAATAGGCGAATTAAAAAGATTAACTAATTTCAGATTTAGCAATAGATTAGAGAATAAAAGCTGTTCAGCGGCAAAATCATATTCACCAACTCCCTCCTGGTAGGTATCATAACCGTCTAACGCAGCTACCGCAATTAACCGCCGGCCTGTATAGTTATAGGAAAGATTTGCGCTTGTACCCCAATTCTTATTTTCATAAGAAAGAATAACATTTGCAATTTGAGGCGATTGTGATTCAAGAGGGCGTTTCTGCTGATAATAAGATTGTATAAGGTCTCCGGCAAGGTCCTCGGCAGTAACCTGCTTAGTGCTTGTAATCTGGGAGAACACATAACTATAATTAGCTGTAATTCCCAGGCCGCCAAAATGTTTTGATAGTACGGCTTCTGTGCCGTAAACAGTTGCCGGGTCACCGTTAACTTTTGAAGTAACTAATACTACTCCTACCGATTGGAATTCATCTTCAATAGGATCCTGTATTTTCTTAGAATAAACACCAAGCGAATAAACATCCAATGGATTAGGGTAATATTCATATCGAAGATCAATATTGAAGGAAGTAGCGGGACGAAGATTTGGATTACCCTGTGATTGACTTTCATCTGAACGGTCAACTGCGGGAACAAGATCAAAATAACTTGGGCGGCTCATAGTTTCGGTAATTGAAAGCCTGCCGATTTGCTGCTCCGTAAAATTATACCTGAAATGTATTCCCGGAAGAAAATTTACCATAGTAACATTTGCCTGGTGATCGGCAATATCCGCGGACGCCAATGTATAATACCAATCTTTTGCCTGCTCCCACCTTAAGCCGCCGAGAATCTGAAGCTGCCCGAACACAGCGGTATATTGAAAATAAGATGAGATAAGGGATTCACTTGCTTTATAGTTTTGATAACCATACACTGAAGAACCTGATGTTGTACCTGATCCGAAGACGGATAGCTTTGCGCTGTCAATTGAAGTAAACTCCTGTGTGTGGCCGTTTATTAAAGCAGGGTTTAATTGATAATCATCCTCATAATTAGCTCGTGTAAGTTTCTGAGAGAGCACGCCGGCTTGCAGAGTTTGTGTATTATCACTGGTTATATGAAAAATGGCATCTAATTTTCCTAAAAATTGATTGTCATCGTTTTTTCTCCACGAATGTGTGATATTATCAAGGCCCTGAAAAGGCTGGAGTTGTCCATTAGGGCCATAGTTCTGAAACAGAGTGTATTCTGCTTCATCAGGCCTGTCCTGTATTGCATCGGTATAGTTAAGCGTCCAGTGCAACTGAACTACCGACTTAGTAAAATCCTGGCCGTTTAAAGAAATACTTGAAATAGTCTGGGTTCTGATTGCCGACCTGTTTGTATAAGTTAAATCGGCAGCGCCGCGTTCGCCATCGGTTTGAACCTGCAGGCCGTGAAGAACCTGGTCCTCTTCCTGTCGCACGTCCATATAGGTAGCTGTGAATTCATTGCCTTCATCCGCAATATAGTCGGCTTTGACAACAGCTCCATCCCTGATTTTATTTGTAAAATAAACCTGGTCATCATAGGTAGCAGTATAAGGAATTAAGTGCCCTTCTGCATCAACCCGGTTAATATTCGAACCGACGGTATAAAAATCTGTAGGAGTTTTATCATAAGTATTTTGATAACTTCCGGCGGCAAATAAGCCAAGCCTTCCGTCAAAAAAACGGTCGCCGACAATACCCGAAAAGATACCGTCAGGAGGGGCTGTTTTATTTGTGAAGATCAGATTATTGGTTGTAAAATCAGAGCTTACCGGGTTATAGCGCGGTTTAATTTGAGTTGTCGGGTCTAAGTCGCTTACAGTTCCATGCATTCTCTGCGGATCAAGATCATTAACACTGTTCTTATCAAAAGTGTTGAAAGGAGTATTTATAAGACTTGCACTGTATCCTGTTGCGGCGCTTAAAGAAAAAATAAAATTTTCCGGAGCTTCTCTTAACAACAGATCGGTTGATCCGCCGATAGCGTCGCCTGCAGTCTCGGGAGTTAACGACTTGGTAACCTCAATACTCTCAAATAATGCAGACGGAAAAATATCCATCGGGACAAAACGGTCCTTCGATTCCGGGCTTGGAATTTTAATACCATCTACAAGTGTATTATTATATTGCTGAGCAAGGCCGCGCATAACAACATACTGTCCTTCACCCGTATTATCCTTCATGATAGACATTCCCGAAACTCTTTGCAGAACATCTGCGGCGGTTTTATCCGTGGACTGTTCTATTGCCTCTGCGGATATTACATTAACTTCATTACCGGCATCCTTCTCGGTTTCCCTGGCAGAGGATTCAAGTTCTTTATTTGCCCTCGCCTCTACGACAACCTCGCTTAAATTGATGGCTATTTCTTTTAAGTAAAAATCTTTTGTTGCAACACCTTCATCATTAGTAATAGTTACTTTGTCATCAACAGGGCCAAAACCAACGGCTGTTGCTTCAAGAGTGTATGTTCCCGGAGAGACTGAATTAATTATGTAAAACCCATGTGAATCTGCGCTGGCGCCAAGTGTAGTCCCTTTGATGACAACATTTGCGCCCGGCAGCACCGTATGATCGGATGTATTTCTGACAATTCCCTTTATGGTTCCGGGAAATAATTTGGGAGAAAACAAAATGATTTGAATCAATAATGGAATTATTAATAGATTAATTGTTAAGTGTTTTACTGAAAGGCGCCGGCAAATTTGTATGTATGAAATTGTAATTTTTTTTCTCAATTAAACTCTCACTCTTTCTAATAATACTTATTAGTAATTAAGGCGTTGAGCACTTAAACATTCGTAATTGTAAAATAGGAATCGCGCATTTTACCTATACTAAGTAAAGGGTTTTTGTAAGGCTCCAATAAAAGATGAACTTTTATACAAAAGTGATCTTGTGAGCCTCTGCAGGCTGCTGCATAACGAAAATATTATTTTAATTGCCTGCTATGGCTCAAAACATTACAACTTTGTATATCTGGCTTCTACCTCGGTTTATGTTCTGTAATATTATTTCAACATCTTGAATTAACGATATCAAAACCCCGGTAGGGGTGAAATGATTATAGCAAAACAATCCACCCAACAAACTTTCTCCTGAACCCCAGAGTGGTGGCACAGGACTTCGGTATTGATTTTATCATGCCAAACTTTAGTGTAATGTTGGAAGATGTAAACCGCTACTCAATCAAATAACAAAAATTCCCCATAATGCCTGCCGGATGCGTGTAAAAATCTAATAGTTGAACAAGTCATTTTTTTATATGACTCAATTTTTTAATGATTTATTAAAGAATAAATAATTAAAAATTCCGAGGTCAATTTAATCCGGCAATATTTTCTTAGTGTTACCTAAATGTTATGTTACTGTTAAGTTGTTGGGATATGAATACTGCGAATAAACCTGCCTGAAGGCAAACAGGTTTATGGCTGTTTTGATATTACACAATAAACTTACTAACGAAGATTAAAACAGCCCATAGCTTCAGCTATGGGTATTATGAAACAAACAATATATTAGGAATCGTTTTAACGATTTACAAATTTTCTGTTATCATTTCATCGGGATGTAAGTCGTTAAAACGACTGTTATTGCATTTTTAATTATGCCTACCCACGAATGAATTCGTGGGCTGTTATTGTGTTACATGATCGGTTTATTCATTTTTAGGTTTAATGTATGCCACGAATGAAAAAACCTGCCGTCAGGCAGGTCTATTCCCGTCAAAGATTTCGTCGTCGTTTAATGATTAATAATTAATTCTTTTACGTGCACTTAATAAAAACACGGTATGCAATTCTGCACTCTTATAATTCCATCTAAGCCAATTTCATCCCCGGACTTGATCTGATGATCTTTATCTACATAAGCTTTAATTACCTTACTTATGAACCAATGCGTGATTAATGTAATATTCAACTATCTACAGTTCGTTAAAAAAGAAACAATATAGAGACATTTTAATTTTGTAGTATTTTCATCTACGTAAAAACACTTAGATCTTTCTACGTAAAAACCCTTAGACGCTTCTACGTGTTTTTACTGATTCTTCTCAGTAAAATAGTATTTATATTTTAATCAAAGTTTTTAGCGGTGGGGAATCTGGGATTTAGAGTAATACTCTAACATTCCGAAAGGGATCGGGGCTGAGAACATGCTTGGTTAGTTGTTCGATTTAATTGATATTTTCTTCAATAACTAAATTAAGGGTGAAAGCATGAAGACTTTTTATTGTTACTTCGCTGTGTTTTTTCTTTTCTTTTTTTATTCAGTTTTATTTATCGGTTGCAGTCAGGAAAACGGTATTACAGGACCTAATTTAAATCAGGGTGAAGCAATGGCTAAGGTTGCTGTGGTTCCTAGGGTAAAAATCGACCATACTACTGATACAGTTTTAACTTTACCAAATAGTAAAGTTACAATCACAATAAATAAAAATATTTCAATGAAGAGAATTGCAGCCATAGATGACTATTTAGTAGCAGAGAAAACATCCCCAAAATCAAAATCCTCAACCTCAACAATACAAAGTCTAAAACCAAACTTGAGGTTCTGCCAGTATGAGTATGGTGCTGCTACTATATGGACTTCACAAAATCAATATGCTCCTATATCAGGTAAATATTTGGGTATATATACCGATCAAATAACTTTTTCGCAAGCATGCAATCAATATGGATTTTCTAAAATTTATGTTACAAGTACGTCAGATATGGATAATGCGTACAGAGCTGGTTTTAGTTATAGTAATATGATGTTTGGATTGGCTCAAAGTAGTTATATATCACAAATAGCGGCATCAAATTCTGGAGGAAGATCGGTCGGTTCTTATGAAATTGATGAACCATTCGAAAACGGGGTTTGGCAAGCTTCTGATATTGATTATGTCATGGCTGTTGTAAATCCCCCAACACGAGTAATGTTAACCAGTTATAAATGGCCCTCTTTGCCATATAATGCATTCGTTACATATGGTGCTGAATATGGTAGTGTTACTAACCCATTCAGTAATGCATATATAATGTGTGATGAGTACCATGGTAATTGTTTTGGGCGTACATATGATTACTGGCATGAATTTCAAGGTTATTATGGAGCCAATAGAAATATCACGAATTGGATGCATGTTGTTATTAATAATGGATCCGGTGTTTCAACATCATGCAGTTATTTGGCAAGTAGTTGGGATGCTTTATTAGCGACGGCAGATGTTGAAGGTATTAATGAAGTATGGTTATTTGCCGATGGAACAGGTAATGAAGCCGCCATAGCAAATTGTTGTACAACGTGTTGGCAAGATCAATGGTTGTTACAATATCAAGTGGGAGAAACTTATATTTCTATAAATGAAAGTACCGATTGTGACCCCAATGGCCCCTGGAGCATAGTGGAATCGTATTCTGCAGGATCCAGATATGCACAATATTAAAAATGAGTAAAAAAATGAGAATATTAAATTTAATACCCATATTCATGATATTTTTAA
>Ga0181529_10000445_pt1 | contig 59953 bp, 42 predicted proteins | sample PEATcosm2014_Bin_36_FD_119763 | JGI IMG/M metagenome (GOLD analysis project Ga0181529, IMG submission 119763) | Peatland microbial communities from MTU Mesocosm Facility, Houghton, MI, USA - PEATcosm2014_Bin10_30_metaG | ecosystem: Environmental > Terrestrial > Soil > Wetlands > Peat | place...
ACGTTCTGGCGGGCGGGGAAACGGTAAGTCTATGAAACGTTTTGGTGGACCTGGTGAGATTCGAACTCACGACCTCTTCCATGCCATGGAAGCGCGCTCCCAACTGCGCCACAGGCCCACACCTTCGTTTACTATAACATGACGACAGCCAGGGTCGCGCGTGCGTCAGTAGAAGTAGTCCAGCAGCCGCCGCAGCCAGCTTCGCGGCTCGTCCTGGCGGTTCTCCGGCGAGACGCCTGGTTCGAAACCGGCACACGCCTCGGCCAACAGAATCACACATTCGTTGACCTGCTGCCGCTCGGTCCGCGAGATGGCCGATTCCGCCCGGTCCTGCGGGGCGTATTGGCCGAGCGACGTGCGCAGCAATCCCGTCCACGGATCCTTCAGCCCGTGCCGGAAACACAATCCGCGCGCTCGCGGCGCCAGCGACGCCAGCCGCTTCCGCGCCGCCACGTAGGCCTTCTCCAGACCCTCCAGGTCGCCGCTGACTTTTCGGCCGGGCCCGGGCAGCCGGTAATACTTGCGGTACCCGGCTTCCCACGCGTCCACGGCGGCCAGGTACTGCTCCGTGGCCGCACGTAGTTCCGCGACGAACTCGCTGTCGGAATGGCCGGCATGAGCCATGCTCTCCATTATCGCCGGGCGATCGCCGCGCCCAGCCACACCGCGGCGTAGCCGAAAACCACGCTCGCGATCACGTTGACTAACCCCATCCAGTGGCTGCCGTCGCGCGCCGCGGCGTAGGTCTCCCATTCAAAGCTGGAGAACGTGGTGTACCCGCCCAGAAAGCCGATCACCAGCAGCGGACGCCAGTTGGTGCCGGGCGAAAACCGCTCGGTGATCAGGGTCATCAGCAGGCCGATCAGAAAACAGCCGGTGACATTGACCACCAGCGTGCCCATCGGAAAACGACTGCCGAAACGCGTCATGATGGCGGTGCCGGCCAGGTAGCGGGCCAAGGACCCGGCGCCGCCGCCCACCACGATCAGGACGTACTTCATCGGCGCGCTACCCCGGCTGCAGGCATTCCGCGATCTCTTTTTCGCCCACCGCGCCCGCCTTGATGATGCGCCACGCCGGTTCGGTGATGTCGATGGTGGTGGCGCCCGGCCCCGCGCACATGCCGCCGTCCAGCACCAGGTCCAAGCGGCCGTCCATCATGCCGAACACGTCGATGCCGCTGCGGCAGGTGGGGCTGCCGGAGATGTTGGCGCTGGTCGAAATCAGCGGCTGGTTCAGCATGTTGATCAGTTGGTTGGCCACTTCCGAGCGCGAATGCCGCAGCGTCATGCGGCCGGTATTGCCGGTGACCTTCAGCGGAATCTTGGCCGACGCCGGAATGATGATCGCCAGGGGACCCGGCCAGAAACGGCGCGCTAGAATGGCAAAGCGGCTGGTCAGGTCGCCGGCCAGTTCTTCGGCCATGGGCAACCCGGCGATCAGAATCGGCAGCGAGCGGTGCGGCTCGCGGCCCTTGGCGGCGAACACCTGCGTGACGGCGCGCAGGTTGAACGGATCGGCCACCAGAGTATACAACGCATCGGAGGGGATGGCGACTACTTTGCCGCGCCGGACGGCGGCGGCGGCGCGCTCCAGAACTTCCGGCTGGGGCCGCTCGGGATCGATCTCGACGAGGTCAGTTGCCATTGAGGATTCAACTTTCAGCGGGGACCGATGGCCTCGGCAACGTCGAGAGCCATTTGATAGCGGCCGAACGGCGCGCTCAATTGGACGCCTTGCACCATGGAACGCACCCGTGCCACCATCTCGCGGGCAATGGCGACGCCTTCGTCGCGGGCCTTATCGGCGCTGTCCACGCGCCGCATCCGCTCCATGAATTCCTCCGGGACGGGCACGCGCAGTTCGTTCACCATGAATTCGGCGTTGCGGAAGCTGGTCAGCGGCCAGATGCCGCAAACCACCGGGATCTTCACCCGTTCGATGCGCCGCAGGAACTGCTCCAGCAACTCCAGATCGAACACCGGCTGCGTCACCACGTACTCCGCGCCGGCCTCCACTTTCCATTCGAAACGGCGAATCTCTTCGTCCATGTTGAGCGCGCCCGGATTGGCGCCCACGCCCACCAGCAAAGCCGTCTGCGAGCCCATCGGATTGCCGCCGATATCCAGCCCGTGGTTGAGATTGTTGACGATGTTCACCAGCCCGATAGCATCCACGTCGAAGACCGCCGTGGCATCCGGATAGGAGCCCATGCGCGGCGGATCGCCGGTGATGCAGATCAGGTTGCGCACGCCCATGGTGTGCGTGCCCAGCAGCTCCGATTGAATTCCCAGGATGTTGCGGTCGCGGCAGCAGAAATGGTTGATGGCCTCGATCCCCGCCTGCTGCTGGATGAGGTGGCAGGTGATCTGCGCGCTCATGCGGGCGCTGGCGCGCGGACCGTCGGGAACGTTGATGCAGTCGATGCCGGCTTCCGCGCAGCGGCGCGCGCCATCGATTTCGCGGGACGCGTCCACGCCGCGCGGCGGCAGAATCTCCACGAACGATACGAACTTGCCTTCGGCCAGCTTGCGGCCGAGCTTGGATTTCGCGGCCATGGGAACCGCCGCCAGAGCCTGCGAGCGGACCGCCGGCTCATCCACCGTGACGCTCAATTTGCGTTGTCCCGGCTGCAGCGACCGGGTTTCCGAGCGGATCAATTTGATATGGTCGGGCGTGGTGCCGCAGCAGCCGCCGATGATCTTCACGCCGGCCCACAGCATGCGCCGCGCGTACTGCGCCATGTATTCCGGCGAACACAGATAAATGTTGCGGCCCTCCACGCGCATGGGCAGCCCGGCGTTGGGCATGGCGCTCATGGGCTTGGAGGAAAACTCCATCATCCGCTCGATGGTTTCGAGAGTTGCCTTGGGGCCGACCGAGCAGTTGAGCCCGATGACATCCACCGGCCAGGAGTCCATTTCGCGAGTGAAGGTTTCGGTGTCGGTGCCGCCGGGCAGATGGCCGAAATCGTCGATGGTCACCTGCGCCACCACGGCCAGGTCGTTGCCCGCCACTTCGCGCGCCGCGGCGACGGCTTCGCGCAGTTCGTCCAGGTTGGCGAACGTCTCCAGGATCAGCAGATCGACGCCCGCTTCCACCAGCGCCTGAATCTGTTCGCGAAACGCCGCGCGGGCTTCGGCGAACGAGGTAGGGCCGAGCGGCTCGATGCGCACTCCCAGCGGTCCCACCGCGCCGGCCACGAAGATGCCGTCCTTGGAGGCCGCTTCGCGCGCCAGGCGGACGGCGGCGTGGTTGATGGCCTGCAGCTTCTCGGCGATCCCGAATCCGGCCAGGCGCATGCGGCTGGCGCCGTAGGTGTTGGTCTCCAGAATCTCGGCGCCGGCCTTGGCGTAATCGAAGTGAATCTGGCGCACCATGTCGGGCTGCGAGAGGTTCAGCTCATCGAAGCAGCGGTTGATGAAGACGCCGCGCGAATACAGCATGGTGCCCATGGCGCCATCCGCCACAATGACGCGGCGCGACAATTGATCGCGGAATTCCTGGGCTCGATTTTGCGTGGCGGTCGTCATGCGGAACGCGGATACAGCCGTTTCAGATGCACAAATTGGGATATTTATGATTTTAGCGCATGTAGGCAGCCTTATCGTTCCAGCACCATGCCGATGCTGGGCAGGATGGGGAACATCTTGTCGAGCGTGATGTAAGCCTGGTGGGTAGAGGTGGTGTAGCCGTTGAAGCTATCGAAAAGGTAGTTGGTGCGGTTGGTGAAGTTCACCACCTCACCGTACAGCGTGGTGCGCCAGCGGTTATGGGTCCAGGCTTTATTGATGCGGAAATCGGCGCGCTGGTACGACGGCAACCGCAACTGGTCGCGCACCGTGGTGAGGTAGTAGAGCGACCCCACTTGGGTGAGATATCCAGGCACTGGAAAATTGCTGCCATAACTCCAGCGCAAACTCAGATTCACGGTGGGACGCAACCGGTATCCGCCGTACACGTTGACGGTGTGCCGCTGGTCGTACTCCGAAGGAAAGTGGTTGCCGGTGATGCCATCGCGATCCTCGGTCCGGCCATAGGCATACGAAATCCAGCCGGTGAAGCGGTTGGCGCTGCTGCGCTGCAGAAAGATCTCGGCGCCGCGGGCATAGCCGCGGAGCGAATTCTCATACAGCGGATTGGACGGCGGAGCGAAGACCTTGAGCCCTGGCCAGAGGAGCCGCGGATCGATGGTGGGCTGGAAGATCATGTCGCGGTCGGCGCGGTTGTAGAGTTCCACGCGCAGGCGGGTGCGCTCGCCGAGCCGCTGTTCCAGCCCCGCCACCGTATGATTCGATCTCTCCGGCAGCAGCCGCCGGTTGCCGAGGATGGAGGTCAGCACCGAGATTTCCGGGTACTGCACATACTGTCCGAATCCCAGGTCGAAGTGCATTCCGGGCAGCAGACCCAGGGACAACGATGCCGCCGGGGACGTGGCGGCCACGTGGTCGAGAGAATTCTGGTCCCACCGTGCGCCGGCATTCAGCCGCAGCCGTCCGCCCCACGCCAGCCAGGACTGCTGGACGTATCCGCCCACGCGCGTAGCGGATCCATCCCAGTGGTCCTTCACCAGCGCCGGCGCCTGCAGGGTGGTGTATTGGTTGGCGAAGCCCTCATCGCGAATTTGCCGGACGCTCCAGCCGGCTTCCAGAGGCGCGCGCGAATTCCACATCCAAGAGACGTCGGTATTCCACACCCATTCGCCGTAGTAGCCGTTGCTCACCGGCAGGGCGGTGGGATTGGAATCGGTGTACTTTTCGCGCATCCACGCTACGTGGTTCTTCACCAGCAGACGGTCGCTGGGAGCGTAGCGCCAGCCGGCGTTGCCCAGGGTGTAGTGGTAGCCGGCTTCCATGACGGAGTTGATGCCGAGGGTGCTGCGCGTGCTCGACCGGTCGAGATCGGAATAGCTCTCCAGGACGAATAGCGTGATGGTGCTGCGCGAGCTGAAATCGTAGGTCAGGCGGGCCTGGACATCCTCCATGCCGAAGACCAGGGACTGGTCGGGAAAAGTGCGCTCCAGGATGTACTGCAGGTAGCTCTTGCGCGAAGAGACCAGCCAGGAACCCTTCTTGTGCTTCTTACCGAACGGCCCTTCCGCCAGACCTCCGGCGTTGGACATGCTGGCTTCCAGGCGGTAGGTATAGTCGGAGCGGTTGCCGTCGCGGGTGGTGACGTCCAGCACGCCCGCGCTGCGGTCTTCATAGCGCGCCGGAAACGCGCCGGAATACAACTCCATTTCTTCAATGATGTCGGCGTTGAAAGCCGTGCCCGATCCGCTGACGGAAGTTCCTTCCAGCATGTGAAACGGCGCATGCAGCAGGACACCGTCGATGAACAGCCCGACGCGGGTATAGTCGGCGCCGCGGAGCGAGAAGCGGGCGTCGAAGTCGTTGTTGGAACTGACGCCGGGAAGTCCCTGGACGGCGCGCAGCGGGTCGTCGGCCAGCACGCTGCCCAGGTTTTTGGCGTCGTTGCCGGCCAGCACCAGGGTGGACGGGCTGTCCTGGTGGGTGGTTTCGAAGGGATCGGCGCGCGCCACCACGGTTTCGGTCTGGTGGAAGGTGTCGGGGCTGAGGACGACGTCGAAGTCCTTGGTCTCGCCGGGATCGAGGTGAAATTGCTTCTTCACCAGGTGATAGCCGACGGTGGAGACGTCGACGGTATAGTCGCCGGGCGGAAGCGCGGCGATGTGGAAATGGCCGGTGGAATCGGTGGTGGTGCGGTACGTCGAGCCGGCCAGTTGGACCAGAACGTTGGCGAGAGCCTCGCCGCCGCGGGCATCGACAACCGTGCCCTTAATGTCCGCGGGAGTCTGCGGGCGGACCGGCAACGCGGCGAATGCCAGGTAGCAGAGGAGAATCCGGAGTCTCACTGGAAACCAATGATAGCGCGCCGCGCGCATGCGGTCTCCTTTCGCCTTCAGGAATACCACGAGGATGGGCTTGACTCCGAAATTGCCGGTCGGATGGGGAACAAAGGAAAGCAAATATAGTTGCGGAATTGGGGGGAACGGCGCGTAGGTTGGAACGCGGCAATGGGCGGCGCATGGACGGTAGACGGGCTAGCTGGCGGGCGGCTGTTCCAGGTCCCTGCTCAGATACTCAAGGATCTCCTGCTCGCGTTGCTGGATTTGATGGACGATCCGCCGCCGAGGTGTTCCTATTTTCGCAGCAGATAGCCGATCATGGTCTTGGCGTCTTCGATTTTGCGGGTGCGGATCATCTCGGCGATCTCGCGGCGGGTGAACCAGCGGGTCTCAATGCGCTCGTCGTCCATGGGGGTGGCGTCGCCGGCCACCAGGTCCTGGGCCATGTAGATGGTCATGCGCTCTTCCACGTATCCGGGACTGACCCAGAAAGACGCCAGACGGGTCCACTTCCTGGCGCGGTAGCCGGTCTCCTCCTTCAACTCGCGCTTGGCGGCGACCAGCGGGGTTTCGCCGGGGTCGAGCCGGCCGGCGGGCAGCTCCCACAGGAGCTTTTCGGCGGGCAGTCGATATTGGCGCACCAGTAGAATGCGCTTCTTATCGTCCTCCGCCAACATGACGGCGGAGCCGGCGTGGCGGACCACCGAGCGCTTGATAGTGAAGCCGCTCTTGGGATCGACAGCCTCGTCCTCGGTGACGCGGAAGAGTCTGCATTGATAGACTTCGCGGGAAGAAGTGATTTTCATGGGAGTCACGGTCGGGCGCGCAGGGCTTCGGCGAAGCGGTCCGCGGGCAAAGTGTTCAGGATATCGCCGGGGCCCAGCCAGCCGCGGCGCGCGGTCACAACGCCATAGCGCATGCTATCGAGATGCTTGGGGTGATGGGCGTCGGTGGAAATCGTGAAGCGGGCGCCTTTGGCTTTGGCGGCGCGGACCATGGCGCCGTTCAGGTCGAGCCGTTCGGGGCTGGCGTTGATTTCCAGCCAGACGCCGCGGCGGACGGCGGCGGCGACGATCTTGTCGAAATCGAAGGGGAACGGGTCGCGGTGCAGCAGGATGCGGCCGGTGGGATGACCCAGGACGCGCAGATGCGGGCATTCCAGGGCGCGCAGCAGGCGGTCGGTCATCTCGGCGGATTCCATATTCATGTGGCTGTGGACGCTGCCGATGACGATGTCGAGCTCGGCCAGGGCGTCGTCGGCCAGGTCCATGGAGCCGTCGCGCAGGATGTCGCACTCGATGCCGGAGAACAGACGGATGCCGAGGCCGCCCGCCTGGTTGCGCTCGCGGACCTGTTTGGCAAACGCCACCACGCGGGTTTCGTCGAGGCCGTTGGCCATCGCCAGGGCTTTGGAATGATCGGTGATGGCGGCGTATTCGTAGCCGCGGGCGCGGGCAGCTTCGGCCATTTCCTCCAGCGACGCGCGGCCGTCGGTTTCGGTGGTGTGCATGTGCAGGTCACCGCGAATGTCGCGCATTTCGACCAGTTCCGGGAGGCGGCCTTCGGCGGCGGCTTCCACTTCGCCGCAATTCTCGCGAAGCTCGGGCGGGATCCAGGGAAGTCCCAGAGCTTCGTAGACGCCGGCTTCGGTGTCGCCGGCCACGCGGGAATCGTCCTCCACGCGGAAGAGGCCGTACTCGCTGAGCTTGAGGCCCATGCGTACGGCGCGCGTGCGGATGGCGACGTTGTGGTCTTTGCTGCCGGTGAAATATTGCATGGCGGCGCCGAAACTCTCGGGGAGCAGGGCGCGGACGTCCACCTGGAGGCCTTCGCGGCCGACCTTGGCGCTGGCCTTATTCTCGCCGTGGCCGAGAACTTCTTCGACGCGGGGCAGGGCAGTGAAGCGAGGGAGCACGGCCTCTGCGTTGGGACCGGTGACTAGAAGGTCGAGGTCGCCGACGGTTTCGCGGCCGCGGCGGAGACTGCCGGCGGGAGTGATGAGATCGACGCCGGGAGTGTCCTGGAGGGCTTCGGTCAACTCGGCGGCCATGGTTTCGGCGTAGCTGAGCAGGTAGCGGCCGCTGCGCATGCGGTACTGGGCGATGGAGCGGAGCACCTTCTCTTCCAGCTTGGCGCCCATGCGCGGGAGGACGCGCAGTTTCTGTTCCTGGCAGAGACGTTCCAGTTCGTCGATGGTGCTGACGCGGTAGTGCTCGAAGAGGAGGGCGATGCTCTTGGGACCGAGCCCCTGGATTTTGAGGAATTCGAGGGCGGTGGGAGGGAATTTTTGCAGCAGCAGATCGCGCCGTTCGCAGGAGCGGTGGTCGACGATTTCCTGGAGGACATGGGCCAGGCCCTTGCCGATGCCGGGGATGTCGGTGACTTTGCGGGTGGGATCCTTGAGGATATCGGCGATGCGCTCGGGGTAGCCTTCGACGGCGGTGGCGCCGTTGCGGTAGCTGCGGATGCGGAAGGAATCCTCGGCGGCGATCTCCATGAGGTCGGCGGTTTCCCAGAGGATGCGCGCGATTTCCTTGTTGTCCATAAGGAGTAAACAGTTATCAGTTTACAGTTCACAGTCTGGTTTCGTGCGGCGGTTGGGGCCGCTGGCGTAACTGAAAACTGTGAACTGTTTACTGTGAACTTTATTGTACCGATACGGTGACGCCGCTCTGGCTGTTGTTGCCGCCGATCGAGATGACGATCGGGACGGCGCCCGATGGGGTGTTCGGCGGGATGATGAGATCCACCTGAAGCACGCCGGAGACGTCGCCGGAAGCTTCGCCGAAGAAGGTGATGGTGGCGGGCTGGCCGTTGATGGTGGCGGCGACTTTCTGCACCGGCACGGGAATCTGCGCCAGGGTGGCGCATCCGGCGGAGCAGGTAACACTGCCGGTGACGGCGGCCGGTGAAAGCGCGCCCTCGCCCGTCATGAAGAGCTGGATGACACTGCCTTTGGCGGCGGGATTGGACGACGAGTTATAGCTGTTATCGCCGTTGAGAATGGCGCCCTGGCCCTGGCCGGCGGAGGCGGCGAAGATGCCGGGAGCGGTGGTGGCCTGCGTCAGGTTGGGTGTATTGGAACCCTGCCCCGAATATTTTACCTGCACGTAGGGGCTGGTGACGTTGGCGAATTCGTAAGGCACGACGCAGTTGATCTGCGTGGCGCTGACGTAGGTGAGCGGGGCGGCGATGCCGTTGAAGAACACTTGCGTGTTGCCGATGTTGGTGGAGACCTTGCCGGTGGAATCGAGCGTCAGGCCGACGGGCGTGGCGGGTCCGAGATCGGTGCCGAAGATAGAGACGATTTCGCCCGGGGCGACCGGTCCGGTGGCGAAGCTGGCGGCGTTCTCCACGGAAGTAATCGACGGCAGGATGACCGGGGTGGTGATGGTGAGCGAAACGGCGATATTGGTGGTCCCAGTGGCGATGCCGGCGCCGGCGATGGTGATGGTCCCCTGATAGAGCCCGGCGGTGAGAGTGCCGGGCGTGACGGTGACGTTGAGAGTGGCCGGGGCGGTGCCGCCGGAGGTTCCGGCGGATAGCCAGTTTGCGCCCGAACTGGTGGACGTCACCACCACGAAGGGCAGGCTGGCGGCGTTGCCGCTGACCTGGATCTGCTGCGCGGGCGGGACGGCGCCGCCGGTCTGGTAGGAGAAACTCAATTGCAGGGGACTGGCGGTCACGGTGGACGGGCCGGTAACGATGAGCGTGACGGTGATGCCGATAGCATTACCGCCCTGCGGTGTGATGGTGACAGTTCCGGTGTAGTTTGCCGGCGGCAGGCCCTGCGGGTTGATGTTGACGACTACGGTGGCGGATGAGGTCTGGGTAGAGCCTTGGGTTCCACCACCGGCGACGCCGACGGTCAGCCAACTGATGGAACCGGCCGGCCCCGTGGCCGATACGGTGAAGGGAATGGGCGTGGATCCGCTCTGATCGGAAATGGCCAGGGTTTGCGGCTGCAAAGGCAGAGTGGCGCCGGTCTGATAGCTGACGTTGATGACGGACGGACTGGAGACCACATTGCCGCCGCCGACGGTGGCCGTGCTGACCACGAAAGTGACATTGACGGTGCTGGAATTGATGCCGGCTACCAAAGTGACGACGCCGGTGTAGGTGCCGACGGGCAAGCCCTGGGGATTGGCGGTCACGGTGATGTTCTGCGGCGTAGTGCCGGTGGGCGTCACGCTCAGCCAGTTTCCGCCCGGGGGCGTAGTGACCGTAGCGGAGGCGGTGAAAAACGTGGGATTGGGAGCGGTGGTGGTCAAGGTGGAGCTCAGCAACGGAGGATTGGTGGTGAAGGTGACATTGTTCGGCGCCACGGAAAAGGCGGTTCCGATGCCCTGAACCTGGAGACTGACGGTGACAAAGGTGATGTTCCCGTTGGCATCGGTGATGGTCACCTGGCCGGTATAATTGGCGCCGGGATTCAAGGGAGCCAGGGAATTGAACACCAGCGTAAAGCCGCCGGACGTGGGAAAGCTGTTGATCTCCGATTGCGAGAATGCCGATCCTGGAACACCCAGCAAGAGCCAGGTGCTGGCTTGGTCCACGGCAGCGCTGAATGTTCCGGCGCTGGTGGTCAAGGTGATGGGCACGGCCGAAGGCGATGTGCCTCCGGGAGCGTAGACCCAGTTGACACCGGCAGGACTCGCCGACAGGCCATTGATCAGGACGACGTTGAAGGTGACCGGGATACCGAGAGTGGTGGGCCCTTTGACCGGATCGTTATAGCTGATCGGGACGATGACATTATAGGAGCCCGGCTGCAGGCCCGTGGAGTCCGCAGTGATGGTGACCGTGGCCGTGCTCTGGTAGGCGACTGTGCCCTTGGTGGGCGTCACCGTGAGCCAGGTGGTTCCCTGGGCTGAGATGGTGAAGGGGATTGCGGTGGTGCTGGCGGTGCTTAACACCACCGTCGCGGTAACAGTTGGCCCGGCCGAGGTGCTCAGGGTCAGGGAGTTCGGCGTAGCGACGAGGATCCCCTGCGCGAAAGCGGGGGCGCACCAGCCCAAAAGAAGACCGATGACGACGACGGACGGGACGCGTTGGCGGGCCTGCATGTTCTCTCTCCTCCAAGCCGGGAACCGGCCAGATTGATGCGAAACCGGCGGATCGAGGCCCGCCGGCTCCTCACGGCATCGAAGTGATCGGGGCCGCCGTGATGGTTCCCTACTGTATGGCGACCGTTACTCCGGTCTGGCTGCTGTTGCCGCCGACCGAAATTACGAGCGAGGCCGGGCCGGACGGCGTATTGGGCGGAATCACGACATTGACCTGCATGACGCCGGACACGAAGTTGGGCGCCTCGCCATAGAACTGGATGGTGGCGGGTTGGCCATTGACGGTGGCGGCTACGGGCAGCAGCGGAACGGGAATCGCGCTGAGTGTCGCGCACCCGGCGGAGCAGGTCACGCTGCCCGTCACGCCGGTGGGCGAAAGCTGTCCTTCGCCGGTCATATACACCTGGACGACGGATCCGGCGGCGGCGGGATGACTGCTGCTGTTGACGCTGTTATCGAAATTCAGAGCGGCGGCCTGGCCGGCGCCGTTGGATACCGCGAAGATGGCGGGGGCCGTGGCGGCGGCGCGCAAAGTCGGTTCGTTGGAATTCTGGCCCAGATACTGGACCTCGACATACGGGCTGGAGAATTGCGCCAGTTCGTAAGGCACCACGCAATTGATCTGCGTGGCGCTGACGTAGGTGAGCGGGGCGGCGATGCCGTTGAAGAACACCTGAACGTTGCCGATCTTGGTGGAGACCTTGCCGGCGGTGAGGGTAGTGCCGACAGGCGTCGCCGGACCCATGGCGGTGCCGAAGATGGAGACGATTTCGCCGGGGGATACCGGTCCGGTCTGGAAGCTGGCGGCATTTTCCACCGAGGTAATGGTGGGATAGGGAGCGGTGACGGTCAGCGTGACGTTGATGGTGTTGGCCCCTCCGGCGCCACCAGTGCCCTGCACCAGAATGGTCCCCTGATAGGTGTTGCCGGCCGCCAGGTTGGTAGGACTGACAGTGACGCTGAGGGAGGCAGGAGTGGTTCCGCTGGTGTTGTTGATCGAAAGCCAGGTTCCGCCGGAAGTGGTGGACACGGAGGCGCTAAACGACAGTCCGGAAGCGCTGCCGCTGACCTGGACGACTCCGGGCGCGGGGGTTGTCCCGCCGACCTGATAGTTGAAAGCCAACTGCGATGGAGTCGCCGTCACGGTGGGCGCTCCCTGAATGTTCATGGTGACGGGAATGGAGAGCGTGTTGCCGCCGGTGGGCGAGATCATAACGGTGCCGGTGTAGGAGCCGGCGGGAAGCGAACCGGGACTGATGGTGACGGTAACGTTGGCCTGGGTGACGCTCGAAGAACTGCCGCCGGCGTTGGCAGCGAGCCAGTTGACGGTACCGCCGTTTACGGCTACCGAGATGGTGAACGGAATCCCCTGCGTGCCGCCGACCTGGTTGGAGATGGTCAGGTTCTGCGAGGTCTGATTGTTACTTCCGTTGACGGTGTAGTTGAAGGTGAGCGCCGTCGGGCTGGAAATCACGTTGCCGCCGGTTTGTCCGCCGGAGTTGCTCACCACGAAGATGACATTGGCGCTGGCCGTATTGCTTCCCGCGCTGACCATCACGGTGCCGTAGTAGGTGCCCGCGGAGAGTCCGGACGGATTGGCCGTGAGGGTGATGTTTTGCGGGGCGGTTCCCGAAGAAGGATTGACCGACAACCACTGAGTGCCTCCGCCGGAGACGGAGGTGGAGGCGGTAAAGGATGTCGACACGTTGGTCTGGACGCCGATTTGCGCGCTGGCAATGCCGCCGCCGACGGAGCTGTTCAAATTGACGGATTGCGACGATAAGGTGAGTCCGTTGGAGGCGGTACTGCCGGTGACGGAAAGCACCACGGGAACGGTCAATGGGGAATCGGCAGCGTTGGGACTGGTGAAGGTGATGCTTCCCACGTAGACGCCGTTGGGCAGACTACCGGCGAGAAAGACCACCTGGAACAGGGAATTGTTGGGAGCGGTGCCGGAAGATTGATTGAGCTGCAGCCAGGTGGTGGTGGTGCTGGCCTGCACACTCATGGTGGAGGAATCGCTGGTGAGGATGTCGATCTGCGGCACGTTGCCGACGATGGCGCCGCTGCTTACTACGACGCTCAGCGATCCGGTGCCGGCAGCGGAGGCGTAGATGATGGGGGCGTTGTAGACCTGGAGGGTCACGCTGACCTGCGTGGTGGCGGTTGCGGAGGACACCGTAACGGTGCCAGTGTAGGTACCCACCCCCAGGCCCGTGGGATTGGCAATCACCTGGATCTGGGACGGGTTGCCGGCGCCGCCGGAGATACCCGAAGCGCCCGACAGACTCAGCCATGGGCTAGAGGAGCTGACGGCGGCGGAATAGTTGCCGCTGTCGGTAACGGTGATGAGCTGCGGAGTGACGGCCGACGTATGGTTGAGGTCGGCGGCGAAGGTCAAGGCGGTGGGCGCCACGGGAACGCCGGTACCGCTGCCATTGCCGCCGCCGGAGCCCACGATGAAGTTGACGGACACCGACGCCTGATTGCTGGTTCCGCCCGAGGTGACGGTGACGGTCATGGAGCCGGAATAGGTGGTCGCGGAAAGTCCGGTGGCATTGCCGTACAGCACTACGTTGAGGGCCGTTCCGGCGGAGATGTTGTTGCCCGACGGAAACTGGTAACTGACATAGTTGCTGAGGGGACTGGTGAGGGCTACGCTCACACTGCCGGAGACGGTGGAACTGACGGCGACCGTGGTTTGTCCGGTGGAGTTGACGGGAGTAGTCAACGTCACGGGGCTGGGCGTGAGGCTGACCGATCCACCGGTGCTTCCGCCATAGCCTAAGGTGACGGTGAAGGTAGCGGTGTGGCCGGCTTGGTCGGTAATGGTGACGACGCCCTGGGTTCCCGAGGCGGGGATGGGAGCGAGGATGTTGTACAAGACCGTGAGACCAGTGGCGGTCGAAATATTGGAAAGCGTCGACTGGGGACTGTAATAGGAAGGAGCACCGGGAAAGCTCAGGACAATCCAGGGAGTGGAGCTGCCCACTGAGGCGCTGAAAGTTGGCGAGCTGGTATTGATGGTCACGTTTGTCGACGGCACGGTGCTGCCGGCGCTATAGCTCCAGTTAGCGGTAGTGGGGTTTACGGAAAGCACCGAACTCTGGAGGACGTTATAGTTGGCGGTAATGGACAACGACTGGCCGGATCCGTAGCTGATGGTGACGGTGGTGCTGCTCTGGCCGGTGGACAGGCCGGAGGAATTGAAGAGGAACGTCAAGTTGACGGGCGAGCTGCTATAGACCGTTCCGCTGCTGGGCGTGACCGAGAGCCAGTTCACGGGGGAACTCACGGAGAAGCCGATTCCCGAGGTGCTGTTGGTCTGGAGCGTAATGGTCTGCGTCGCCGAAGAGCCGCCGGAGGTGTCGGCGCTCACCACACTGGTGGAAGCATAGAACGAGGTGCTGCCGTTGTTGCCGCCTCCAGGATTGCCGGAGCCGGACGCGCTGACGGCGATCTGGATGGCGCCGCTGCCATTGGATGGCGTCAAGGTGAGTGTCGCCGCGCCGGACGGCGGGTTGAAAATCTGCTGGAAAGTCAGCGTCACCGGGGTGGTGGAGGTGAGAGAGGTAGTACTGACGGCGGGACTGCCATTGCCGGTAACGTCCAACCACTGCGGGTCACCGGACGCGTAGGTCACGGTAGCGGTGAATTGCTGGGCGCTTCCATCGCTGGCAGTAACGCTGAGGCTGCCGACGTTGGACGACAGGCTGACCGAAGCGGTACTGGCTTGCAGGCTTTGAGCCAGGACCGGCCGGGGGGCGGCCAGCAGCAACGCGGCCGTCAGGAGGGCGAGAGTGATTTGCGGAATCCGAATTTTATTGTGCGCAGCGTCCATGGTGGGTTTCCTCGTAAGCATCTTGGTGATGCACATCACCTGTCTGAGAAACAGACATCTCTCTCTGCTTTAACAATAACAGGGGAGATAGGAACGCGGCTATCGCTATTCTACCTTTATTTCAAGATCTGGTAAAGGTTGCTGTAATCGTCTGTCCACAAACGCACCTTTCGCTTGGACGCAATTTCCGTCGAACCGGAAATGACATCGGGGGCGAAGCCGGGAGTGGGCGCGGTGACCAGCACCCAGGTGGCTCCGAATACATCCTGCGCGGTGTCGTCTTCGGTGTCGACCAGGCGATCGATGTGACCGGTGGCCTTGGTCTCTCCATCGATGACCGGTTGTAAGTCCAGATACCGGTTGGAGATATGGACGGCCAGAATACCATCGGGCTTGAGATGATGAAAGTAGAGTTGCATGGCCTCTTTAGTCAACAGGTGAACGGGGATGGAGTCGCTTGAAAACGCATCGACGGCCAGCACATCGAAATTCTGCGGCGAATCGCGCTCCAGCGAGAGGCGGGCATCGCCCATGGCGACCTCAACTTTGCATTTGCAGTCGTAGAGAAAGAAGAACTGACTGCCCGCGCCGGCGTTGGAAATTTTTGGAACTAAGGGATTGATCTCGTAGTAGCGGTAGTAATCGCCGAGACGGCCATAGGAGGCGATAGTGCCGGTGCCCAGGCCGATGACGCCGACGCGAATGGCCTGCGACTTTCCCTTGGAGCGCAGGGCCACGCCGACGCCGGTTTCCGGTCCATAGTACGTAGTGGCGAGATCGCGGCGCGCGGGATTGAGGAACTGTTCGCCGTGGTTGATGGTGCCGTGGGTGAGGCGGCGGACGGAATCGAATGCCGAGGCCGGTCCGGTGTCGGTAATTTTCAAGCCGCCGTAGAAGTTGCGAATCATGAGGCGGTGACCGGTGGTGGATTGGCCGAGTTGATAGGCCAGATAGCCGCTGATCATGAGGGCCACGATTTCGATGCCGTAGGTGGAACGGCCGCCCATGGTGCGAAACCAGCGGAATCGCCAATCGAAGCGGAGGAGCGCGAGGACCACGGCGGCGACGACGAAGAAGGCGGCCTGGATGGCCCAATCGTCGAAATTGTCGGGCGGGGTCCATTTTTTGGCGACGAAATGAGCGGCTTCGTGGGCCCATCCGATCACCTTGTCGTTGTGGGCGTAACCGAAATAGCCGGTCAATCCGACCACCACGGCGGCCAGGATGAGCAGCACGGGCGGCAGGAACTGCTTGAACCATTGGGGATCGGGATTGGCGCGCAATGCGATCAGCGTCAGCACGGCGCAAGCCATGAGCGCGAGCGGAAATTCGTAGAAGCTGTTGAAGACGTGGGGGGCGACGAAGGCCACCAGCAAGCCTCCCAGGGCGCCGCCGGCGGAGATCATCAGGTAGAAGTGCGTGAGGTACTTGGGATGCGGCTTGAGCTGAACGAGCTCGCCGTGGCAGACCATGCAGCAGGAAAAAAGTCCCAGCAGGAACATGGCGATGACGACATAGACGGGGGCCTTGTCGAAGCCTTCCATGGCCATGGACATGGCGCCGAGGAAGACGGCCATCAGTGGCAGGTAGGGGAAGCGGCGATACCAGCCGCGTCCTTCGAAGCAGAGGATGAAGGACAACAGATAGAGGCTGAGGGGCGCGATCCAGAGCAGGGGGATGGCGGCGATGTTCTGTGAAATGTGATTGGTGACGGCCAGCAGGAGGGCGGAGGCAACGGCCGGGAGGGCCAGCCAGAGCGCGTACTGGCGGCGGGTGGGAGGCGCGACGGCTTCCTCGGCGGCGGTTTCGGCGGCGGTTTCGGGGCCGGTAGCGGTGCTGGAGCGAATGGCGGTGAAGGCGCAGAGGGCGAGAAACACGCCGTACCCGATGGACCACATACCGGCCTGCTGGTGGGTACCGAAGACCGGCTCAAAGAGGAACGGATAGCTGAGCAGGGCGAACATGCTGCCCACATTGGAGAGGGCATACAGGCGATAGGGCATAGCGCCGTGGTAGCGGCGGGAATACCAGGCCTGCAGCAGGGGTCCGGTGGTGGAGAGCAGGAAGTAGGGCAGTCCGACGGCGCCGGCCAGGAGGGTGAGAATTCCCCAGGTGGGATCCGCGGTGCCGGAAGGCTTCCAGGAAGACGGCGGATAGACGGGCAGCAGGATGATGGCCACCAGGCTGAGGGCCAGCAGCGAGAGGTGCAGCGTCATCTGGCGGCGCGGTTTGAGATAGCGGACGGAGGCGTGGGCGTAGAGGTATCCGAGGAGGAGGACCAGTTGGAAAAAGAGCAGGCAGGTGGCCCAGACAGCGGCGGACCCGCCGAACCAGGGCAGGATGATCTTGGCGATCACGGGCTGTACCTGGAACAGCAGGAACGCGCTTACGAGGATGGTGACTGCGTAGAGAAGCATGATTCCTCACTCGGTGCTACCGGGTCGACCGGCGTTTCAATGCAAGATCCGGAACAGGTTGCTGTACTCGTCGGTCCACAATCGCAACTTCTTTCCGGAACTGATTATCATAGAACGGCTCACGATGTTGGCGTCGAACCCGGGCGGAACGGCGGTGACGAGGACCCATTCGGCGCGGAAGATGTCGCGGCTGTCGTCCTCGCCATTGACGACTAAACGCGCGGCGTGGCCGGTGGCGCGGGCGATGCCATCGACGACGGGCTGCAGGTCGAGATAGCGATTGGAAATGTGGACGGCCAGAATGCCATCGGGACGGAGATGGCGGAAGTAGAGTTGCATGGCTTCGAACGTGAGCAGGTGGACGGGGATGGAATCGCTGGAAAAGGCATCGACGGCGAGGACGTCGAAATTCTCGGGCGCTTCGCGTTCGAGCGAGAGGCGGGCGTCGCCGATGGCGATATCGACCTGGCAGCGGCAGTCGGCGAGGAAGGTGAAGTCGCGCTGGGCGATGGCGCGGACCAGCGGGTTGATCTCGTAGAAGCGGTAGTAGTCGCCGGCGCGGCCATAGGCGGCGGAAGTGCCGGTGCCGAGGCCGATGATGCCGACGCGCATGCGCGGCAGGGACTGCTGTTTGTCGCGGATGGCGATGCCCAGGCCGGATTCCTCGGAGTAATAAGTGGTGGGGAGATCGCGGCGGGCGGGATTGAGGAACTGGTCGCCGTGGTTGATGGTGCCGTGCAGCAGGCTGCGGGTGGAATCGGATTCCTGCGGCGAGCCGTCGTCGGAGACGCGCAACGCGCCATAGAAATTGCGGGCGACGGTGCGGTAGCCGGTGTTGGTGTGGCCGACGACGTAGCCGAGATAGCCGACGAGGACGAGGGCGGCGAGTTCCAGGGCGAAGGGCTTGAGTCCCTGGCGAGCAACCCAGGCCATGCGGACGCCGCGTTTCAGCACCAGGACGGCGCCGGCCATCCAGAGCAGGAGCAGCAGCAGGATGTAGCTGTCGAATTCGCTGCTGGGCTTCCAGTTCCTGGCGAACAGGTGGACGGCGCGGTGGACGGCGGCGAGGATCTGGTCGCGGTAGATGAATCCGAGATAGCCGGCGAGGATGGAGGCAATGGCGCCGGGCAGCAATCGCAGAGGCGGCAGAAGATCGGCGAGCCAGGCAGGCGCGGGCCGGTTAGCCAGGGCGGCGAGGGTGAGCAGGGCACAGAGCGCCATGCCGAGTTCGAGGTCGTAATTAGCGGCGAAGAGGTAGGGGGCAACGAATCCGACCAGCAAGCCGCCGAGGGCGCCGCCGGCCGAGATCATGAGATAGAACTGCGTGAGGTAGCGCGGATGGGGCTTGAGGAGGGTGAGTTCGCCGTGGCACACCATGCAGCAGCAGAAGAGTCCGAGGAGGAAGAGTCCGAGGATGAGACGAATGGGCGCTTCCTCGAATCCGTCGAGAGCGAGGGCCATGCCGGCGAGGAAGACAGCCATCAACGGCACGTAGGGGAAGCGGCGGTAGCGGAACCAGCCGCGGCCATCGAAGCAGAGGATGAAGCTGAGCAGGTAGAGGCTGAGCGGGAGGACCCAGAGGAACGGGATGGCGGCGACATCCTGAGTGATGTAGTTGGAAACGGCCAGCAGCAGGACGGAAGCGCAGGCGGGGAGGGCCAGCCATAAGGCGTAGACGCGGGCAGTCGGGCGGGCGGCGGCTTCGGCGGCAGGCGCGGAATCGGGTACGGCGAGGGCGGACTGGCCGGCGCGAATGGCAGTGGCGCCGCACAGCAGGAGGAACGCGCCGTAGGCGACCGACCAGATTCCGGCCTGTTGGTGAGTGGTATAGACCGGCTCGAAGAGGAACGGGTAGCTGAGCAGGGCGAACATGCTGCCGGCATTCGACAGGGCATACAGGCGATAGGGGACGGCGCCGTGGAACTGGCGGGCGTACCACGCCTGCAGGAGGGGTCCGGTGGTGGACAAGAGGAAATACGGCATGCCGACGGTGACGGCGAGGAGGCCGAGGATGGCGAGGATGGGGTCGTGCGCGCCGGAGGGTTTCCAGGAAGCGTCGGGATAGACGTGGATGGCGAGCAGGCTGCCGAACAGCAGGGCCAGATGGACGTTGCGCTGCATGCGCGGCTTGAGATAGTGCGCGACGAGGTGGGCGTAGAGATAGCCGAGCAGGAGAACCACCTGAAAAAAGAGCAGGCAGGTGGTCCAGACGGCGGCGGATCCGCCAAACCAGGGGAGGATGATCTTGGCGATGACGGGCTCTACCTGGAACAGCAGGAAAGCGCCGAGCAGGATTGTCGCTGCGTAGAGGAGCATTACTGAAAATGTCTCGGTACCCGGGCGGCGCTCGACCGCCTAGCGGTAGGCCGCCACCCCCGTAACCCTTTCGCCGATGACCAGAGCGTGGATGTGATCGGTCCCTTCATACGTCTTGACGGTTTCCAGATTGCAGAGGTGACGCATGATGGGATATTCGTCGGTAATTCCGTTGGCGCCGAGCAGATCGCGGCTGAGGCGGGCGCAATCGAGGGCGATGGAGACGTTGTTGCGCTTGAGCATGGAGACGTGGGCAGGCTCGAGCTTGTGCTGGTCCTTGAGGCGTCCGGCCTGCACGGCGAGGAGCTGCGCCTTGGTGATTTCGGTGATCATGAAGGCCAGTTTTTCCTGAACGAGCTGGTGGGAAGCGATGGGCCGGTCGTCGAACTGTTTGCGGAGGATGGAATACTGGCGGGCGGTTTCGTAGCAATCCATGGCGGCGCCGAGGACGCCCCAGCCGATACCGAAGCGGGCCTGGGTGAGGCAGGATAGGGCGGCTTTGAGTCCTTTGGCCTGAGGAAGACGGTCCTGTTCGGAGACGCGGCAATCGGCGAAGGCCAGGCTGGAAGTGACGGAGGCGCGCATGGACCACTTGCCGTGGATATCGGAGGTAGTGTAGCCGGGGGTGCCGCGTTCGACGAGGAAGCCGCTGGTACCTTCACCGGTGCGAGCCCAGACGACGGCGACATCGGCGGCGGTGCCGTTGGTGATCCAGGTTTTCTCGCCGTTGAGGATCCAGGAATCGCCATCGCGGCGGGCGGTGGTGCGCATGCCGCCGGGGTTGGACCCGAAATCGGGTTCGGTGAGGCCGAAGCAGCCGATGGCCTGGCCGCTTTGCAGGCGGGGCAGCCAGTGGTCCTTCTGGCGGTCGGATCCATAAGAGAGGATGGGGTACATGACGAGGGCGCCCTGGACGGAGACGAAGCTGCGGATGCCGGAATCGACGCGTTCCAGTTCCTGCATGATGAGGCCGTACTCGACATTGGACATGCCGGCGCAGCCGTAGCCTTCGAGATTGGCGCCGAGGAAGCCGAGATCGGCCATTTCGGGGATGAGCTCGGAGGGGAATCGGGCGTCGCGGTAGCAATCGCGGATGAGGGGCAGGATGCGCTCTTCGGCGAAGCGGCGGGCGGTCTGGCGCACCAGGAGTTCCTGCTCGCTGAACAGGGAATCGACGAGGAAGTAGTCTACGCCTTTGAATGGCATGGGAATCCCTATTGTAGATCAGGCGTCAGCCGTCAGCCGTCGGCCGTCAGCTTTCAGCTCGGTTGGGTGCGTCGGGCGGATTTCGACGGCTGCGGCGGATTTGTCGGCTGCTCCTGGGGGCTCCTTGGACCTCCGACGCAAGGATTGGCTGCCTGACGGGACGCGGTGGGTTCGTTTGGGAAATGGGGGAAGTGGCTGGAGTTTCTTCGGGTTGGGGGTCGGAAATGGGTTCGTTTGGCCGCTCGCTTACGCTCACGGTTCCAGGCTCGCTTACGCTCGCGGTTCCAGGCTCGCTTACGCTCGCGGTTCCATCCGGCAGCGGCGGGCGGAGAGCTTTGAGGCGCTCGAATTCCTCCAGGGCGCGGCGGTAGAGGCGCTCGGACTGGGCCTGGTAGCGGAGGAACAGGGTCCAGCCATTGGATTGGCGGATCTGGCGGAGGAAGCCCTCGGCCAGGCAGTAATTGCGATTCTGGGCGCGGGTGATGTCCATGTCGCCCTCGCCGGCGAGTTGCGAGCTCATGGGAGTGAAGGGACGGCCGTTGGTGTCGAGGGTTTCGTTGAGGGCGGCGGTGAGGAGGCCGGATTCGAGGCGCTGGGCGCGATAGATGGATTGCTGGGCCAGGGCCATGCGCTCGATGGCGACCATCTCCTGGGAGTTTTCAGGTTGGTAGTAGGCAACGAGATCCTCTTTGAGATGCTCGATTTCCTGGAGATCCTCGATGCGGACGACGACGAAGGAGGAGGCGGTGAAGCCATGTTTGATGGCGTTTTGAGCGGAGCGGGACTTGCCCTCGGGGGTTTTGGGCCCGGTCGATTTGGCGGCGTTGGCCCGGTTGGCAGCGAGCTGTTCGGGTGAAATGGGTTGGGTGGACATGGTGCTTCCGCCTTCAGCTGTACCATCGAGGGGGGATGGAGTCTGAAATCGAATGGGGGTAAGTGACTGAGGGGGAAAGGAAAAAATCGGAGATTTCGCGGTGAACGGGACGGTCCTACAATTGAGTTTCGGGCGGGGCTGGATGAAGACCTATTTCCACGTCGATATGGACGCGTTTTTCGTATCGGTGGAAGAGCTGTTCGATCCGACTCTGCGCGGGAAGCCGGTGGTGGTGGGCGGGCGGCCAGATGAGCGCGGGGTAGTGTCGGCGGCTTCGTATGCGGCGCGGAAATTCGGGGTGCATTCGGCCATGCCGCTGCGGACGGCGTACAAGCTGTACCCGCAGGCCATTTTCCTGGATGGACATCGTGAACGGTACACGGAATACTCGCGGCGCGTCCACGAGGTGCTGTGCGAGTTTTCGCCGCTGGTGGAGATGGCGTCCATCGACGAAGCGTACCTGGATATGACGGGGACGGAGCGGCTGCACGGGCCGCCGCTGCGGGCAGCGCACCGGCTGCATGAGCGCATGAAGGCGTCGACGGGGTTGAATTGCTCCGTGGGGATCGCCACGTCGCGGCTGGTGGCCAAGATCACGTCGGATCAGGCGAAACCGAATGGCGTGCTGTGGGTGATTCCGGGGCGCGAAGCGGCGTTTCTGGCGCCGCTCGATGTGCGCAAGGTGCCGGGCGTGGGGAAGGTGACGGAGAAGAATCTGCACTCCTACGGGATCCGCAAAGTGGGCGACCTGGCGCGGCTCGACGAAGGGTTTCTGGAACAGAAATTCGGCAAGTGGGGGCTGGCGCTGGCGGGGAAGGCGCAGGGGTTGGACGCGGGCGGGTGGTACGACAGCGAGATCGGGGAAGGCGGCGGGCCGAAATCGATCAGCCATGAACATACGTTCGGAGAGGACACGGCGGAGGTGGCGAAGCTGGAAGCCACACTGGCGCGACTGTGCGAACAGGTGGGGCGGCGTCTGCGGGAACAGCAACTGAGCGCGCGGACGATTCAACTCAAGCTGCGGTATACGGACTTTTCGACCATCACGCGGGCGCACTCGATCGGGCGGGCGACGCAGCTCGATACGGAGCTGTTCGAAGAGATCCGCGAGTTGTTCCGGCGGAACTGGACGGCGGGACGGGCGGTGCGGCTGCTGGGCGTTCACACGTCGGGATGGGACGAGGGAGATGGGCAGATGGGGCTGTTGGACCAGGAGCGTCACGACCGGTGGGTGCAGGCGATGGCGGCGGCGGATAAGATGCGGGATAAGTTCGGGGACGCCGCAGTGTCGCTGGCGGCCAGTTTGAAGGGGAAATATCGGGAGAGGACGCATGAGGCGATGCCGCAGAGAAAGGAGAAGAAGTAGCGCGGTTTAGCAACTTAGTAGCGGCGGAGCCAGCGGGACTTTTCGATGACTTTGGCGGCGTTGGGGAGGAAAGCGTCTTCCAGGGTCGGGCTGTAGGGGACTGGCGTGTCGGGGGCGGTGACGCGGACGATAGGGGCGTCCAGGTATTCGAAGACGGACTCGGTGATGCTGATGGCTAATTCGCCGGCCATGCCGCCGGAGCGGGTGTCTTCGTGGAGGAGCAGCACCTTCGAGGTTTTCCTGACGCTGTCGCAGACGGTGGCTCGGTCGAGCGGCATCAAGGTTCGGAGATCGACTATTTCCACGGATATGCCTTCTTCGGCCAGCTTGCCGGCGGCTTCGAGTGCCACCCAGACCATGGCGCCGTAGGTGACGATGGTGAGGTCGCGGCCTTCGCGGACGATCTTGGCTTTGCCGATGGGGACGGTGTACTCTTCGGTGGGCAGATCCTCTTTGATGCGGCGGTAGAGACCCTTGTGCTCGAAGAAGATGACGGGGTCGTTGTCGCGGACGGCGGACTTGATGAGGCCTTTGGCGTCGTAGGGGGTGGATGGGGCGACGACTTTCAGGCCGGGGGTTTTGACGAACCACATTTCGGGGTTCTGGGAGTGGAACGGGCCACCGTGAATGCCGCCGCCGGAGGGCGCGCGCACCACGATGGGGACGGGGGCGTTCCACCGGTATCGGCACTTGGCGGCGAAGTTGACGATCTGGTCGAAGCCGCAGGTGATGAAATCGGCGAACTGCATCTCAGCGACGGGGCGGAGTCCCATGAGACCGGCGCCGATGGCCGCGCCCACGATGGCGGCTTCGGAGATGGGGGTATCGACGACGCGTTTTTCGCCGAAGTGGTCGAAGAAGCCGGCGGTCACTTTGAAGGCGCCGCCGTAGACGCCGATGTCCTCGCCCAGGAGGAAGACGTTGGGGTCGCGCTCCATTTCTTCCCACAGGCCCTGGCGGATGGCTTCGAGATAGGTGGTGGACATCGGCTAGAGGTCCTCGTAGACGCCGTCTTCGAGCGTGGCGGGGTCGGGGTAGGGACTCTTGTCGGCCCAGGCGACGGCTTCATCGACTTCGGCGCGGACCAGGGCGCGGACGCGGTCTAGCTCGCCCTGGCTGGCCCAGCCGCTTTCGAGCATGCGGGCTTCGAGGCGGGTGATGGGGTCGAGCTTGCCCCACTCGTCGAATAGGCCCTGGGGGACGTAGTGGGCGGCATCGTTGGCGGAGTGGCCGGTCATGCGGAAGGTTTTGCACTCGATCAAGTAGGGGCCGCGGCCGGCGCGGGCGTGGTCGAGGGCGCGGCGGGTGGCATCGTGGATAGCGAGGACGTCGTTGCCGTCGATCTTTTCGGCTGGGATGCCGTAGGCGGGGCCTTTGTCGGCGACGTCGGCGCAGGCCATCTGCAGGTGGAGCGGGGTGGAATAGGCGTACTGATTGTTATTGCAAATGAAGATAACGGGGAGCTTCTGGACGGCGGCGAAGTTGACGCCCTCGTGCCAATCGCCGCGGCTGGTGGCGCCGTCGCCGAAGTAGCTGAAGGCGACACCGGGACTGCCCTGGTACTTGAGAGCCATGGCGGCGCCGGCGGCGACGGGGACGGTGGCGGCCAGAGCGCTGATGATGGAGACGATGCGGTGCTGCAGGTCGCCCATGTGCATGTTGCCGTCGCGGCCGCGAGTGAGGCCGTCGACGCGGCCCATGTACTGGGCGAAGATGCGGCCGAGGGGGACGCCGCGGATGAAGAAGACGGCCATGTCGCGGTGGCAGGGAAGCAGCACGTCGTCGGGGGTGGAAAGCAGGGCGGAGCCGACGGAGATGGCTTCCTGTCCACGGCCGGTGTAGACGCCGCCGACGATTTTGCCCTGGCGATAGAGTTTGCGCTCGATGCGGTCTTCGGATTCGCGCATCAAGGACATGTAGTACAAGCACTTATGAGCGAGAGCGGAGGCATCGGAGGGGTCGCGGGCAGGTTCCGGGATGGGTACGGCGGGGGTCGGTTGGGGTTGGGTCATGCTGGGTGCACTGGTAGTATAACGCCTTTGCGGGAGGTATCCGGAGGGCGGAAATAAATCGACGCAGATCAGGCTGTCCCCCTTTTTGGGTATGCTGAGACCTGGAATGGAATATGGGTTTACGGCGGGGGAACTGCGGGTGTTTCGGCGATTGCGGACACCGGGGATGATTCAGAGGTTTCTGGATACGGAGTTGGCGTATAACAAGGAGCCGGGTGGGGCGACTTGCCGGTCGCCGCGGATGGTGCTGCGCGACCGGACGGCGCATTGCATGGAAGGCGCTTTGTTTGGAGCGGCGGCGCTGCGCATGCTGGGATATCCGCCGCTGCTGCTCGACCTGGAAGCGGTGCACGACGACGATCATGTGCTGGCGATTTTCCGGTCGCGGGGGCTGTGGGGAGCGGTGGCCAAGTCGAATTACTCGGGGCTGCGGTATCGCGAACCGGTGTACCGGAGCTTGCGGGAACTGGTGATGTCGTACTTCGAGCACTATTTCAATCTGCGGGCGGAGAAGACGCTGCGGCGGTATTCGGGGGCGGTGAACCTGGCGCGCTTCGACCGGCGGCAGTGGATGACGTCGGAAGAAGACGTCTGGATGGTGCCGGAATACTTGTGCGACGTGGCGCACCGGGCAGTGCTGCCGCGGGCGGTGGAACGCCGTTTGGGGCGCGTAGATGGGCGGCTGTTCGCGGCGGGAAAGCTGGGACGGGCGGTTTAGCTCTTGGCGCCGCGGCGGGCTTTGAAGAACTCGATGAACATGGGAAGCAGCGACACGAAGATGATGACCAGGATGGCCTTGTCGAAGTTCTGCTTGACGATGGGGACTTTGCCCAAGACGTAGCCGAGCATGGTGCAGAGGAACACCCAGCCGATGCCGCCACCGATGCTGTAGGGCAGGAAGCGCAGGTAAGGCATCTCGGCGACGCCCGCCATGAAGGCCGAAAAGGTGCGGACGATGGGCATGAAGCGGGCGATCAGGATGGTCTTGCCGCCGTAGCGTTCGTAGTAGGAATGGGTGCGGCGGACGTAGGCCTGCTTGAACAGGCGGGAATCGGGACGGCTGAAGATGCGGGGGCCGGTGTTGCGGCCCAGCAGGTAGCCGGTGGAATCGCCGAGCATGGCGGCGGCCATGAGGAGCAGATTCACGGCGACGATGTTGAGGGAGCCGGCGCCGGCCACCACGCCCACGGTGAACAGGAAGGAATCTCCTGGCAGGAAGAATCCCACCAGGAGACCGGTTTCGGAATAGACCACGCCGAAGAGGACCGCGTATCCGAGCCATCCGGAAAGGATGGTAGTCAATAACTGGATCAGCCGCTCCGGACTGGTGAGCGTCCGGTAGAAGTCCAGAAGGCTGTGGATCATCCTTTGTACGCCTGGATTACGCGGTCGATCACGTCCTTGTGGATCTTCAGCTTTCCCTGGCGCATGAGCTCGGTGACGACACCGGCTTCGAAGAGGGAATCGCGGTCGTTAGCTTTCTGCTTCTTGATATCGTCGCGAATCAAGTCGCGCTGCGAAGGCAGGAGGGACATGTCGGCGGCGATGTGAGCGATGACTTTGGGGATGATGGTTCCGGAAGGGAGCGGAACGGGACCGAAGACGGAGCCGTCGGGGAGTGTGAAGCCGTCTTTGAAGCGGGCGGCCTGGACGGGTTCCTTAGGATCGAATTCCTTGATGTTGCCGGCGCGGTTGAATTCTTCGGTGGTTTTCACTTCGAAGCCCATGGACTTGGCGGCTTTTTCGAGGTCGCCGTTCATCTCCTTGGCCTTGTCGTAGAGTTCCTGCGCGTGTTTCTGCAAAGCGGTAGCGAGGCGGCCGGCGGTGAGCTTGTCGCGCACATCGGACTGGACTTGTTCGAAGGTCTTCTGGCGAGCCGGGTTAACGCCAGTGACTACGGCCAGGGCGAGTTTATTGCCGGCCAGCGATACGGCCTGCGACACTTCGCCGGGTTTCAGATTGTCGACGGAGCGATTGAATTCGGGGCTGGAGCCGAGTTCGGGGATGGGTGTGTCGCTGGAGAAGTTGTCGACGCGGAGCAGTTGCATGTTGAGGGCGGCGGCGACTTTCTCGGGATGGGTGGGATCGGCTTTGAGCGCGGTCTCGGCCTTGTCGGAAGCGTCCTGCAAGATGGCGTTGGAGCGGGCGGTTCTGTATTGGTTGATGAGGTCGGCTTTGACTTCATCGAAGGGCTTGACGCGGCCGGGTTGGTGTTCCTCGACCTGTATGACGTGATAGCCGTAGCTGGTCTTGATAACCTCGCTCTCGCCCGGTTTCTGGGCGAAGGCGGCGGTCTCGAATTCCTTGACCATCTGGCCGTTGCGTTCGACCCAGTATTCGCCCGGTCCGAGTCCGGCGCGTTCGGGCGATGGGGGCGCGTCGGCTTTGCTGCCGGTATCTTCTGAGAACTTGGCGACGAGAGAGGCAAAGTCCACGCCGGCCTTGACCTGTTTCAGAATGTCGTCGGCCTGGGCTTTGATCTTGGGTTCATCGGCGGGAGGTTTGCCCTGGGTCTTGAGCAGGATATGGCGCACCTTGACGCGCTCGGGGATGCGGAACTGGTCGCCGCCCTGTTTGTACATGGCCTGCAACTCGGCATCGGTGGGGTTGAGCGATTGTTCCAACTTGGCCTGGTCGAGATAGAGGATGGCGAGGTTTTGGGTGGCGGGATCCATGTAGCGGTTGGCGTTGGCGACGAAATAGGCCTTCATCGCCTCCGCGGAGGGCTCCACTTCCTTCTTGAACTGGTCGGAGGTCAGCTTGACGTACTGCAGCTTGATCTTCTCATTGCGCGTCTTGAAGGTCTGTTCGATTTCCATGTCGGAAACCACGGTGCCTTCCACGGCGACATCCAGCAGGCGGTGAATGAGGATCTGGCGGCGCATGTCCGACTCGAATTCGTCCATGGTCAGCTCGTGCTGGGCCAGGACCATGGCGTAGGCTTCCTTGCCGGCGAATTTGCCATTGGGAAAGAGCTCGGCGGGCAGCGCCTGGCGGATGCTGGTGGCCAGATCCTGATCGGTCACCTGGAAGCCGAGGCGCAGGGCTTCGTATTCGAGCGCGCGCTCGTGGACCATCTGATCCACCAGGCGGGGGATGTAGTTGGGCAGAACCTCGGGCGGCAACTCGCGGCCCTTGAGGGTGTTCTGAATCAACTTCTTGAGGTCGGCGACGGTGATGGTGTCTTTGCCGATTTCGGCCACCACGGTGTCGGAGGAATCCAGACCAGTCTGGTAGCTGGGAACCAGGTACGTCAGCATGGAGAGGGCTACCAACAGCAGCACGCCTCCCAGGATAATGCGCACCGACTTTTCACGGCTGCGAAACAGATTGAACATTTCTCAGAGAACTCCTGTAATCAAAAGGGGAAACCTACAGTATAGCGAAAACCGCCGACGGGTTTTGGGGCGGCTACGACGATTCGGGCACCTCTCCCGAGTTGGGCTTCTTGCGCGGCAATTCGCGAAACACGGGAACCGGAGGACGCTGTCCCAGGCCGCACTCGGCGTGTACCGCGCGCACTGCGCGTTCCAAGCCATCGCGCCGCACTACCACTGCGATCGTGAGCTCGCTCGAACCCTGCGAGATGGCGATGATATTTACCTGGACGCGCGAAATGGCGGAGAAAATCCGTCCGGCGGTGCCGGGTTTGCCTTGCATGCCTTCGCCCACAGCGGCGAGGAGACCGACGTTGCGGTCCACCTGAATGGGGTGGACGTAGCCGTGCGCCAGTTCCAGGGCAAGCGCCGATTCCATGGCCTCAAGCGAGCGATCCAGTTCCTCGCCGCGCACCAGGAAGCAGAAGTTCTGACGGTAGCTGGAGCTGGAGACCACCAGGATTTCGGCGCCGGCGCGGGCAATGGCATCGAGCGCGCGCGCCATGATGCGGACGCCCGAGAGCTCGGGCGAGGATGGTTCGACCGAGATGAGGGCCACGTTGGCCATGGAGGTGACGGCGCGCGCGCCGCGGGCGGCTTCCTCGGAAATGGCGGCGACGATGCGCGTACCGGGCTTGTCGGGGGCGAAGCTGTTCTTGCTCCAGACGGGGATCTTTTTTTCGGCGAGAGGCGCCAGGGTTCGGGGATGGAGCACTTTGGCGCCGTTGTAGGCCAGTTCGGCGGCCTCGGCGTAGGTGACTTCTTCGAGGACTTCGGCATCGGGAACCAGGCGGGGGTCGGCGCTCATGATGCCGTCGACATCGGTCCAGATCCAGAGCTCGGAGGCATCGAGAGCGGCGGCCACGATGGAGGCCGAGAAATCGGAGCCGCCGCGGCCCAGGGTGGTGGGACGGCCGTCGGAAGTAGCGCCGTTGAAGCCGGTGATGACGGGAAGCGAACCTTGTTCGAGCAGCGGGAGCAGCACGGCGTGGGCTTTTTCGCGGGTGCGCTCCATCAGCGGAGATGCGTTGCCGAAGACGCCGTCGGTGACCACTACGTCCCAGGCGTTGATGCCGGCGGCGGGGACGCCTTCGGAGTTGAGAAAGGCGGCGATCAGAATGACGGTGAGGCGCTCACCGGCGGCGACGGCTTCATCGACGGAGCGGGGCGGACGGTCGTTGAGCATGGCCATGCCGCCGACGATACGTTCGAATTCGCCGATGACTTCATCGATCCGGGCAAGGACGGCCGATTGCGCGGCTTCCGGCAGGAGTTGGCGGCAGGCATCGTGGTGGCGCGAGCGCAGAGTGGCGATGGCGGTATCGATGGCCGGCTGATTGCCGGCTTCGGCGTGGCGCATGGTTTCGAGCAGGAGGTCGGTGACCTTCGACATGGCGGAGACCACGATGGCGACGGGGCGGCGGCGGCGCTCGTCGGCAGCGAGGCGGGCGGCGACGCGCATGCGATCGGCGGAGCCCACGCTGGTGCCGCCGAATTTCATGATGAGCAGGTCGTTCAACTGAAATCCTTTCCGTTGGTGATGCGGGCGCGGACGATGCGCAGAATGGCCTCTTCGACTTCCTCTTCGGAGAGACGGGTGGAGTCCAGATAGATGGCGTCGGGGGCCTGGGAGAGCGGGGCATCGGCGCGGGTGCTGTCGCGCTGATCGCGTTCCTGCATTTCGCGGGTGAGCTGGGCTTCGGAGATGTCTTTGCCCTTGGCCTGGATGTCGTGCAGGCGGCGGCGGACACGTTCGTCGAGGTTGGCGTCGAGATAGATTTTGACGGCGGCGGCGGGGAAGACGACGGTGCCGATGTCGCGGCCTTCCATGACGACGCTGGTGCGTTCACCGAGGGCGCGCTGTTTGGAGACCAGGGCGCGGCGTACGCCGGGAATGGCGGACACTTTGGATGCGCCGTTGGCGACCTCCTGGGTGCGGATGGCTTCGGTGATGTCTTCGCCGTTGAGCCAGATGCGGCCGGGTTCGAGGGAGATGTCGGCGGCCAGGGCGAGTTGCTCCAGGCGATGCATGTCGGTGAGGTCGACGGTCTGGCGAATAGCCCAGAGGGCCACGGCGCGGTACATGGCGCCGGTGTCGATGTAGGTGAAGCGTAGGCGGGCGGCGAGGCGCCGCGCGATGGTGCTCTTACCGGCTCCCGAAGGGCCGTCGATGGCGAGGACTACTCGTTGGGTGTTCTGGTCGGTCAATACGGTAGGATAGCAGGCGGCTCGGGGACGCTCTACCAGGCGATTCCGGGGCGCGCTTCCATGCCGCAGATGGCGCCGAAATTGCCCTGCGCGCCGTTCTGTCCCTGACCCGGCGGGCGATTCTGGCCGGTGGCCGGCGAGCCGGTGGTGGCGGGTCCCATGCCGATGGGGCTGGAACCGGGGCCGGCGGCGGTGGCGGTGGTGGCACTGGAGGATGCCGAGTTGGAACCGATGGGCGAACCGATCGGCTGGCCGATGGGTTGTCCGATGGGCTGTCCCAGGGGTGAGCCGGCCGGCGATCCGCCGAGCTTGGTGTTGGGATTGGCGGGCGGTTTCCACTTGGTGGGATCGTAGATGAACTCCCACTCCTGGTAATTGGAGTGGTCGCCGCAGACCATGATGGAATCGGCGTCGAGCTTGCTGGCGATTCCGGCCATGCCGCCGCCGATGGTGGTGGTGCCGCTCGAAGGAACCACGGTCGGCATGCCGTTGGGTCGCGGATTCATGAGCATGTTGTTGATCAGACTCGCGGGAGAGATGGGCTGTCCGTTGGCGCCGGTGGTGGAAATTCCAGGTTGTGGATAGCCGGGCGCGTTGCCGTTGGCGCCCTGGTTGATCATATAGGGGGACTGTCCCTGGGTGTTGGAATTGACCGGCATGCCGGGGACACCGGGGGGTAGGCCATTGGGCGTATTGGGCGTCGTGTTGGACGATCCGAACCCGGAACTGACACCGAAGCCACCGGAGCCGCTGCCGAAACCGGAGTTGCCGCTACCCGACGGGTTGGCGCCGGGCGGGTTTTGTCCGGCGGCCCCGGGATTGCCGGGGAAGGACGGGTTGGGCATGCCGGGTTGGCCGGGGATGCCGGGCGGCTGCCCGGGGAACGGCGGAGCGTTGGGGACACCGGACGGGGAGCCGGATGCGCCGGGAGGTGTCAGACCACCGGGAGGCACGGGACTATCGGGATTGTTCTGCAGGTTGAGGTCGCCCGAGCCGCTGCCGCCCGAGCCCTGGTTGTCGCTGGGACGGCGGCGGGACAGGGCGGCGTTGGCGCCTTGCGGGCTGGCGGGAGTCTCGCCGAGGCCGGCGAAAGCGACGATGCCGACGCCGGCTTTGCTGGCTTCCGTGGTGGTGGTGGGTTGCTTGTTATTGATGGAATCGGTGAGGACGCCGTTTTGGATATGGATGATGCGCCATTCGTCCTTGCCGGTCATGGGATCGATGTAGCGTTTGCGCAGGAAGCGGCGGCCGTTGGTGTTTTCGAGGTCCTCGATCTTGGTGGGCCAACTGGCGGCGGCGCCGGAATTGACGCCCTGTTTGATGCCGCGCTGCATGAAGCGGCGGATGGCGATCTGGTATTGCTCGCCGCGCTCCATCAGCAACTGTTCTTTCTGGCGTTGCGACTGGAAGGCGAGGCGCGGCATTTCCATGTAGAGCGTGATGGCGATGATGGCGGCCATGAGGAAAACGAGTAAGAGGGCGAAGCCGCCTTCGCGTTGGCGGCGGGTGCGCTGTTTCATGCGGCGTCCTCCACTTTAGTCAGGGTTTGCTGCAGTTTGTCGTTGGTGTCTTCCAGGACGACGTTGGTGGGTCCGATGTGCACCACGCGGTAATGGCCTTTCAGGGTCTCACCCTCGGTTCTGACGAAGACGTCGCCGGAATCGTCCAGGAAGAAGGCCTTCTTGCGGTCGCTGCCGCTGGGGGCGACCCAACCGTAGTACTTGACGCCGGCGGGGACGGCACGCTTAATCGGCGGAATCGGAGGCTGTGGAGGCGGCGGCAGCGGTCCGGGATGGTCGTATCCTTTATGGGCGGTGACAATGGGCTCCGTGCCTTTGGGCATTTCCACTTTCGGCGGGGCGGGACCGATCTGGAAGAGATTGTGAAGGCCCTCGGCAGCCGGCACTTCCTGGAGCTTGGCCAGCAGGTCGAGACGGAGGGTGGGGTCGACCCTGGTGGGATCGATACGGTCCTCGGGACGCTTGGGGTGCAGCACGGGCTTGAATTCGTCGTTGCGTTGCGAGAGGATGGCACGGGCCGATCCGGAATCGGAGGTGTTGGCGATGGGGGCTGTCCCGGCGGTGGCCGGCAGGGGAGTGGTGGACGCCGAGGTGGTGGGCGGGCCGGAGAAAAAGCTGCTGTAGATGCCGTATAAGGCGCCGGCTCCTAAGAGTACGGCGGCGTAGAGGGCTTTCTTGTTTTCGGTACCCAGCTTCATAGGATGGCTCCGGGCGGCAGGGCGCCTTCTGGTTGTAGTGTAGCGTGAAGGACGGGTCTGACGGCTGGGGGGAAAAGCGGGCGAACTTCGCTCGCCTGAACCGAATGACTTTCGGTCCGCAGGTTAACAACCTGCCCCACATCGACAACCTGGCCAACATAAGTCCGGGCGCGGTGGCGGGCGGGGACGCGGTAGGGAGCGGATGGCGGGTCGGGGTGGCGCTGCAGGAAATTGGCGTAGACGGTGTAGCCGGCGGCGACCACCAGACCTAACAGGAAGTAGACTTGCTCGCGATGTTCGGCGCCCAGTTTCATGAGTCGGCTCCCGAGCGATCGATGGCGAAGGTGTCGATTTTGAAGGTCACGTTCAGCTTCTGGCCGTTCTGTACGGCGTTGAGGTGGATGTTCTCGATGAGCAGGAAGCGCGGCGACTTGTCCACCAGATTGACGAACTTCACCAGGTTGGGATATGCGCCTTCGCAGCCCAACTGCATGACCATCATCTTCATGCTGTCGCTGCCTTCGATCTCGTCGAGCTGGAAGGTCTCCTGCTCCAGGCTGACGCCCGACAGATCGCCGATGCGCTCGAGCTCACCCCAAAGATCGGAGGTGGTGGTCTGGCGGTCCATGAAGTACTTGCCGAGGAACTCGTCGACGGCTTTGCGCGCCACTTGAACCTTGTCCACCATTTGTTTGGAATTGCGGATGTGGGCGTTGAGGGCGGCGAGCTGGGTCTCTTTGGCGGCGCGCTCGCGGGCGAGATCCTCGGCCGATCCGCCGAAGGGGCGGAAGGCGACCACGGCCATCACCAGGTTGGCGGCCAGCAGCACACCGATGATCGCGCGCATGCCCACGCGCGGATCCTTGACCAGGTTGTGGAGGTTGAAGGGGAGATTAAAGCTTTTGGGCATATTTCACCGTGACGCGGCCGCGGTAGAACGGTTCGGCCTGCGTGGGGGGCTGGTGGTTGTGCGCGTCGACATCGCGAAAGGAGGGGGATTTTTCGAGAGCCATGGCAAACATTACCAGGGCATCGGGTTTCTCGGCGGCCACGGTGATGTCCAGCACGACTTTGTTTTCGGCATTCAACGAGGGCACCAGCGAGATGAGCTTCACGTTGTAAGGAACGGTCTTTTCCAGATCGGAGAAGAGGCGGCTCCAACTCATGCCCTTGTGGAGCAGCAGCTTGTTGATGAAGACGCTGTACTCCATGACGGTGGCGTTTTCCGGCTGGCGGAGGATGGCGTCCATTTGCGCCTGTTCGCTAGCCGCCTGGCGGATGCGGCGATCGAGCCTGGCGACTTCGCCGCGCAGCTCGGCGCTTTGGGCGCGGTCCATCATGGCGAGGTAAATCAGTCCGCCGAGGGTGGCCAGCAGGACCACGCAGACGGCGGAGGAGGCCACCAGAATAGCGCGGTCGCGGCGGAACGGCTGGCTGGCGAGATTGATGGGAATCTTCATGGCTAGTTATTGCGGGCGATGCTCCTGAGGTATCCGAGCAGGCCGGCATTGTGCTCGCCGGGCACGCCCAGGGGCGATTGCAGGGTCTCGACTTCCACACCGAGCTCGTCGTGGAAGCGGCGGGCGGCCTCGCTCGAGTCGCTGCCGAAACCGCACAGGAACAGCTTTTCGGGACGGCCGCCGAGGTTGTCCTCGATATAGACGAAGGTGGGAAGCAGCACGGCGGCGATATCGTCGAAGGAGTTGGTGGGCACCTCCAGGCAGCGCAGCATGCGCAGATGGCCTTTGTCGCGGACGGGCACGGTGAGGACGCTGCCGGAGAGTTTGGCCACCACGCTCAAGCCGGCTTCGGGCGCCAGTTCCAGGGCGGCCAGGGCGGAGGTGGTGACGTAGCCGGGATTCATGCCGGCGGCGCGGAAGGGCGCTTCGTAGCGGGAGACGATTTCGAGCGGCGCCACGGCGGCCACCACCTCGATCTTGCGGTGGCTGACGGGCTGGGCGAAGAAACTGAGCGCGGCCGATTCCACGTCGAAAGGAACGCTGCGTTTCAGGCGGAAGCGCATGAGGGCAAGCTGCTCCTTGGGGTCGGAGGGGAACTGATCGAAATCCAGCACCGTCAGGCGGGTGGAATAGTCGGGCAGGATGAGCGCGACGTCGCGATGTTTGCGAGAGGATGCGCCGCCCGCCAGCGAGCGCACGGCGGCGGCGAAATCGTCGGGGTCGACCACGTTTTCCTTGAGCGGGGACACGTCGAGCGTGCCCTTCTTGAGGGGCTGAAACTCCATTTCGGCGCGGGAGCCGATGCGCGCGGCGGTGATGCCGGCCGTGGAGATCTCGAAGGCCATGCCGGGCGGCGGTTCCTGGATGAGGTTTTTGAGCCGGTTCAGCATGATCTATCCTTCAATGAACGTCACCTTGTTGATTTCGCGCAGGGTGGTGATGCCGGCGCGCATTTTCTGAACGGCCGATTCGCGCAGGAAAGTCATGCCATCCTCTTTGGCCGCGCGTTTGATTTCCGAGGACGGGCGGCGCGCCAGGATCATATCGCGGATCTGATCAGTGAGATCCAGCAGTTCGTGGATGGCGGAGCGGCCGCGGAATCCAGTGCCGCCGCATTCAAAGCAGCCGGCGCCTTCCTTGAACGAGACGTCGCGCCATTCGTCGGGATTGAGGCCGCTTTCGATGAGCAGGGAATCGGGGTAGCGGACTTCGCGCTTGCAATGCTCGCAGATGACGCGCACCAGGCGCTGCGCCAGGATGCAGTTGAGCGCCGACACGAAGTTGTAGGCCTCCACGCCCATGTTGAGGAAGCGGCCGAGGACGTCGAGCACGTTGTTGGCGTGGACGGTGGTGAAGACCAGATGGCCGGTGAGGGCGGAATTGATGGCGATCTGGGCGGTTTCCTGGTCGCGGATTTCGCCCACCATGATCTTGTCGGGATCGTGGCGCAGGATGGAGCGCAGGCCGCGGGCGAAGGTGAGTCCTTTTTTCTCGTTGACGGGAATCTGGGTGATGCCTTTGACCTGGTATTCGACGGGGTCTTCGATGGTGATGATCTTGTCTTCGTCGTTCTTGATCTCGCTGAGGGCGGCGTAGAGGGTGGTGGTTTTGCCGGAGCCGGTGGGGCCGGTGACCAGCACCATGCCGTAGGGTTCGGCGATGTAGCGGCGGAATTTGACGATATCGGATTCGGAAAAGCCCACCACGTCGAGCGAGAGCTTGGCGAACTTCTCGCTCATGGATTCCTTGTCGAGCACGCGGAGCACGGCGTCTTCGCCGTGGATGGTGGGCATGATGGAGACGCGGAAATCGATGAGGCGGTTCTTGTAGCGCACGCGGAAGCGGCCGTCCTGGGGGACGCGTTTTTCGGCGATGTCCAGCTCGCTCATGACCTTGATGCGGGAAATGATGGTGGACTGCCAATCTTTAGCGATGGGCGGCATGGCGTAGTGCAGAACGCCGTCGATGCGGTACTTGATGGCCACTTCCTGGTCGCGCGATTCGATGTGAATATCGCTGGCGCGCCGCTCCAGGGCGTTGAAGATGGTGGTATCGACCAGCTTGATGACGGGAGCGATGTCGCTGTCGGTGTTGGTGAGCTTGTCGATGGACAGCGTTTCGTCGGAATCGCCGTCTTCCGCCACCACGTCGAGCGCGAAGCCCTCGGTGACTTCTTCGAGAACGCGCTGCGACTGCTCGGTCTTCTTGAGCAACTCGGCGATCTGCGACAGCGTGGCAACCTTGACGCGCAGCTTCTTATTGAGCAGCACGGCCAGTTCGTCGATGGAGGTGAGGCCGCGCGGGTCGGAAAGGGCGATCTCCAGCGTGCCGTTGTAGGCCTGCATGGGGACGAAATTGTAGCGGAACATGAGGTCCACGGGGATGGACCGGAAGAGATCGTGATCGATGGAGGCTTCGCGGAGATCGACGTATTCGCAGCGGTAGCGGTCGGCGACGGCGCGGGCCTGTTCGGTTTCCGCCACGGGGTCGATGATGCGATTTCTGTCGGTGGTCGCCATATGCCTCTAATGGATGGAATCCGCCAGCGAAAAGATGGGCAGATACAGCGCAATTAATACAAAAGCCACAAACGACCCCATAACGATCATGATGGCCGGTTCAATCAGCGACAGGGTGACCTGCATGCGGGTGTTGACGTCCTCTTCGAAGAACTCGGCGACGCTGTTGAGCATCTGCGGCAGGGCGCCGGTGGATTCGCCGACTTCGATCATGTCGAGGGCCAGTCCGGGGACGATTTTGGTGGCTTTGAGCGAGATGGAGAGCGGTTGTCCTTCGCGGACGCTCTTGCCGGCGGCTTCGACGGAGCGCTTCAGGAGCGGGGTGCCGAGCGAATCGGCGGCGGTTTCCATGGCCTGCACGAGGGGGATACCGCCGGTGAGCAGGGTGCTGAGGATGCGCGAGAGCTGGGCCACCTGATATTTCAGCCAGATTTCGCCGAAGGTGGGGATTTTCAGCTTGATGCGGTCGAGGATCTCACGGGCGGAGTCGCGGCGGGCCCACCAGCGGATGCCCACGATGGCGACGACCATGACGCCGAACGCGATCAGGATGTAGCTGCGGGCGAAAGCGCCGACGTTGATGAGAAACGTCGTCATGGCCGGCAGTTGGGCGTTCATGGTGTTGTACAGCGTGGCGAAAGTCGGCACCACATAGGTGACCAGAAAGACCATGAGGCAGGCCACCAGGCCGATGAGGACGCAGGGATAGACCAGGGAAGCGGCGACCTTCTTGCGGACGGCCAGGGCCAACTTCTGATAGACGATGTAACGGTCGAGGACTTCCACCAGGCTGCCGCTTTTTTCGCCGGCCATTACGGACGTGACGTAGATCTTGGGAAATACGCCCTGCTGGCGGAAGGCTTCGGAGAGCAGGGTGCCGTTGCGGACTTCGTCGCGGACGGCTTTGACGTGGGGGCCGAGTTTGGGGTCGGTGAGGCGTTCGGCCAGCAGGTCGAGGCCTTTGAGGATGGGCAGACCGGCGCGGATGAGCGTGACGAACTGCTGGTTGAAGATGAGGAACTTCTCCAGATTCAGCTTTTTACGGCCGCCGAGGATATTGATGGCGCCGCCCGCCACGGGGCGCGCCTTGATGGAATAGATGAGGAAGCCCTGTTGCGAGAAGCGGTCGCGGAGTTCCTTTTCGGAGCCGGCTAGGGCCACCTGCTGGTGGATCTGACCACGGCCGTCGGCGTATTTGAGAATGAACTCCGACATGGGTTTACTGTCCGACCTCGACCACCTCGGCTCCCGGGGGGACCGTGAACTGAAACAGTTTGGGAGCCACTGGAGGGTTCATTTTTTCCTGGTCGAAACTATAGAGCAGGATAGACTTATCGAATCCAGTGACCTTCACTTCGCGAATTTCGTTTTGCCCTGAAATGAGGAACTCCACTTGGGAATACGGCAGGGTGTCGACGGTGGGTTCGGCCTGAATGCGTGTGCCGGTTCCCTCGGGGCGCGCCTGGAGATTACGGAACTCCTTGTCGAAGTGTAACTTACCGAGCAGAAACGCGAGCGGAGCGCCCATTTCCTCGGAAGATTTGAGGGGCGACCGTTCCACCCGGTTTTCGGCGGGAAGGTACATGAAGGCGGTCTTGCCGTCGGAGATCCAAAGCTTGCCGGCGGGTTGCGAATATTCCCAGCGCATGCGCCCCGGCTTGCTCAAAGTAAGCGTGCCGCTCTCCGATTTATGGGGACGTCCGGGAGGGTTATAGTCCTCATGAAACAGGACTTGCAAGGTATTGGCGGAGTTGTAGCGGGTTTCCACGGCCTTAAGCGTACGGGCCAGGTCGGAATCCGCGCCGAAGGAGGACACCGCGAGCAAAGCGATGAGTAGGCCCAGAGGTCTCACAAATGGATTGACGAACTCAGTCCGCAAAACGTGGACTGAGTTCGTAGTTTACAGTTCACAGTTGACCGTTTACGGCGTAGTTGTCAGTTTACAGTTAACAGTTTACAGTCAACCCGGTCGGGTCCCGTGCTGCGAACGGGGGGTGGTCTTACTGACAACTGTGAACTGTGAACTGTCGACTGTTTCGGCCGATAAGCTAGAGTAGGATGGAGTGTGGGCTCGCTGTGCCGGTAAGCGTCGTCTCCATTTCCGGAAAACGTCAGGGTACTTTTGTGCTCCTGGAGGTGGCTCCGCCCGGGAGGGCGCGGCAGGCGGCGGGAGTCATTTTGATCGATCCGGCTACCGATCGCGGGTGGGCGCGGCTGCGGGAACACTTTGAGGACATTGCCGATGCGGAGGATGCGGAGATTCTGCCGGCGCTGGTGGACGGGATCCGCGAACGGCTGTCGAGTTTGGGGGCTGCGGCGGCACTGGCGGATCTGGAGCAGTCTCTGTCCAATATTTTGCTGGTGAGCGAACGGCAGGAAGTGGCGGTAGATGCCTTTACCCGGGTGCTCGACCAGTTGTTCGAGGAGTACGTGGAGCGGGTCGACATCCTGCCGTTTCGGACGCATCTGCCGTTGTATAGCTTACGGGCGGCGGCGGGACGGCTGGGCGAGGAAATGCAATCGAACGAGGAAGCCTGGGTGCGTGTGCCGGAAGGCGTTACACCGGCGCACGACTTGTTCGTCGGCCACGTGGTGGGGCGCTCCATGGAGCCACGCATCCCGGATGGCAGCCTGAATTTGTTCCGGCTGAATCCGGCGGGGTCGCGGCAGGGGAAGATTGTGCTGATTGAGCGGTTTGGCGTGACGGATGAAACCGCCCGCTACACCATCAAGCGGTACACCAGCAAGAAGGTGCAAACCGGCGAGGACGAGTGGCGGCACGAGCAAATCCGCCTGCAGCCGCTCAACCCCGAATTCGAAGCCTGGGACGTGGAGCCGCACGATTTTGCCGTGGTCGCCGAATGGCTGCGCGTGATCGAGTGATCGGCAAACTGCTGCTCGCCTGGTACGACGCGGGCCACCGCGACCTTCCCTGGCGGCAAACCTCCGATCCATACCGTATCTGGGTGTCGGAAATCATGCTGCAGCAGACGCGCGCGCAGACGGTGATTCCTTACTACCAGCGATTTCTGCAGCGGTTTCCCACAGTGGACGCGCTAGCGGCGGCGCCGGAGAACGACCTGCTGGCGCTGTGGAGCGGCCTGGGATACTACTCGCGGGCGCGGAATCTGAAACGCGCGGCTCAGGCGATGGTCGCGAGCGGTGGGTTTCCGCGCGACTACGCGGCCTTACGGGCGCTCGAAGGGGTGGGCGACTACACCGCGGCGGCGATTTCGAGCATCGCATTCGGACTGCCGCACGCGGTGGTGGACGGCAACGTGTTGCGAGTGGTGGCGCGGGTGGAGAACGACGCGGGCGAGATCGGCGCGGCGCGCACGCGCGAACGCTTCCGCGCGGTGGCGCAGGAGTGGCTGGACGCGGAACGGCCGGGAGCGTTCAACCAGGCGCTGATGGAATTGGGCGCCACGGTGTGCCTGCCTCGCAATCCGCTGTGCCTGGTGTGTCCGCTGGCAACGGTATGCGCGGCGCGGCAGGCGGGCACGGAGTCGCAGCTCCCCGTCAAATTGCGCAAGCAGGAGCCGGTGCGCATCGAGGCCAAGCTGCTGCTGGTGCGGCGCGGCGGCGACGTGCTGCTGAAACAGCGGTCGAGCGCGGAGAAACAGATGCCGGGCTTCTGGGACCTGCCGTCGCCGGAAGACCTGCCGACTGCGAATGTTGGAAAATGCTACGGCGACTTTCGGCATTCGATCACTCATCATCGCTACACGTTTCACGTGTATCTGGCCAGCGCGCGCAATCCGGGTCGCGGGTATGCGTGGTTTGCGACGGAACGGCTATCGGAGATTCCGCTCAGCACCACGGCGCGAAAGGCATTGAAACGCGCGGCAGTACCGTGCATCTGAGTAATTAACGGGAGTGAGCGAGTCCCATTCAAGAAACTGGGGTTGTGAAGAGTATGGAGAGGAAGCGGAAGCTGTCGATTGCGAAGGCGTCGGTGATCCTGGTCACGATCCCGGTGCTGCTGTGGGCGTATGAATACGGCCCCGACCCCGGATATTGCGGTGTTCCCAACGAGAATGGCGGCGCGAGCGGGACGACCTGCGCCACTACGGGGTGTCACGTCGGCAGCCCCAATACGTCCAAGGGCAATGTGACGGTGACGTTTCCCTCCGGCTTGACCTACGTCCCGGGAGTGAAGCAGCAGCTTACGGTGACCATCTCCGATCCGGCGACGACGCAGGTTTCCTGGGGCTTCGAATTGACAGCGCGCGTGGCGAATACGCCCTCGTCGATGGCCGGTACGTTCGCGACGGCCGATACGAATACGCAACTGGTCTGCTCGCAGACCAACCTGTTCATCTTCCAATCCGCCACGTCGACCTGCCCGGCGAATGAACCGCTGCAATACATGGAGCACTCGCTGACCGGCTGGGACGGATCGCGCGGGCATACCGGCTCGTACAGCTACCAGTTCACGTGGACACCGCCGGCGACCAGCGTGGGGAACGTGACGTTCTACGTGGCGGCCAACGCCGCGGCGACCATTTCGCCGGGCGCCACGCCCAACGCCAACGATCATATTTACAGCACCACGTACACGCTGACTCCGGCGGCGGCCGCCAACGCGCCGGTGATCGACAGCACGCAGGTGGAGAACGCGGCCAGTTTCGTTCAGGGTGTGGTCGCGGGATCGTGGCTGACCATCAAGGGCACGAACCTGTCGCCGGTCACGGATACCTGGGCCAACGCCATCGTGAACGGCAAACTGCCCACCCTGCTCGATGGAGTGAGCGTGATGGTGGGCGGACTGCCGGCGTACGTGTACTACATCAGTCCGGGGCAGATCAATGTAGTGACGGGAAGCATCGGGACGGGGTCGGTGACGGTCACGGTGACCAACCCGGCGGGAACCAGTCCGGGAGTGTCGGCGACCTCGCTGGCGGAGCAGCCGGCATTTTTTGAATGGCCCAACAACCAACCGGTGGCGACGCGCAATGCGGACGGATCGTACGCGGTGGCTCCGGGGACGTTCGCGGGCGCGACCACGGTAGCGGCTAAACCGGGCGATGTGCTGATCCTGTGGGGCACGGGCTTCGGACCCACTACGCCCGCGGCTCCGGTGGGACAGCAGGTGCCGGCGAGCTCCTATCCCACGGCGACTCCGCTAACGGTGATGATCGGCGCGACTGCGGCGACGGTGTACGGGGCGGCTTTGTCGCCGGGCTTCGCGGCGCTCTACCAAGTGGCCATCCAGGTGCCGACAACGCTGGCGAATGGGACGTACCCGATCGTGGCTACGGTGAACGGGGCGTCGTCACCGGCCACCGTGATGCTGACGGTGGCGCAGTAAAGGGCGAGTTTTCACACGGCACGATTGGCTGCCCCACATAAGCAGCGGAGGCCGCGGCCAAAAGTCGGCATCGAGTCGTTTTGGAACCGCGACCGCCAGGGAGCGGCCCGACGAAGAGCTACTGTCTCCTGCGCCCGAACAATCGAGAAGCAGGGGTTGCCTCATCGCTCGCTCGGGCCGCTCCCTGCGGTCGCGGTTCCAAAGCGGAGCTCCGTGTTTTTGTCCTGGGACTGCCCATGAGCGCGGGTGAACGCGGATGAAACCACAGGCAGGATCACTAGCTTCGCCGACGGCCAAGGCGCAGGACGCGGGAGTTTCCCCACGGCAGGGCGATGGGCGGCTGCCACTCGATGGCCATCGATTCGGGCGGTGGCTCGACCCCGGTCAGCAGATCGACGTGGGAGGCGACGCGCGCCAGCGTGGGAGCGAGATCGCGATAACTGACGGCGCGCGAGACCACGTGGTCGAAGGTGTCGCGGAGGGTTTCGGCGCGCTGCCCCAGTACGCGGACGTTGGCGAGCCCGCGCGTGGATTCCCGCAGGAAGACGGCTTTGCGCTGGTGCGATTCGACCAGCGCGATCTGGCAATCGGGACGGGCGATGGCCACGGGAAATCCGGGAAAGCCGGCGCCCGAACCGAGGTCGGCGATTCGCAGAGCGCCTGGCGGAAGATGGGCGGCCAGGAACAGCGATTCGCAGTAATGGCGCTCCACGGCTTCTTCCAGGCTCTCGATGCGCGTGAGATTCAGCGTCTGGTTCCAGCGGAGCAGCAACTGATAGTGGGCATCGAGAGCGGCGATCTGGCCGGGCGACAGATCGAGGATGCCCGAGAGGCGCGCGCGCAACAGCTCAGGAAACACGGGAGAGACTCAGGTAGACATCGAGGATGGCGACGGCAGCCGGGGTGACGCCGGGGATGCGAGCGGCCTGGCCCAGCGTGAGCGGCTGCACGCGGCCGAGCTTCTCCTGGATCTCGCGAGAGAGACCGGGAATGCCGCCATAGGCAAAGCCGGCGGGGATGGGACGGCGTTCGGCGTCCTTGGCGCGCTCCATCTGGCGTTCCTGCTGGGAAATATAGCCGCTGTACTTGACCTCGGTTTCCACGGTCTCCAGCAGGCCGCGCACGGGGTCCTCGCCGAGCGCTTCGCGCACCCAGGGCAGCAATTCGGAGATGGAGGCTTCGGGGCGCTTGAGCCACTGACCGTTCTTGTGGGTCTCGAGCGCGCGGAGCAGGCGGGTTTTCTGCTCCTGCTTGCGGAGGAAGACGTCCCAGCGGGCGTCGGAGACCAGTCCGGCGCGGCGGCCGATGGGGGTGAGGCGCTCGTCGGCGTTGTCGATGCGCAGGTGCAGGCGGAATTCGGCGCGGGAGGTGAACATGCGATATGGTTCGTCGGCGCCCTTGGTGACCAGATCGTCGATGAGGATGCCGGTGTAGCCTTCGGTGCGGCGGATGAGGACGGGTTCGTGGCCGGTCGAGCGGCAGGCGACATTCAGTCCGGCGACCAGACCCTGGCAGGCGGCTTCTTCGTAGCCCGAAGTCCCATTGATCTGCCCGGCGAGATAGAGGCCGGGGATGGACTTCACTTCCAGCGTGTGGGCCAGCTCGCGGGGATCGATGGCATCGTATTCGATGGCATAGCCGGGGCGGATCATTTCCGCCTGTTCCAGGCCGGGGATGGAGGCAACCACCTGCACCTGCACGTCGATGGGCATGCTGGTGGACATGCCGTTGACGTAGACCTCATTGGTGTCGAGGCCTTCGGGTTCGAGGAAAATCTGGTGACGGCCCTTATCCGGGAACTTGACGATTTTGTCCTCGATGGACGGGCAATAGCGCGGGCCGACGCCTTCGATCTGCCCGCTGTAGAGCGGCGAGCGGGGGATGGCTTCGCGGAGAATGCGGCGGGTCTCCTCGGTGGTGTAGCCGATGTGGCACTGAATCTGCGGCCGGTCGATGCGATCGGTGAGAAACGAGAACGGAGTCGGCTGGGGGTCGCCGGGCTGCGGCTCAAAGCGGGACCAATCGATGGTTCGGCCGTCGAGGCGCGGCGGGGTCCCGGTTTTCAGGCGGGTCCAGTGGAGTCCCAGATTACGAAGTTGATCGCCGAGGAGTTCGGAAGGCGCTTCGCCGTTGCGGCCGCAACTGTAGCGCTGCTCGCCGACGTGGGCCAGGCCGTTGAGGAAGGTTCCGGTGGTGATGATGACGGCGTCGGCATGGATGGTCCGACCGTCGCGGAGTTGCACGCCGGAGATGCGGCGGGAGTCCAGGCAGAGCGCGGCCACTTCGGCCTGTTTGATGCGCAGGTTGGGCTCCTGTTCGAGCACCTGCTTGACGCGGACGCGATACTGCTTCTTGTCCATCTGGGCGCGCGGCGACCAGACGGCGGGGCCGCGGCTGGTGTTGAGGAGACGGAACTGGATACCGACCGCGTCGGCGACTTCGCCCATCATGCCGCCGAGGGCGTCGATTTCGCGGACCAGGTGGCCTTTGGCGATACCGCCGATAGCGGGGTTGCACGACATCTGGGCGATGAGGTCGAGATTCATGGTGACCATGGCGGTCTTCAGGCCGATGCGGGCGCAGGCCCGCGCCGCCTCGCATCCCGCATGACCCGCCCCTACCACGACGACGTCGTACTTCTCGTGCATTCGTTATCATTGTATCGATAATGAAAATTCTGGTTCTTGGGAGCGGTGGGCGCGAGCACGCGTTGGCGTGGAAACTGGCGCAATCGGCGGGCGTGTCGGTGTACGGAGCGCCGGGAAATCCGGGATTCGGCAGGATTGGTCCGTGCGTCCCGGTGAAGAACGGCGAGCCGGAAACCTATCTGGCGGCGGCGGAAGCGATCGGCGCGGATTTGACGGTGGTGGGTCCGGAAGCCCCGCTGGTAGCTGGGGTGGTGGATCTGTTTCGGGCGCGGGGCAGGAAGATTGTCGGCCCCAACCGTGCGGCGGCGCAACTGGAAGGCAGCAAGATCTTCTCCAAGAATTTCTTTCGCAAGCATGGGATTCCCACGGCGGATTTTGCCACAGTGGAGAATCCGGCGGAGGCGCGGCGGGCGCTCGCACGATTCGGCTTTCCGGTGGTGCTGAAGGCCGATGGATTAGCCGCGGGGAAAGGCGTGGTGATCGCGGCGGATCGCGCGGCGGCGGAGGCGGCGCTGCAGGATCTGAAGGGTCCGCTGGTGATTGAAGAGTTCCTGGAAGGCGAGGAAGTGAGCTTCATCGCGCTGTGCGACGGCCGCGACATTTTGCCGCTGGCTCCGTCGCAGGACCACAAGGCGGCGTTCGATGGCGATAGCGGGCCGAACACCGGCGGCATGGGGGCGTATTGCGACGACGCCATTCTGACGGAGCCGCTAACGCGGGACATTCTTACCCGCGTGATGGCGCCCACGGTGGAAGCCATGCAGTTCACGGGATTTCTGTACGCGGGACTGATGATGACGTCGTCGGGGCCGAAGGTGCTGGAGTTCAATGTGAGGCTGGGAGATCCCGAGACGCAGCCGATTCTGCATCGTATGAAATCGGACTTCGTGCCGGCACTGCTGGCGGCCAGCGAAGGACGGCTGCGCGACGTGAAACTGGAGTGGCGCGCGGAGCCGAGCGTGTGCGTGGTGATGGCGTCGGGCGGATACCCGGGACGGTACGAGACCGGCAAGCGGATCGAAGGGATCGAGATTGCCGAAGCGCACGGAGCCACGGTGTTTCACGCGGGCACGCGCGGTGTGCCGCCGATGGTGGAGACGGCGGGCGGACGGGTGCTGGGGGTGACGGCGCGCGGAGTGGACCTGGCGGCGGCCATCGACGGCGCCTATCGAGCGGTGCGGGAGATCCGCTTCGAGGGAATGCACTACCGGCGCGACATCGGGCACAAGGGCCTTCGGAGACGGAGCGGCTGAGGGTACAATGGGGTCAGAGTGGGCACGTAGCTCAGTTGGATAGAGCGGCCGCCTCCTAAGCGACAGGTCGGCAGTTCGAATCTGCCCGTGCCTACCAAAGTTTTCCGCCATCCGGGCGCCATGGCGAACTACCAATTCGGGCCGTTTTGCTACGACCCGGAGCAGCGTCTGCTGTTCCGGGAGGGCCAACCCGTTCCACTGGCGCCCAAAGCCACCGATACCCTGCACATTCTGCTGGAGCATCGCGGGCGCATTGTGGAAAAGCCCGACCTGATGAAATGGCTGTGGCCGGATACGACCGTCGACGAAGTCGGGCTGGCGCGCAATATCTCCATTCTCCGCAAGGTTTTAGAGGAATCGGGCGGGACCCAGTACATCGAGACGGTGCCGCGGCGGGGATACCGGTTCGTGGCGGGTGTGGCGGAAGCTGTACCTCCTGGGGCGGTTCCCGCGGCGGCACGCCGGTTGCCGCGGCGGATGGCGCTGGCGGTGGGTTTGGTGGGCGCGGCGGCATTGATTTACTGGCAGTTCTACGTGCCGTCGCGATACGTAGTGCGCGGAGCGGGATCGGCCGGCCTGGCGGTGGTGCCCTTCGAGCCGGATACGGCGGACGCGACCTCCGGCCGGGCAATCACCGATCTGCTGGTGGCCGACCTGGCGAAGACCGGCGGCATCCAGGTGGTTTCTCCGAGCACGGTGCGGAGGCACCAGCGATTCGGCATCTCGATGGGGTTGATGGGACGCTTGCTGGGACTGGATGTGCTGGTGGAAGGCAGCGTACGGGAATCGGGCGGCCGCGTCCTGGTCACGGCCAGGTTGGTTGATGTCCACACCGGCAAGGTGATTTGGGGCGACAGCTACGACCGGGCGCGGGCGGACGGCGACGGGGCGCAAATCGAGGTGGCGCGGCAAATTGCGACGGAGATTGCGGCTCGTTTGGGGAGTGGGAAGCGATAAATCAGGCTTCGCGAAGCCTTTCGGAAGGAACTTTCGCGCCATGCGGGGCGGAAACTGGTGACGTGACGACACTTCCTGGAGCGACGTGGCGGGCTGCCATAGTGGGCCGCTGGACGGCGCGGATAGCGGGCTCGTTGATGGCCCTGTTCTTTCTGGCTTTCGTGGTGGGGGAAGGTCCGCCGCCGATCTTCCGGCTGAGCCTGCAGCAGAACCTGCAATTTGCTGGCCTGTGCGGGTTGGTGGTCGGCCTGCTGCTGGCGTGGAAATGGGAGGGTTGGGGCGGGCTGATCGCCCTGGCCAGCTTCGTCCTGCTGCTGGCCCTCAACCGGAAATTCAACACGGGGTGGCTGTTTCTGGCGCCTGCGGCGGCCGCTGTCTTGCACCTGGCGTGCTGGTGGAGACTGAAGGCGGGACCGCCGGCCGCGGGTACGGCATGGGCGGTACCGAAGACGGCGATGTGGACCGTCGCAGGGGTGGTGGGGGTCTTCATCCTGTTGTGCGCCAATGAGATGTTCGGCCAGCCGCCGCTGATGACGCGGGCGCTGCGGCCCTCGGCGGAGATGGTGGGCGACTGGACGGGAGCCGCCGACATTTTCCTGCTGGAGACATCGGCTCCTCGCCACGTGGAGGTGGCCTGGCGGATCGCGCCGGACGGCGGAGTATCGGGACAGGTGGGCGGCCGGGCGGTCGAAGGCGGCAGAATGCGCAATGACCGGAGCTGGTTCGGCCGGCTGATGCACTGGCGCCAGCCGTATGCCATCGACGGGCAGGGATTCTGCGCGGGAATCATTCTGCGGACGGGCGAAATGGACGGTACGCTCACGGTCGGCGGAGCGCCGTACAGGCTGACGCTGCGAAAGCAGTAAAATAGGGGTACGTTACTTACAGCCTCCCCCTGTGGCGAGCCGTGGTGTGTCCGGCCGCGGAGTGAGGAGCCGACCCGAAGAAATGTCGTTCGTCCACCTGCACTGCCATACCGACTATTCGCTGCTCGATGGCGCTTGCGAAATCGACCAGTTGATGCAGATCGTCGCCGAACGGAAGATGCCGGCCGTCGCCATGACGGACCACGGCAATCTGTTCGGCGCGGTCAAATTCTATAACGCCGCCAAAGCCGCGGGCGTGCATCCGGTGATCGGCTGCGAGATGTACGTGTCGCAGCAGGGCCACAAGACGCGCAGCGACACCGACCGCTACAACCACATGGTGCTGCTGTGCGAAAACCAGGAGGGCTACAAGAACCTGATCAAGCTGGTCTCCAACGCTTACCTGGACGGGTTCTATTACAAGCCGCGCGTGGACCTGGATCTGCTGTCGCAGCATTCCAAGGGGTTGATCTGCCTGACGGCGTGCCTGCGCGGGCATATTCCGGAAGCCATCCTGTCGGACAAGTACGACGAGGCGCGGCGGCTGGCGCACACCTACGCCGATATCTTCGGCCGCAACAACCTGTTCCTGGAAATCCAGGACCATCACCTGGACCAGGACCGCAAGCTGACGCCCGAACTGAACCGGTTGTCGCACGAGACCGGGCTGCCGCTGGTGGCCACCAACGACTCGCATTATCTGCGCAAGGACGACGCGCGGGCGCACGAAATTCTGCTCTGCATCCAGACCGGGAAGGCGTTCAACGACCCCAACCGGATGCGCTGGAACACGCCGGACTTCTACCTGAAGTCGCGCGCCGAGATGATGGAGCTGTTCGGCGAACTGGAAGAGGCGCTGGACATCACCGGGGTGATCGCGGACCGCTGCCACGTGAAGCTGGAAAAGGTCACGGAGCCGTTTCCCAAGTTCGACGTGCCGGAAAGCCACTCGACGGATACGTACTTCGAGTACGTGGCGCGGCAGGGGTTCGAAAAGCGCCAGCCGCGGCTGGAAGCGATGCGAGCCAAGGGCGCGCTGAAGCACGACCTGGCGGAATACGCGGAGCGGCTGGATCGCGAAATCAAGATGATCCAGAAGATGAAGTTTTCGGGCTATTTTCTGATTGTCTGGGACTTCATCCGCTATGCAAAATCGATCGGCATTCCGGTGGGTCCGGGGCGCGGATCGGCGGCGGGCAGTCTGGTGGGCTACGCCATGGCGATCACCGACATCGATCCGCTGCAATACGGGCTGCTGTTTGAGCGCTTCCTCAACCCGGAACGCGTCAGCATGCCCGATATCGACGTGGATTTTTGCATGAACCGGCGCGGCGAGGTGATCCAATACGTCACCGGGAAATACGGGCGCGAACAAGTGGCGCAGATCATCACATTCAATACGCTGGGCGCGCGCGCGGCAATCAAGGACGTGGGACGCGTGCTGGAAGTGCCGTTCGCCGATGTGGAACGGCTCACCAAGATGGTGCCGGGTATCCTCAACATCACGCTCGAAGAGGCTATCAAACAGGAACCGGGATTCAACGAGGCGGCCAAGAAGGACGCGCGCATCGACGACGTGCTGAAGGTGGCGCTGCGCCTGGAGGGGCTGTCGCGGAATTGCTCAGTGCATGCCGCCGGCGTGGTGATTTCGCCGCAACCGCTCAAGGACCTGATCCCGCTGTACAAGACGAACCGCGACGAAATTGTGACGCAGTTCGACATGAACGGCCTGGACAAGCTGGCGCTGCTCAAGATGGATTTCCTGGGCCTGACCACGCTGACGCTGATCCAGGATGCATTGCGGCTGATCAAGAAGCGGCACGGAGTGGACATTGTCCCCGAGGACCTGCCGCTCGACGACAAAGAGACCTACGAGATCTTTTGCAAGGGCTTCACCAGCGGCGTGTTCCAGTTCGAATCGGGCGGTATGCGCGACATTCTGCGCCGCTACCAGCCGAGCCGGCTGGAGGATCTGACGGCGCTGAACGCGCTCTACCGTCCAGGACCGATCCAGGGCGGCATGGTGGACGACTTCATCGAGCGCAAATGGGGCCGCCGCGCGGTGCAATACGATCTGCCGGAGCTGAAGGAGTTGCTGGAGGAGACCTACGGAGTCATCGTCTACCAGGAACAGGTGATGCAGATCTCCAACCGCCTGGCCGGATATTCGCTGGGCGACGCCGACCTGCTGCGGCGGGCCATGGGCAAGAAGAAGGTCGAGGAGATGGCGAAGCACCGCGACCGCTTCATCAAAGGCTCGGTGGATCGCGGCTTCCCGCAGAAGAAGATCGAGAAAATCTTCGACCTGATGGAGCAATTCGCGGGATACGGCTTCAACAAATCGCATTCCGCGGCCTACGCGTATCTGGCGTTCGTCACGGCCTACCTGAAGGCGCACTACCCGGTGGATTTCATGGCGGCGCTGCTCACCTCGGAAACCGGGAACACGGCGAAAGTCGTGAAGTACATCAACGAGTGCCGCGAGATGGGGATTCCGATTCTGCCTCCCGATGTGAACTATTCGGAATGGAGCTTCACGCCGGATGGGACGCCGCAGAACGGAAAAGGAATCCGCTTTGGACTGGGAGCGGTGAAGAATCTGGGGCAATCGGCGGTGGAGGCGATCGGGCAGGCGCGGGAACAGATTGGCCGGTTTACGTCGCTGCACCAGTTTTGCGAGACGGTGGACATCGGATCGGTGAACCGGAGGATGATCGAGAGCCTCATCCGCGCCGGGGCGATGGATTCGCTGGAAGGGACGCGGTCGCAGAAGTTCGCTGCGGTAGAAAGCGCCATGGAAGGCGGACAGCGGGTCTGGCGCGACAAGCAGAGCGGACAGACCGGGTTGTTCGGAGCCCTGGCCGACGATGAACCGCAACAGGCGGCGCTTCCCAAGGTCCCGGAATGGGGCGACAAGGAAACGTTGGCCGGCGAAAAAGAGCTGCTGGGCTTCTGGGTGACGGGCCATCCGCTGGATCGGTTCGCGGACAAGGTGGCGGAACTGGCCACGCACGATACCGGCAGCCTGGAAGGGCTGGGGAAAGGCGCCGAGGTGGTGCTGTGCGGCGTGTTGATGGGAATTGCGCGCAAACGCAACCGTGAAGGGAAGCCGTGGGCCGCGCTGAGCATCGAAGACCACAAGGGGTCGGTGGAAGCCATGGTGTTCGCGGCGAGTTTTGAGCGGCTGGCGCCGTACGTCGTGGAAGACCAGGCAGTGATGGTGCGCGGGTTGATCCTGCCGGAAGAGAATGCGTCGCCGAAGGTCTCGGTGCAGGATATTGTGCCGCTGGAAAACGCGCGCGTGGACTTGCCGGCGGTCATCTCCATTCGCGTCTGGCTGGGGCGGAACGGCGGCGTGGACCGGGCGCAGGCGCTGGAAGAATTGTTCCGGCGCAAACCGGGTCCGACGCAGGTGCGGCTGCGGCTGGAAGCGCCGCGGGACTTCTCGGTGCTGCTGGATGTGTCGGCGAAAGTGAGGCCGGATCGCGAGTTTCGCACCGCGGTGGAAGCCATTTGCGGCGCCGAATGCCTGGAACGGGTGGCTGGATAACATGGCGGACCTGGCGTCCGACAAACTGCTGCTCTCCGCCGAAGAGATCCGCGAGATGGGGCGCGCGGCGGTGGACTGGGTGGCGGCATACTGCGCCTCGGTGAGGGAGCGCGCGGTGGTGCGGCCGGCCACGTCGGCGGAGTTGCGCGAGCGGCTCGGGGAAGCACTGCCGCAAGACGGATCGGATTTCGCGCCGCTGCTGGACCGCTTTGCGGAGCAGATTGCGGAATATTGCCGCCACAACGGGCATCCGCGGTTCTTCGGCTACGTGTCGTCTCCGGGAACTCCAGTGACGGCGATCGGCAGCCTGCTGGCGGCGGCGGTGAACATTAATGTGACCTGCTGGCGGTCGGCGCCGGCAGCGACGGAGCTGGAACACGTCACGGTGAACTGGTTGAAGGAGATGCTGGGGTACCCGGCGGGGTCGATGGGCCTGCTGGTGAGCGGCGGATCGATGGCGAATTTTGCAGCGCTGGCGGCGGCGCGGAGCGCGAAGGCGCCGGCCGACGTGGTCCGCGACGGGGCTGCGGCGGTGGGACGGCGCATGTGCGGCTACGTGTCCGAGGAGGGCCATTTTTCGCTATCCAAGGCGGCGGGAATGCTGGGATTGGGGGAACGGAACCTGCGCCAGGTCCGCACCAATGCACGGCAGGAGATCGATATGGCCGATCTCGAACGGCTGGTGACGGCGGATCGGGAGGCCGGGTACTTGCCGTTCTTCGTGGCGGGCAATGCGGGGACCACGGCGACGGGGGCGTTCGATCCGATCGGCGAGTTGGCCGACTTCGCGCGGGCGAACGATCTCTGGTTACACGTGGACGCGGCATACGGCGGGTTTGCGGCGCTGGCGCCCTCGCGGCGGCGTCTCTTCGAGCGGATCGGCGAGGCTGATTCGGTGGCGCTCGACCCGCACAAGTGGCTGTATCTGTCGATGGGGTGCGGGTGCGTCCTCTACAAGGATCCGGCGGCGGCGCACGCGGCTTTCGGCCACGATGCGGAATATACGCGGACCATCGGCCTCGAGCGGGATGAAGCCTTCGCGTTCTGGAATTACGGTCCGGAGCTCTCGCGTCCATTCCGCGCGTTGGATCTCTGGCTGCTGTTGAAGCACGCTGGAGCGCGGCGGTTGGGGGAAGCTATTGAAGAGAACATCGCCTGCGCGGAGTACCTGCGGGACCTGGTGGAAGCCAGCGACGATTTCGAGATGCTGGCTCCCGTGGGCCTCTCCGTGTTCTGTTTCAGGCACCGGCCGAGAGGATTTTCGGGAGACCTGGACGCCTGGAACGAGCGGGTTCTGACGCGGGTGCAGCGAGAAGGAAGCAGCTATCTCTCCAACGCCCGGGTGGGCGGGAAGTTCGCGCTGCGGGGATGCGTTCTGAACTACCGGACGACGCGTCGCGACATGGAAGTTCTGCTGGAGGATGTGCGCGCCGCGGCGGCCGTCGCTTAGGGAGTCCAGGTACCTGCGGCGTGCCACGGCGTCGTGCCCGCGCCATTGGCCGCCTGCGCGTACACCGTCTTGGGACCGGCGAACGCCGGCAGAAACGTCAGCGACAGAGTCAACGTGAGGACATTGCCGGAGGCGGAGACATTGGAAGCGGCGCCGTTGAGGATGCACTGACTATTTTGTTGCGAGCCGCCACCGGGAGTGATGCTGTTCCCCGTCGACCAGCCGCCATCGGCCAACAACGTGAGCGTATTCTGCGCGTGATTGTAGTCCACCATACAGGCACTGGACGCGGACAGGCCGGTATTGAACAAGACTGAGGCATTGGTCAGGTCGGCGGCGCCGCCGGTGTCGGAGAACTGGAATGCGAAGCTCTGCGACCACGCCGACCCAGAGGACGGGCTCACGGACACCACCGACATGGAGCCGAATTGCACGGTCCAGGATCCCCTGGCTTGCCAGCCTGTGGAACCTGAGGAATCCAGGGCTTGCAGGTAGACGGTCTTGAGGCCTTGAAACCCGCCGAGGAACGCTAGCGACAGGTTCAGCGTGAAGCCGTTGCCGGATAACGAGACGCTGGAGCCGGCGCCGTAGAGGATGCACTGGCTGTTCTGCTGCGAGCCGCTGCCGGGAGTGATAGTGTTCCCAGGCAAGGTTCCGGCATCCGTCAGCAGGGCGAGGCTGTTCTGCGCGGAGGTGTAAGTCACGGAGCAGGCGCCGGCGGTCGAGTTGATAGTGCTGAGTAGAACTGATGTGCTGGTGAGGTTGGCGGCGCCGGCGCTGTCGGTGAACTGGAATGTGAAGGTCTGGGAGGAGCCGGATCCCGACGGCGGACTTACAGAAACCACGCCGGCGGAGAACTGCACGGTCCAAGTGCCTTCGGCCTGCCACGCCGAACTCCCGACGGAGTTGCTTCCCTGCACGTACACCGTCTTAGCGCCGGTGAACGCCGGCAGAAACGTGATCGACAGCGTCAGGATGAGGACGTTGCCGGACGCGGTGGCGCTGGAACCGGCGCCAACGAGGATGCACTGGCTGTTCTGTTGCAATCCGCTGCCGGGAGTGATGGTGTTCCCCGTCGACCAGCCTCCATCGGCCAGCAACGTGAGAGTATTCTGGGTGCGCGAGTATCCCACCATGCAGCCGGCGGACGCGGAGAGGCCGCTATTGACGAGGACCCAGACGTTGCTCAGGTCCGCCGCGCCGCCGGTGTCGGAGACCTGGATGGCAAAGCTCTGCGACGACCCCGACCCCGAGGACGGGCTTACCGATACCGGCGAGACGGTACCGAATCGCCCGGTCCAGGATCCCTCGGGCTGCCAGCCGGTGGATGCCGATGGGTCGGCGGCCTGTAGGTACACGATCTTGGGGCCTTGGAAAGAGGCTTGGAACGTCAGCGACAGAGACAACGTGAGGACGTTGCCCGACAGGGAGACGCTGGAGCCTGCGCCGTTGAGGATGCACTGACTGTTTTGCTGCGAGCCGCTTCCGGGCGTGATGGTGCTTCCGGGCGATGCGCCGGCGTCCGTCAGCAGGGCGAGCGTGTTCTGCGCGCGGGTGTAGGTTACCGAGCAGGCGCTGGCGGTGGAGTTGGTGGTGTTGAAGAGAACCGCCGCGCTGGTGAGATTGGCCGCGCCTCCAGTGTCGGAGAACTGCAGGCCGAAGGTCTGCAGGGATCCCGATCCGGATGCCGGGCTCAGGGATACGACGCTGGGGACGAACTGGACGGTCCATGTACCTTCGGCCTGCCACGCCGAGGTGCCGGCGACGTTGGCCGCCTGCAGGTACACCGTCTTGGCGCCCGCAAAGGGAGCTTGGAACGTCAGCGACAGAAACAACGTGAGGACATTGCCCGACAGGGAGACGCTGGAACCGGCGCCATTGAGGGTGCACTGGCTGTTCTGCTGCGAGCCGCTGCCGGGGGTGATGGTGGTTCCGGGAGACGCGCCGATATCGGTGAGCAAGGCGAGAGTGTTCTGCGCACGTGTATAAGACATCATGCAAGCGCTGGACGCCGACAGGCTGCCATTGATCAAGACCCAGACATTGGTCAGGTCGGAGGCACCGCCGCTGTCGGAGAACTGGAAGGCGAACGTCTGCGAGGAACCGGATCCGGAGGCCGGGGTGACGGAAACCGGGCTGACCGCGTAGCGTGTGGTCCACGTCCCGGTCGCCTGCCATCCAGTTGAGTTCCATGGATTGGCCGCCAGCATGTAGACGATTTTGGCGCCGGCAAAGGCCGGTTGGAACGTCAGGGATACGGTCAACGTGAGCACATTGCCGGACGCGGAAACGCCGGAACCGGCGCCGCTGAGGATGCACTGGCTGTTCTGCTGCGATCCGCTGCCGGGAGTGATGGCGGTCGCTGGCAGAGCTCCAGCGTCGGTGAGCAGCGCCAGAGTGTTCTGAGCCCGCGCGTAGGTCACCGAGCATGCGTTGACTTGCCAGGCACTGACACCGATCAAGAACGCCACGGTGGACAGGTCCGTCGCTCCTCCGGTGTCGGAAAACTGGAAGACGAAGGTCTGCGACGGGGCCGCGCCCGACGCTGGACTCACCGAGGCCACCGCGGCGGTGAACGGTACGGTCCACGTCCCGGCTGCCTGCCACGCGGTGGTTCCCGCGGGATTGGCCGCCTGCAGGTAGACTGTTTTGGCGCCTTGAAACGCCGGTTGAAAGGTCAGGGCCAGGGTGAGCGTGAGGAGATTTCCGGACGCGGCGACGCTGGACGCGGCGCCGTTCAGGATGCACTGGCTGTTCTGCTGCGATCCGCCGCCAGGGGTGATGGTGGTTCCGGGAGACGCGCCGGCATCGGTGAGCAGCGCCAGGGTGTTCTGGGCGCGAACGTAGGTTACGGAACAGGTGCTGGTGGTCGACGTACTGGTATTGAACAACACCGACGCGCCGGTGATGTCCGACGCGCCAGCGGAATCGGAGAATTGCAAAGCGAAGCTTTGCGACAACCCGGATCCGGATGCCGGGGTTACCGATACCGCGGAGAGCGTGTTGGGAAGCGCCGTCCAGGCGCCTTTGGATTCCCAGCCGGTCGAGCCCACCGGGTTCGCCGCTTCCAGGTACACTGTCTTGGACCCGCTGAACGCCGATTGAAAACTCAGCGACAAATTCAGGGTGAGCGTAGTCCCCGAAAGCGTGACTGTGGACGCGGCGCCGTTCAGGATGCACTGGCTGTTCTGCTGCGATCCGTTGCCGGGTGTGATGGCAGTTGCCGGCGAGGCTCCGGCATCGGTCAGCAGCGCTAGCGTGTTCTGCGAAGAGGAGTACGTCACCGAGCAAGCGCCGGCCACCGAGGTGCTGGTATTGAACAGCACCGAAACACTGGTAATGTCGCTGGCGCCGGAGACGTCCGAAAACTGTAGCGAGAAAGTCTGCGCGGTTCCGCTGCCGGAACTCGGCGTGACGCCCAGGACAGCCGGCACCGCGGTGGGGAACGCGATCTTCGCGACGAACGCCGTGTAGTTGTCGGTGTTGACGGTTTGGTAGGGGTCCGCCAGGGGGAAGTTCGTCGAGAGCGTATAACCGGCTACGTAGAGGTTTCCCACCGGGTCGAGCACCGCCCCCGTGGCGCTATCCGACCCCGAGCCTCCCAGATAACTGGACCATACCAGCGCATTCCCCGTGGCGCTGAACTCCGCCACAAACGCGTCGTAGCCGCCGGCATTGCTGGTCTGAAAGCCGGCTTGGATGGGAAAATCGGTAGAGGCGGTATAACCGACCACGGTGGCGCGGCCGGTGGAATCGACCGTGATGGCGTTGCCGACGTCGATTCCGGATCCGCCCAGGTAGGTGCTATAAACCAGCGTCCCGGCGGTGGTGAACTTGGCCACAAAGGCGTCGCTGGAACCGTTCAGCGTGGTTGAGAGAGCGTTCAACAGGGGAAAATTTCCGGACGATGTGACTCCGCCGACGTAAAGATTCCCCTGGCTGTCGAGAGCAATACCCTGACCTTCCTCGGGAGTTCCCAAGCCTCCGCCGCCACCGCCAAGATAGGTGCTGAAGGTCAGCGACGCCCCTCCTGGAGCGAACCTGGCGACGAAGGCGTTCTGACTGCCCCCGATGGTTTTCTGCAGTGCGTTGGCTAGCGGGAAGTTCGTCGAATAGGTCCCGCCGGTGACCGACGCGCTGCCGGTGGAATCCACGGCGATGGCAGCTCCATGGTCGGTGCCGCTGCCTCCGAGATAGGTGCTATAGCGCAGTTGCGTTCCGTTGGTGGTGAGTGACGCGACGAAAGCGTCTTGTCCCCCGGCATTGCTCTTCTGCAGCACGGTGGTAGGGAAATTGAGGGAGGTTGTGTCGCCCACGACGTAGACATTGGCGGACGGATCCAGAGCGATCCCGTTGCCGGCGTCCGAGCCGGATCCGCCCAGGTAGGTGGCGAAGGTGAGGGCGTTGCCGGCTGGACTCAGCTTAAGGACAAAGGCGTTCTTCCCTCCCAGCAGAGTGGGCTGCAAGGGGTAGCGCGCGGGAAAATTTTGCGAGGTGGTGGATCCCGTCACGTAGGCCGCACCGGTCGAGTCCACGGCGATGGCCAAACCGCGGTCGTCCCCTGCGCCGCCGATGTAGGTGCAATAGACCAGGACGGTTCCTATCGGATTCATCTTGGCGACGAACACTTCATTGCCGCCGGCGTTGACGTTCTGTTCGGGACTGACGGTCGGAAAATTGTAAGAACTGGTGTACCCGGTGATGTAGGCGTCTCCGTTGGCGTCCACCGCCAGCGCAGTTGCGGCGTTGACGGCCGATCCGCCCAGCAGCGTGCTGTAGGAGAGCGTCGGATCAATGACCAGGGGCTGGGACCGATCGTACCGTGCAATCTCCAGGCGTACCGTCCCTGCCCCCGCCAATACGAAACGTCCCTCCACGGGCACGCGCGCGCCTGCGTTTTCCTGATAGATTGTCGGCACGGCCTCATGCAATTGCTGCCCGTTCAGCGGGATGAGCAGTTCGCCGGAACCCGAGATTCGCAGATCGACGGTGTCGTACCGCATGAGAATTGCGGAGGGATCGGCGCCGGGCGAAACCTGGAACAGCGATTTCAGATTTGCGCCGTCGCAGCCGTAGAGTAGGTCGATACCGGGGTACAGGTCGCGGTAGGCGACGCCGCGGAATAACGGGACGTCCGTGAGCCACGCTTCGGCCGGTCCGCGGAAGAAATTAGCGCGGCCCGGTAGTTCTTCCGTTCCAATCGGCGTCGCTTGGCGGGCGCCGGGGAATTCGATGCGTACCGACTTGCCGCCAGCCCGATACAGGACTTCCGCCGGCGAGAAGTACGCGGTGATCCCGGAGCCTTTGGCCATGAATCGTACGCCGGGAGGCGCTTGCCCATGGTTCTCGATGAAAAAGAGCGGGACAGCGTTCTTCCCCGGCTGGGCGGCCAGAGCCGCCGAACTGAATACGAGGCCGATCAGTAAGGTTCGCATCACAGGCGTCAACCAGACAATCGGTTGAACGGCCTGAAAGCTTTAGGGAGGGGATGTCTAGACGTCCAGATTCTTGACGTCCAACGCGTTTTCTTCGATGAACTTACGGCGGCTTTCGACGTCTTCTCCCATGAGCGTCGAGAAGATCTCTTCGCTCTGCACGGCGTCTTCCAGGCGCACCTGCAACAGGGTCCGCTTCTCCGGGTTCATGGTGGTTTCCGCAAGCTGTTCGGCGTTCATCTCGCCCAACCCTTTGTAGCGCTGGACGCTGGCATCTTTCTTGCCTTCGGCCTTCACGTAATCCAGCAAGTCGATCCAGTTGGGTTGCGATTGGCGGTTTTCGTTCTTCACCACCACAAACGGCGGTTCGTTGAGCTTGGCGATGGTGCGCGCCAGAGTGCGGAATCGCCGGTATTCGGGCTGCGCGGCCAGCGCCAGGCCGACGGAACGCTCGGCATTGGTGGAATCGTGGAAAACCACGGCGAACGAGGAATGCTCTTCGTCGCGCCGCATCTCCGGCTTCAGGCCCAGCTTCTCGAGCGCGTCAAACACCGGCTTCAGATTGGACTCGTCCTGAAACTCGCCCTTGTGATCCAGGTGCAGATCGACGTTGGACAACACGTCCACCACGCGCGAATCGCGCAGGCGGCGCTCCACTTTGTGGAACATCTGCTGGTATTCGTCCAGGCTCAGCAGGAAGGTGCGCAATTCGCCGCCCTCGAGCGTGGATTTGGGTCCGGAGCCGTTGGAATGGATCTCCAGCGTCAGGTTCTCGGTGGCCCGGCGCATGATCTCCTTGGTGAATTCCTTTTCGTCCTTGATGTACTTCTCGCTTTTGCCCTTCTTGATGCGATAGAGCGGCGGCTGCGCGATGTAGACGCGTTCGCGCAGAATCAGCTCGTGCATGTGGCGGAAGAAGAAGGTAAGCAGCAGAGTGCGGATGTGCGAGCCGTCCACGTCGGCATCGGTCATGATGATGATCTTGCCGTAGCGCAGCTTGGAGACGTCGAAATCGTCCTTGCCGATACCGGTGCCGAGCGCCGTGATCATGGCGCGGATTTCCTCGTGGCCCAGCATCTTGTCGTAGCGGGCTTTCTCCACGTTGAGGATTTTTCCTTTCAGCGGGAGGATTGCCTGGAATCGCCGGTCGCGGCCCTGTTTGGCGGTGCCGCCGGCGGACTCGCCCTCTACCAGGAACAACTCGCAGCGCTCGGGGTCTTTCTCCTGGCAATCGGCCAGCTTGCCGGGCAGACCGCCGGAATCGAGCGCGCCTTTGCGGCGGGTCAGGTCGCGGGCCTTGCGGGCGGCTTCGCGCGCGCGTGACGCTTCGATAGCCTTGCCAACAATTTTGCGGCCTATGGTGGAATTTTTGTCGAAGTACTCGCTGAGCTTCTCATTGACGAACTGCGTCATGTAGCCGGCGATATCGCTGTTGAGTTTGCCCTTGGTCTGGCCTTCGAACTGGGGCTGGGGAACTTTCACGCTGACCACCGCGGTGAGGCCTTCGCGGACATCGTCGCCGGTCAGGCTCTCTTTTTCCTTGAACAATCCCTGGCTCTGGCCGAAAGCGTTGATGGTGCGCGTGAGGGCGGTGCGGAAGCCGGTAAGATGGGTCCCACCATCCACCGTGTTGATGTTGTTGGCGAAGCTCAGCTCGTTGACGGAATAGGCGTCGTTGTATTGCAGCGCCACTTCCATGGAGAGCGTGCCGGCGTTATTAGGCAGCTCGCGCTC
>Ga0181529_10000446_pt1 | contig 59798 bp, 49 predicted proteins | sample PEATcosm2014_Bin_36_FD_119763 | JGI IMG/M metagenome (GOLD analysis project Ga0181529, IMG submission 119763) | Peatland microbial communities from MTU Mesocosm Facility, Houghton, MI, USA - PEATcosm2014_Bin10_30_metaG | ecosystem: Environmental > Terrestrial > Soil > Wetlands > Peat | place...
GCCTGATCGAGGGTGGCGAAGGGGTCCTGCTTGAAGATGCCCGCCTTCATGTAAGCCGGCAGGAAGTGGTTGATGTCGTCGCGGCTGATGCCGAAGGTGGTCTGCGTGAGGTCGTTGGTTCCGAAGCTGAAGAACTCGGCCTCTTCGGCGATCTGGTCGGCGGTGAGAGCCGCGCGGGGCAGCTCGATCATGGTGCCCACCATGTAATCGACCTTGGAGCCCTTCTCCTTGAAGACCTCCTCGGCGACGCGGCGGACGATGACGGCCTGGTTGCGCATCTCTTCGATGGAGCCAATGAGCGGAATCATAATCTCGACGTGCGGATCACCGCCCTTGACCTTGGCCGCAACCGCAGCCTCGATGATGGCGCGCACCTGCATCTCGGTGATCTCCGGGAAGGCGATGCCGAGGCGGCAGCCGCGCAGGCCGAGCATGGGGTTGGTCTCGTGCAGCTCTTCGACGCGCGCCAGCAGCGGACGCAGCTCCTTGAGCTTGGGCGAGCGAGGCTTGGTGTCCTCAAGGTGCTGGATTTCGACCAGCAGATCCTCGCGCTTGGGCAGGAACTCGTGCAGCGGCGGATCGAGCAGGCGAATGGTAACGGGCAGCGACTCCATGGACTTGAAGAGGCCGGCGAAGTCGGCGCGCTGCATGGGCAACAGCTTCTTGAGGGCCGCGCGGCGCTCCTTCTCGTTGTCGGAGAGGATCATGGTGCGCATATGCTCGATGCGGTCTTCGGCAAAGAACATATGCTCGGTGCGGCAGAGTCCGATGCCCTCGGCTCCGAACTGGCGTGCCAGCTTGGCGTCGCGGGGGATGTCGGCGTTGGCGCGAATGCGCAGGCGGCGAACCGGATCGACCCAGGCCATGAACTTGACCAGATCGGGATCGTCAGGCTGCGCGTCCAGCGTCTTGAGCTTGCCGGCGATGACACGGCCGGTGGTACCGTCCAGCGAAATCCAGTCGCCCTGCTTGAAGGTTTTACCCTTCACGCGCAGCTCCTTCTTGGCTTCGTCCACGGTGCAGTCGCCTGCGCCGGCGACGCAGCACTTGCCCATGCCGCGGGTAACGACCGCTGCGTGGGAGGTCATGCCGCCGCGCGAAGTGAGGATACCGGCGGCGACTTCCATGCCCGCGATGTCCTCAGGGGTGGTTTCGCCGCGGACGAGAATGATGACCGGATAGCTGCCATTGGCGTGGTGCTTGACCGCGTCTTCGGCCGTGAAGACAATTTGGCCGACAGCCGCGCCGGGAGAGGCGGGCAGGCCAGTGGCAAGAACTTCGATCTTCTCGCCCTTTTCGATCAGGCGGGGGACCAGGAAGTCATACAACTGGTTCGGCTCCACGCGGTGAATCGCCTCTTCCTGCGTGATCAGCTTTTCGTTGACCATGTCGATGGCCACGCGAACGGCGGCCAGACCGGTGCGCTTGCCGTTGCGCGTCTGCAGCATATAGAGCTTGCCATCCTGGATGGTGAACTCGAAGTCCTGCATATCGCGGTAGTGCTTTTCCATGCGGCTGGTGATTTCCTTGAGTTGCTCGAAGCACTGCGGCATCACGCGCTTGAGTTCGCTGATGGGCAGCGGGGTGCGAACGCCGCTGACCACATCCTCGCCCTGCGCGTTCATCAGATACTCGCCGAAGAACATCTTCTCGCCGGTTGCGGGGTTGCGTGTAAAGCCGACGCCGGTGCCGGAGGTTTCGCCCAGGTTGCCGAAGACCATGGCCTGCACGTTGACTGCGGTACCCAGCCAGTCGTCGATGCGGTTGATGCGGCGATAAGTCTTTGCGCGCTCGTTCATCCAACTGCGGAAGACGGCGTTGCGGGCACCGACCAACTGCTCCTTGGGATCTTGCGGAAAGTCTTTGCCTGTCTCTTTCTTCACCAGCTTCTTGTACTCTACGATGATCTCTTTGAGCGCGGCTGGCTGGAGCTCATAGTCAAACTTGACCTTCAACTTCTTCTTGACGCCGTCGAAGATGTGCTCAAAGCTCTTTTTGGGAACATCGAGAACCACGTCGCCGTACATCTGGATCAAGCGGCGATAGGAGTCATAGGCAAAACGGGGATTGCCACTGAGCTTGGCCAATGCTTCCACGGCCTTGTCGTTGAGGCCGAGGTTGAGGATGGTGTCCATCATGCCGGGCATGGAGAACTTGGCGCCGGAGCGAACGCTGACCAGCAGGGGATTGTCGCCCGCGCCCAGCTTTTGCCCTTGCAGCTTCTCCAGCCGCTCCAAGGCAGCGTACATCTCGATGTCGACTTCAGGGCTGAGTTTGCCTCGCATGAACTCGCGACAGGCCTCCGTCTGGATGGTGAAGCCCGGAGGCACAGGCAATCCGACGTTGGTCATCTCGGCCAGACCAGCGCCCTTGCCGCCCAGCACATCCTTCATTTTTCCATTGCCCTCGGCCTTGCCACCACCGAAGAAGAATACATGTTTGGTTGTGTCTGCGCTTCCGGCAGACGACTGACCCTGAACGCCCTGCGTCATGGGGTAAAACCTCCATATTTTGGATTCCGCGGCTGCGATCCGCAGGAGAGGGTGGCGGACGCGGCTCAGCAATGCAACGAGAAAACGCGGGGTTCAGGCTGAGCGCGTACGGCACATCCAGGCATCGGAGTGCGCTGCGCGGGATTGGTTAGTCGTTATTACGAATACCGTTCCAAGTATACAGTTGCCTGTGTTGAAGGTCACATACGATTCGGCGGGCCGGGAAAGCTCATGCCATTTTGGCATGTAGAAGCCTGCAATTTCCGATAGAAACTGGCGCGGTATTGCTAGATTTTTTTCATAATGGCTGGCATACTTTTGCAGTTGGGTCTTGCTGAGCTTTCAGATTGTGACTCATACTCCATATTGTGGAATGCTGTCGGTTGCGATTGTTTCCTTGATTTTGAGATATAGCTGCTGCTTTCACGCAAAAACCCCGGCATCACTGCCGGGGTTTTGCTGGATTTCGCGTGAGGCTTGAAATTAGAACTCCAGCCGCAGCGAGAACTGCGCCACGCGCGCGGGGCTAGCGGTAGAAGATCCGTTGGCACCGGTCGTGTCAGTGATCTGGCCGAAGGCCGAGGCGTTGTTGACAATATTCAGACTGCCCGACCCCCTGAAGGCGGGATGGTTCAAGACGTTGTAGGCATCGGCGCGGAACTTCAGATTCAACTTGTCCGGGAAGATCGGGAAGTTCTTCGCTAGACCGGCGTCAAGGAAGAATGCGCCGGGACCGCGCAGCATATTCCTCTGTCCGTACTCCAATCCCAGCGGGCCTCGGAATTCGTTCAGCACTTTGTTTGCGCCCGCTGCTCCGCCCGCAAAGGAGTAAACGATGTTGGTGGTGTGGTCGGTGTTGACCTTCACCTTTAGATCGTTTTTGTTGCCCGTGAAGATGGCCGGATCGGCATTGTCAAAAGAGGCGAGATAGGCGTCAGAGTATGCGGTCAAGGCCGTTCCCGTGCGGTAGGAGGGAAGGCCGGAGATGCTCCAGCCGCCAATCAGATTGTCCTGCCAGCGCGGTAGATTGCTCAGGAACATCTTGCCGCGTCCCACGGGCAGCTCGTACAAGAAGTTCGACGAGATTTCCTGCCGGATATCGAAGTCCGAGTTGCCGCGGCAGGCGCGCGGATGGTAGTAGTCGCAGATCATGCCAGTGTTGGAGAAGAGGGCGTTGTTGTTGGTCGTCAGCGAGGTGTTATCGATGGAGTGCGACCAGGTGTAGTTGAACTCGAAGCGCAGGCCCTGCGACATATTCTTGTCGAGGGTGAGCAGCAGCGCGTGGTAGTTGGAGGAACCCATGTTGGTGAGGTAGGCATTGGTGCCGAATTGCGAGGGAATGCCAATATTGGTGGGCAGCCAGCCAGTACCGAAATTGTACGAGTAGTAGGCCAGCGTGTTGAGCGCATCGGAGATGTCTCCCCTCTGGACATACGTACCCGCATATTTGGCCACATAAGCAGTGCCACTGTGGGTGATGGCGCCGGAAATATCCTCGAACCACGGCTCTGGTGTCACATTGTGATAGGTCTTGCCTGCCCTCAATTGCGCTGTAAGATCGGCAAAGGCGCCAATCATGGTCTGTGTGGACCCGCCGGTGTAATCGGGAACGTCCATCACCTGGGAGGCATCCACATCCGCAAGCAAGCGGCGGCCCAGTCTGCCTACGTAATTCGCCTTCAGGACCATATGGAAGGGAATATCCTGCTGAACGCCGAAGTTCAAGGCGATCGAGTAGGGATCCTTGAGGGTGGGGCTGATGACGAAGCTGGTCTCTCCCAACTCCAAACCATTGGGAACTCCGTCGCCATCCACATACGGGGTGTAAGGCGTGGCAATAGGCGAGGGCGGAGGATTCAGGGCTGCCGAGTAGGATAGACCTGCGCCGACGCGGGGATCATTCAAGAGAGACTCATACGCGGCTGAATTGCCTCCAGAGGCATTGGAGCCAATCTGATTGTTGTTGGAGTTGAAGAAGAGATAAGAGATTTGGTCCTGAAGGAAGTTGATGGCGTTGATCACCGTCCGGTCATAGACAATGCCGGCGCTGCCATTGATGACAGTCTTCTGGGAGTCGAAGGGAGTGTACGAGAAGGCTACGCGGGGAGCAATATCTGTGTAGGACGGGGCATACAGGTTGGGTCCATGGTTCGCCTTGCCGCCCAGCACATAGCTGAACAAGGGAAGACTGTCATTGCTGGAGTCGCCAGACGCACTCTGAAGCTTGCGGAAGTTCATGTATGTGTTGAGATCGATGTTGGTCGAGACAGATTCATCCCCGTGCGTTTCGTAAGGCACCGAATAGAGTTGATAGCGCATACCATAGGAGAGAGTCAGCTTTTTGTTGACCTTCCAGGTGTCGCCGAAATACATCTCTGTTTCGAAGTAGCGGTAAGCTCTTTGTTCGCCACTGCCTGCCGGTTGCGCGACGCCTTTATTGTCGTACACAAAATTAGTATTAATGTAGCCGATCACACCCAGTGAGGAGGCAAAGAGGTTGTCATAATCAAGCACTGCCACATTGCTCGCATTCCCTGCTCCGCCCGTCGCGATATTGCCGGGACGAACGGACGGATCCAGGGCTCCTCCGAATGCGGCTCCATAGAGACCGATCTCCGGATAGTTGAAGTTACTGGTCAAGTTGCTGTTGGTCTTGATGAACTTGAAGGTTCCGCCCATGGTCAGGCTATGCGCGCCGTGCTGCCAACTGAAGTCATCGCGAACCATGGGGATGGGAACCCGGCGCTTTTGCCCGTCGAAATCGGTGTATGGGCCGCTCAGGCCGGAGATGTAGTTGTACTGAGTGCCTCCGGTGGGATTGTAGGTATCCGGGAAGCTCAACTTGCTGATGCTGTCTCCGTAGTAGAACTGGTTCACCTTGTACTTGCCGATATTCCAGGTATGGCTGACAACGTAGCCGTAGCTGCGGTCGATGAAGGGGTGTGTGATGGGGTCTGTATTGAATTCGGGAAGCGTTTCAATCGCGTTTTCACGGTTGATGGTGAAGCGACCGTAGATTTTTTGAGTCGGCGAGAGGTTGTAATCGATGCGGCCAACATAAGTGGTCTGGTTGTTTGGCGTCGGCGTGGTGAAGCGATAGCCGGCGGTATTCACTCCGTCACCGTAAGACGCATCATTGGCCACGGGATAGCGTGCGTCAACAAAGGCTTTCATGTTCGTATTGAAGCCGGTGCCGGCAGGGTCCAGCGTCGCCAACTGGCCGGCGGACAGCGTGGTGATGCAAGCAGGCAGAGAGGTCAAGTTAGTGATGCGCGTGATGTCGCCGCATCCGGCGCCGCTGTTGATGTAGTTGAGAGTTCCGGCGCGGAAGGCGGCCAACGGGACGGTGCGCTCTGCGGAGGCTGACTGAACGATCTTGGAGGCGGCGATGTCAAAGAAGAAAAATAGTTTGTTGGTCTTGATGGGGCCGCCCTTGATGGGACCGCTGGCATTGCCGCCGAACTGATTGCGGATCAGCGGAGTGCGGGGAAGGCCGGTCAGGTTATTGAACCAGGTGTTGGCGACTGTGGTGGTATCGCGATGGTACTCATTCACATTGCCGTGGAATTTATTGGTTCCACCCTTGGTGATTATTTGAAACTGAGCGCCGCTGCCGGTGCTGTTGGCGGCGGAGAGGCCGGCAACCGACCCGGTAAACTGCTCCACGGAATCGACGGGAGCCGTGGTGGTGATGGAAAAGGTTGTGCCGGCTGCGATGTCGTTTACGTCCATGCCGTCCACGGTAACCGAGGACTGATCGATGCGCGCGCCGGTCACAGCGCCCTGATCGTGCGTGACGCCGGCTTGCTGATAGAACAGGGTCGTAATTCCCGCAGTGCGGTCGTAGATGGGAAGCGTGTTCAACTGGTCAACGTCTATGTTGTTGCCGATGGTGGCGGTGGTCGTGTCCAGTGTCACCACTTCATTGGTCGCGGAGACTTTCACCGTCTCGACGTTTCCGGGCACCAGCTTGATGTTCTGTGTACGCGTAATGCCGACGCTCAAAGCGATACCGGAGACTTCCGCATTGGCGAAGCCTGCGTGGGCAAAGGTCACCTTGTATCCAGGGTTCGGCGGAACAACCAAAAAGCGGTAGGTACCGGTACCGTCTGACTTCTGGGCGTACGACACACCTGTGGAGGGATTCGACAGCGTCACAACCGTGTCAGGAATCACGGCTCCGTTTGCATCCGTTACGACTCCGATCAAGGAGGAACTGTTTTGCGCTAGAAGCAACGTGGCAAAAGAAAGAAGCAGGACCGACAGGGCAAGTTTCGCAAATAGCTTGTGCATTTGATCTCCTCCATTAATTCTTTGAGAACAAGAAGCCGAAATTGAGAGAACTCGGATCGCGTCCTGCGCATCAACGTCTCGGTCGGGGATAGGCTCGCCCCGAGGGTGCAAGGCGCGACTTGTCTGTTGAGATATGCAGGTTGATTGCCAATCTTGATGAGTAGCTTGCAATTGCTACTAATTAATGAAAACAATACAGTTGCAGTGGTTTTATTGCTTTGTAGTAAATTTTATGAATATGATAATGTGAATAAATGGATGAGAATATTCCAAAAATGGACACTGGTACCCATTTTTGGGACAGGCAGCAACCGTCGAATCGGCGATTCAGTTAATCCATGGTATGTGATTGAAAAATCTACCCATTGATGCAATTTGCAGGGCTGCGGGTTATTCTCACTACCATGAACCTTACCTTGGCGCATGTCGGCGCGCGGCCTGGCTCGAAGGATGAGTTCGATGCTCTCACTGCAGCATATCTGCGGCGCTGCTCGGCCTTTGCGCTCTGTAAGTCGGAGAGCTTTCGCACCGAGGCGGTGCTGCTGGATTGGCTGGAGCGTCTTGGAGGGCGTACGCCGGCGGTGGCCGTGCTGCTGGACAGCCGCGGGAAGCAGATGACGTCGGAGGCCTTTGCTTCGTGGCTGGGTAAGCAGCGCGATGAGGGAACGCAACAGATTGTCTTCGCCGTGGGACCGGCCGACGGATGGTCGGATGCAGCGCGGGCGCGGGCTCACCTGCTGCTTTCGCTGGGACCGATGACGACGGCCCACGCTCTGGCGCGACTTGTGATGGCCGAGCAAATTTACCGCGCTTATGCGATTCTCACCGGACATCCGTACCACGGTGGGCACTGAGATGCGGTTCTCAGTGTTATTTCTCAGTCGTCCGTTTTGGGCGCAGGTACAATGAATTGTAAGAGCGCCAGTAGCTTCCCAATGCTTTTCTCAACACTGGTTGCTTTTTGCCAACAACAAAGAACTGACAACTGCAATGACTGATTCGCGGCGCGGACTGATTCTGATCAACACCGGCGCGGGCAAGGGCAAGACCACAGCCGCGATGGGAACGGCGTTGCGCGCCGTCGGCAATGGGATGCGGGTGCTGATGTTGCAATTTATTAAGGGATCCTGGCACTACGGTGAGCTGGATGCGGTGCAAGCCTTTGGCGCTAACTTTGTGATGAAGCAGATGGGGCGCGGCTTTGTGAAGGTGGGCGGCGCGGAGACGGATCCAGAAGATGTGCGCATGGTGCAAGCGGCCTGGGCTGAGGCGCGCTCGGCGATCTACTCCGGCGAGTGGGATATGGTGGTGCTGGACGAGATTAACTATGCCATCAGCTATGGAATGCTGGATGCAGCCGTGGTGGCAGAGGCGCTCAGCGGGCGGCCGGAGATGGTGCACGTGATTCTGACCGGACGCAACGCCCATCCGCTGCTGGTGGAGCTGGCCGATACCGTGACCGAGATGCGCGAGGTCAAACACGCTTATTCGAAAGGGATTCTTGCCCATCGCGGAATTGAGTATTGACGTTGCTTTCGGTGGATATTTCCCCACCTTGTGACCAACGTCTATTCCGGCTTGTGACCAACTCTATGCCTGTCTGGATTTGCTTGTCAATAGGCTTGGTCACAGTGTGACCATTTTGTGTGACCATTCGATGGTCACACCAGCGGCTCAGCCGCTGGTGAACCACTCGTCACCGGCCAGCTTGTCACCGGCGACCGCTCTATCGACGGCTTGCTTCCAGAGTTCACCGGCCCGCTCCATCGGCTCCGCCGGATGGCGGGCAACCACGCCCGCCGACCAAGCGGCCACGCACCGCAGACCGCAGAAGAAGAAACGACGACCCGGCACGCCAGCGACGACGACGTGACGGGACCCGACCGGCTGACCGCACCGGCAACAAGGACGACGAGAGAAGAGAGAGACACGCTGCGTTTTCATGGTGGCTCTCTTGCCCCGTCAGTCAAGGCTGGCCTGTGGTAAACGCGTTCTTCAGCGTTTTCCATCAGGCCACCGCGTGAGCGGCGCGTAGCGGCCTTGACAAGGGGCTACACCATGAAAAGAAAACGCAGCGACGCGCCGATTCGCGCGTCTTTTGCGCGAATCGGAAGGTGTTTTTTCGCGCCGCAGCGCGCCTCAGGCAGGGTCCTAGACGGTTGCGTTTTGGTCTGCCTGCGGCAGACCTGCAACCGGCTGGGTTGCCTGAGGGTACCTTCCATGAACCTCTTCTTGCGCGCGTTGATTCGGGCGGGAAAGAGCCGCGCGGCTGGGCGGGGGTGGAGGTGGGTCAATGTTTGTATGCGGGCCGGGTTCGGGCTGGGCTTTTCCAGCCCGGTTCCGGACCGCTGGCAGACGGAACGGCTGCGCTGTCTTTTCGCGCAGCGCCGACGCGGGAGCTTGCGGCTTTTCGGCAAGCGGAGCGGCGGGTCTCTGCTCGCGCAGCGGTCCGCGCCGTGCTTATGAGCACCTGCTCCCGCGAATACGGCGCGGACACGGCGAAGCCGTCCCGGAGGGGATTGCAAGGGGAACCAAGGAGTGGTTCCCCTCTGTCTGCGCTTCAAGCGAGCGAAGCCGCAGCAGACTGTCGACGGCACAGCCGCAGGGGGGACACGGGGGGACGCACCCCCCGGGCGGAGACGGGGCCGGAATGGCACCGGCCCGTGAACCTCTCAATTTCCTTGAACCTTCTGTGCGGTAGCGCCCGCGGTCACTCCAAGCTGCGTGGGTCGGCAGCGAATGAGCCGCGAGCGCGAGCCGCGTCGGCGAGCGCGAAGCTCAGCCGATCTCTTTGATGCGCAGCGTTCTCAACTGCTGCACCAGCGGCGCGGTGTCGCGTCCGACCCGCGCCGCGTCACCGACCTGTCGCGCCAGAGCCGCAAACTGCGTACTCTTGTCGGCGCTATCCTGCTCGATCCGCCGGAGATTTTGGACCTCATCGATCAGCATTTGTATCGGCTCTCCGTGGTTGCTGTAGTCCGCTATGGCTCTGCCTAGCGTGGCGAACTTGGTCTCGCTGGCTATCTTCTCTGCCTCTGCTGCATTCCCTGCTTGGGTCATTGCTTTTCCTTGCATGGGGAGGGGTGGGGGGGTGGTTGGCCCGGTTGGGGTGGTACCTCTAGGACGAACACTGCCCGGATGGTTTGCGCTCCGATCTGCTCTGCGACTCGGCGCGCTGCCTCCAGCACGGTTCGTTCCCGGTCGTAGACGCATACCGGGTTGCGTCCCGCTCCGGCGTACTGGCAGAACATCCCGTCCTGCTCGTAGACCAGCAGTGTGGGCAGGCTGGCTCCCTTGGGTTTGTTGTGCTGGTGCGGCACATCTTCACCTCACGAAAAAAGGCCGGTGGGCGATTGCCCACCGGCTTCTATGTCTGCTCGCTATGACCAGTTGGCTTTGCTGACCAACTATACCACCAGTTGTGGTTTGCCGTCATCCCCACCACAACACGTAGGGGGGGGTGGGGGGGTGGTCTATGCCGCGCGCTCTTTCTTGTCTTCCTTCCGCTGCTGGTTGACGACGCTGATTGCAACCTGCGCCGCATAGAGAAGCTGGCTGCCGTCCCTGCCGTTGAAGATGCCTAGCGCGATTCCCTGGGCCACACAGGCGATATACGCATGGATCCCTTCATACGTTTCCATCGACGGCATGGCCAGCCGGTAGTGTACCGCCGCTCTGCTGATTGTCGCCTTCTCATCCTTGCTGCTGTACGGCTTTCCGGCCAGCTTGTTGCAGATGTCTGTGTATGCTTTGAGCGTCTTCGACATCGCCGCGTTGATGGTGCTCTGCTTCATCGGCACGATAGCCGATGCCCTGATCTCCCTGACAATGTTCACGCGATCTCCTCCTTTTGCCACTGGTATTTGGTTGACTTTTCAAGGTCTTCACTGCTGAGGCTCTGGATTGCGTTGCCCAGATACCAGCAGGTTGTCCACAGCATCTGGTGGCCGAGGAATGCCTGTACTTTGCGAATGTCTCCAGTCTCCAGATAGAGCTTCCTCGCTGCCGTCCGCCTGAGATCATGCAGTCCCCAGGTCAGCTTTACGCCGACGCGTAGCCGCGCCTCCCGCATTGCTGATCGGATCGACCCTGCCGTTGGTATCTTCCGCGGCGAGCGATAGATTGCCGTCAATGGTTCGTTGGGGTCTTCGGCTGCCGCACAGTACCAGAGCAGCCGTTCGTAGAGTCTCTGGGTCATCGGCAGATCGTATAAGGTTTTGCCTTTTGTTTTCCCGATGATCCGCCGCGCATCAAAGTTGCAGTTGGCTTTGGTCAGTCGCGCTGCTGTCATCGCCCTGAGACCGGCCTCGTGTGCAAGTAATAGAATCAGCGCTAGATACGGTGGCGCGACTCTCAGCATTGCTTCAAACTCTGCCTCCGGCACCGTGATTTCTCTGGGCCTCGCTGATCCGATTTTTGGCAGGTGTTGCATCTCCACCTCGTCGACTTTCGCCAGCTTCCCGATTCGCTTCAACTCGCTCATCATGAGGGCTCGGTAACCTGAAGTGTATCGGCCAGTTTTTGCGCTAACGTCTGCAAGGTGATGACGTTTGACTTCAGCCGGTTTGAGCTTTCCGATGCACTCGTCGATGATTTTGTAGAGGGCTGAGCGGTTTCGTCCGACGCGGCGCGCGATTTCCGCAAAGCATTCTTCATCGCTCGCCGCTGTTGAGGGTTTGTCTTGAGGCTGGCTTCCAGCCTTTCTGCCTCTTCCTGTGTCCGGACCGTCGTCCGATACCGCTTTCCGTCCGGCAGTCTCACATCTATCTGCCAGCTTCCGCCTCGTTGTCTGATCGGCATTCTGATACCCTTTCTTTGTGCCCAGCACGGAATTGAGTATTGATAGCAACAGCCGTCAGCGGTCAGCTTGCGGTTATTTATGAATCGCACAGATTTTTCAACTGTTAGCTGAAGGCTGATAGCTGCATTAGCGAGGTTCGATGTCCTGGTTCAAGCGCGAGTATGATTCGGTGCCTAGAAGCGCGGCAGAGACGCGCGTGCGCACCGAGGGCTTGTGGATCAAGTGCACGGGATGCAAGGCTCCGGTATGGAAGGCCGATCTGCTGGCCAACCTGAACGTTTGCCCACGGTGCCAGCACCACTTCAAAATCAGCGCACGGCAGAGGATAGACCTGTTGCTCGAACCCGGTTATGAACTGGTGGACGACGGCCTGCGCTCCACTGATCCGCTGAACTTTACCGATGTGAAGTCATACAAGGCAAGGCTGAGTGCCGCGCAACAAACGACTGGCCTGAACGACGCGATATTGAACGTTGTAGGGTTGCTGGGTCCGCACGAGGTGGTGGTCAGCGCCATGGAGTACGGCTTTATCGGCGGCTCGATGGGCGCTGTGGTGGGCGAAACAATCGCTCGTGCTGCCGACCGCGCGCGGTTGGGCCGCAAGCCGCTGATCGTCGTTGCCGCATCCGGCGGAGCGCGCATGATGGAGGGCGTGGCCAGCCTGATGCAGATGGCGAAGATTTCGACGGCGCTGGCGCAGTTGGACGATGCAAAGGTGCCGTATATCTGCATACTGACCGATCCCACGACCGGTGGCGTGACAGCCAGCTTTGCGATGCTCGGTGATCTGAATATCGCCGAACCGGGCGCTCTGATCGGCTTTGCCGGCCCGCGCGTCATCGAGCAGACGATCCGGCAGAAATTGCCGGAGGGCTTTCAGCGCTCGGAGTTTCTGCTGGAAAAAGGCTTTCTCGACGCCGTCGTGCATCGGCGGGAGATGAAGGCATATCTGGTGCGCACGCTGGAGTTCATGAAGGCACCTGCCGTATCGTGATATTCCTTCCTACTTCATGGCCTCATATCCGCATGGGCATCAGCACGTAGCGGTACTTGTACTCGGCCTCGGGGTCTTCGGGGCGCATCTGGCCGGCCGATTGCGAGTCCTTGAACTCGAGGCGCACCTCGCCCTCGTTGTTCAGCGCCTTGAGAAAATCCAGAATGTAGCCGGAGTTGAATCCCACGGCGATGGGATCGCTGGAGTAGGGCGTGTCGATGGTGTCTTCGCTCTCGCCGGAGTCGGTGGAGCTGGAGCTGATCTTCAGCTCGTTGCTCTCCAACCGCAAGCGGATGGCTCCGGAGCGCTCGTCGGCGAATTGCGCGACGCGCTGAATGGCGGAGGCTAGCTCGCTGGAGCTGACGACGGCGAATTTGGTGTTGTCACGCGGCATGACAGCTTCAAAGTTTGGGAATTGTCCTGAGAGCTTGCGGGTGCTGAGGATGCGGTGGCCGACACGGAAGAAGAGCGTGTGTTCGTCGTCGGAGAATTCGACCTTGTCTGCTTCGGTATTGGCAAGTAACTGTTGCAGCTCCTGAAGTGCCTTGCGGGGAATGAGGACTCGTTTTTCACCGCTGATGCCTTCTAGGGTTTCATTGGGCTTTTCGACGTAGGAGAGACGGTGGCCGTCGGTGGCGACCATGGCCAGCGACTCGGCTTTGATGACCAGCAATGCGCCGTTGAGCGTGTAGCGGGACTCTTCGTTGGAGATGGAGAAGATGGTGCGATTGATGAGCGTCCTGAGCGCAACAACAGAGATGCTGGTGGCGGCGACAGAGGGGAACTCGGGAACCTGCGGGTAATTGGCGCGGGCCATGCCGACCATCTTGGTGTTCGAGCGTCCTGAGCGAATCTGCACCCAGTGGTTGTCGAGCAGCTTGATGGAGATGTCGCCCTCAGGCAGTAGCTTGACGTAGTCGTGGAGTTTGCGAGCGGGAATGGTGCAGGCTCCGGGCTTTTTGACCTTGGCGGCGGCGCTGGTTCGAATGGCCTGGTCGAGGTCGGTAGCAGTGATGTTCAGGCGGTCTCCCTCGGCTTCGATGAGAAAGTTGGAGAGAATCGGTATGGTAGTTTTGCGCTCGACGACACTTTGCGTGGCCGTAAGTTCTTTGACCAGTTCCTGACGCGTTACGGTAATTTCCATCGCGGCCTCCGATGCGGCTGATTTCTCGACTTCTGTTTCCACCTTTGGCATGAACCTACCCTCGCTTTGTGCTTACCAAAGAAAACCCGCCGGAAGCAGAATCCGCACTGGCCACACTGTACAACAACTCACAGCCCCGCGGAAACGGCTTTCTTTTCTTCTTCTTGATTGTATTCATCTTTGTGAGGCATGGCGCGTGGAAAACAGGGATGCATCTCTGGATTCCTAGGAATTGTGGCAATTGCCCGCAGCAAGGAAGCTGATTGTGTGTGACGAGCCGGGTAAGAGAAAAAGGTATAAGAGTTAAGAAAAAAGATAGTAGTACCCGTCGTTCAGGCAGGAAAAGTGGAAAGATGGCAGATATTGTAGGCAGGAATAGAGTTGAATGGTGGGTGAGTTTTCTAAAACAGAGCTGTGGAATTGAGGGATTTTGGAAAACAGGGTAGTTGAGCGGCTTGGAGGTCATCTGTTTCCCACCACTCCCACAGGTGCAGCAATTAGGGCTGTGGATAGCCGGGGTTTTGTGTGAAAAGGGAGTCCGCAGGCACGTGGAGCACGGAGTTGATAAGGCCATGCTATCCACAGAAGGGAAGGCTTCCACATCTTCCACAAACCGGTATCCCTACAGGGCTTTCCCGGCTTTGGTAACAAAAAGTAAAGGTTCCCATTCCAGCACCTTGCATAAAGGAACCGTCGTCTTTCTCATCGGATTTGTTCTGTGACTCTCCTACACTTGACCGGAGAGGATTGCGCACATGGGCATCGATATTGGGCGGCTGGAAGATCAACTGCTGCAGATGTCCGTTGAAGGTACGCCGGGACAGGAGTTTTGCGAGGCAATCTCAGAGCTAGCCAGAACAGGGCGTTTTGCGCAATTGCGCGAAGTGCTGCCGGAGATTGTCTACGATGAGTTGTGGGCGCGCTACCAGCAGGATGAGGCGGCCTTCGTTGGCGGCTGGCGACGGCTGGCGCAGGAGATGCGTCAGGGGTTTGTGCAGCATGCTAGGCAGCGGCTGACCTCGCTTACTAAACTGCAATATGCAGGATTTGAAGGGCCGACACCGGCGTGGCAGGAGATTCAGCGGGCTTTGGACGGTCAGCAGAATGACCTGCTGCGTACCGCCTTTTCTCTAGAGCTTCTGGAGCTCGTTGAGCCGGCAGTGCTGCGCGCAACCCACCTCAGAGAGTGCGTGGTGGCCTCCCCTAGTTCCGAGGAGGCCGACCGTTATCTGGACGAGGCGACACGCTGCTATTTCCTTGGCCTTTTCACAGCCTGCGCGGTCATGTGCCGCTCCGTGCTGGAAGAGGCGATCAAGCAAAAGTTACCCGCGACGCTGACGCGGCAGGTGCGTACGCGCTATCGTAATACAGCGACGCTGGGCAACCTCTTGCATGAGGTCAATAACAATCTTCAGATGACAGGCTTCGACCCTGACTTTCCTCGCGTGGCCAATTTGGTCAACGACATTGGAAGAAAGGCTGTCCACCAGGGTCTCCTTTCCGAGGACGAAGCGCGCGGGTGCCTGCAAAACGCCCGTTCCGCTCTGCAACTACTGCTGCGCAGTTGATGCATATTCACGCATAGAGGACGCGGCTCTTATACTTAACTTTCCATGTCCTACGCTGCCGCCATCGATCAATTGAACGCCATGACGCCGGAGCTATACACGCACTCCGGCGGTGCGCGGCGTAAGTTTTCGCTCGATGAGTTTCGTACCTTGCTCGCCGCTTTCGGCAATCCCCAGAAACGATTTCCTTCAGTGCTGATAGCCGGGACCAATGGCAAAGGCTCGACGGCCTCGACGCTGGCCTCGATTCTGAGCGCCTCAGGAGTGCGCGCCGGCCTCTACACATCGCCCCACCTGGAGCGGGTCAATGAGCGTATTCGCATCGGCGGTGAAGAGATCGGCGACGAGGAGTTTGCCCGCCTTTTCTTTCGCGTCTATGAGGTTGCGCAACAGTTGTTGCTTGTGGGCAAATTGCCGCAGCTCCCTAGCTTCTTTGAGATTCTGACAGCGCTAGCCTTCCTTTACTTTGCCGAGTCGGCTGTCGAGATGGCAGTGCTGGAGGTGGGGATGGGCGGGCGGCTGGACGCAACCAACATCGTCGCTCCGCTGCTCTCCGTGATTACGGACATCTCGTTCGACCATACCGAATGGCTGGGCACGACCATCGCCGCCATCACGCGAGAGAAGGCGGGAATTCTGCGCCGCGGCGGGACGCTGATTACGCTGCCGCAGCATCCTGAGGCTAACCAGGTTTTGGCGGAGGTGAGCGCCGAGATGGGTGTGCGTGTGATGAACGCAGAGGTATATTTGCCGGGGGGCGGCGCGGATACGTTGGGTTCTTATTCCGTCGAAGCGCTGGACGTGGCGGTCGAGGTGGCTTCGCCGCTGACCGGCGCGCACCAGCAAAGAAATATCGCTTTGGCCATTGCTGCGGCAGCGGAGCTGGCAATGGCGCACCGGCTTCCCATCTCTCCCAAGGCAATCGCTGAGGGCATTCGGCAGACGCGATGGCCTGCGCGGATGGAGCGCATCCAGACGGGCGGCGTTGAATGGGTTCTGGACGTGGCGCATAACCCGGCCGGAGCCTTTGCTCTGCGTTTGGGGCTGGCTGAACTCCTGAGTGCGAAGCGCCCGCGATGTCTGATTTTCAGTTGCCTGCGCGACAAGCCGGTGGACGAGCTGGCGCAGATTCTCTTTCCGCTCTTTGTGCAGGTGATCTTTGCGCCGATCCACTCGGCGCGAGCCATTGCCATGGATGATCTGCGGGCAGTGGCCCAGCGAATGGGGACGCCAGCAGTGAGCGCCACTTCGGTTCAAGAGGCGTTGCAATGGGCCGAAGAACGCGGGCAAGGCGGGGTGGTGGTCGTCTCGGGGTCCGTCTATCTAGTGGGCGAGGCACGATCGCAGTTGCTGGGCAATTCCGGTGGGAGCGCAACATGAGAGAGCGTCCCAATCCGCTTCCTTGGAGATACCGCTGCTGGACGAATATGATTCAGCTTCCCTTCTTTGTGGTCTTCACCTCGATCTGCGGAACTCTTTCGCTGCTGGTGTCGCTGGTGGACAACAAAGGCAATACCCAGCATCGTATCGCGCGGCTGTGGGCGATGGGCTGCGTGTGGGCCTCAGGCTGCAAGCTCACCATTCACGGCGCGAATAACTTGCGCATACATCCGGCTGCTGTCTACGCATCCAACCACACCTCCTATATGGACACGCCGGTTATCTTTGCCGCTTTGCCCTTTCAGTTTCGCATTCTTGCGCGTAGTGTGTTATGGCCTATTCCATTCATAGGATGGTACTTGAATTGCTCTGGGCAAATTCCGATTGACACCAATAACCCGCGCGCCACGCTCTCCAGTTTAGGTGCCGGAGTGAAGGCGCTACGCTCCGGCACTGCGCTCTTTGTCTTCCCAGAGGGCGGACGCACGCAAAACGGTGAGCTGAAGCCCTTTCTCTCTGGCGCGGCTTACCTGGCGATTCGCGCTCAGGTGCCGTTGGTGCCGATGGCGCTTAGTGGTGTCTACGAGCTGCTGCCGATTCATTCCCGCCACCTATTTCCGGGCGAGCTGACGCTGACGGTTGGCGAGCCAATTATGACTGCGGGAATGACGCTGCGCCAGACCGACGAGCTGACGGCGCGCCTGCGTCAGGCCATCGAGAGCTTGCGGAAGCTGCCTCAGTAAGGTAATTGGTACGGAGGTTTGACTCCGTGCATTTGTCCCCTATCGCACCTGCCGCTTCTGTGATTACACTGTTGCTGCCATGTGCGTTCATATTGCAATTCCCGAACCCACCGGCAGCGATCCGGGATACAATCAGCGGACGTTGTCGGCTTATCTTGTCGCTCTGCGCGCCGCCGGGGCAACCCCCATTATCGTTCCATTGCACGAGCGCCCGGAGCGCGTCGCACGGCTGCTCGCAGGGGTGCAGGGAATTCTGCTGCCGGGGAGTCGCTTTGACGTGGATCCGCAACGCTATGGCGAGGCTCCGATCCCTGAATGCGGCGAGCCGGACCCATCCCGCACCGCCGTGGACGAACTGCTGCTACAGGATGCCTTCAATATGCACAAGCCGGTCCTGGCTATCTGCGGAGGCGCACAGAGCCTGAACGTGTGGCTGAATGGCTCGCTGGTGCAGGATTTGAAGACTGCGGTCGACCATCGGCCGGGCCGCGGTGTGGTGAAAGCACACTCGGTTCGGATTGCATCCGGCTCAAAGCTGGCCGGCTTGGTACCTCACGACTATGCAACCGAGCCTGAGGTCAACTCCAGCCACCACCAAGCGATTCATCGGCTGGGCGACGGCCTTATCGTCAGCGCCGTCTCAATTGGCGACGAGGTTGTGGAGGCTGTGGAGCTGGCTTCGCGTGAGCACTTCGTCATGGGGGTGCAGTGGCATCCCGAGCGGACCTACACCGAGAGCGCATTCTCACGCGCCATCTTCGCAGCATTTGTGCAGGCGGCGGTGGTCTGGCAGCCGCGGCGGATTGAATCCGGAGTTTCAGCGTGAGCGAGGTGGATGATTCTGCGGGTGTCCGCCTCAACGCCCTTCTAGCCGAGGCTGGTCTGGAGCCGCTGGAGAGTGAGCAGGCCAGTCGCTTTGAGGATTATCTTTCGCTTCTTCTTCGCTGGAACTCCCGCGTTAACCTGACGGCGATTCGCGACGAGGAAGGCATTCTCCGCCGCCATTTTGTCGAGTCCATCGTCTGCGCCCGCGCCCTGCCCGCCGGAATTAAGACGCTGCTGGACTTTGGCTCCGGCGCTGGCTTTCCCGGAATCCCCATCGCCCTCTGCCGACCGGAGATCGCCGTCACCCTCGCCGAGTCGCAGGGCAAGAAGGCGGCGTTTCTTAGCGAGACCGTCCGGGTGCTGGGAGTTGCTGTCAAGGTCCACTCCGGCCGGGCTGAGGCACTCGCCACGCACTCCGATTGCGTCACTCTACGCGCGGTGGACAAGATGGACCAAGCCGTCAATGCAGCGGCTCAGCTGGTTCGACCGGGCGGCTGGCTGGCGCTGATGACCACTGGCAAGGAGTTGGATGCGCTCAAGGCAACCGCCGGAGATGAGTTTTTCTGGCCAGATTTCATACCGCTGCACGACGGTCAGGATCGCATCCTTGCTTTTGGAGTCAGAAAGCTCAGTTCGCCAGCTTGATGAGAGCCAGCTTCTTGATCGCGGCCAGATCCTTTGCCGACTTCACCATTAGCCTCAGGCCGGTTCCCTCCGGGTAGCGCGGTGCCTCGTCGAGGAGCTTGAGTGTGTTCTTGGAGAGGTTGCTCTGGTGGGCGGCGGCAACCGCCTTTTCGCCAAAGATCAAAGCAACACGAAAGTGGCCTGCGCATGGAGCTAGGTAGATAATGTTCCTCTTCTTATGCTTGAGACGCAGCGCCCAGCCGGCTTTTGGCGAGTACGAATTCCATTCCTGAATTGCGGCTCCCTGCTCCGCGAGCCAATCCACCAATTGGTCCCACAATTCAGCAGTCGTGCCTAAAACTGCGGCCACTTCCTTCGGCGTGGGAACCACCGTTCTTCCGATAAACGCATTCACTGTTTCCATTTCGCTCCATGGTATGCCGGAATTAGTTTAGATCGTTAGTTGCGCGAGAGCCTTGCGTAAAATTGCCGCCTGTGCTGCGGGTTCGTAAAAGGGATGGTTGCGGTAGACGCTGGCTCCGATTTCCAAGTAGGCATCGACAAGTTCAGGAGCGCGCTGAGCGGCTACTTCACGCATAGAGCGAGTGTGTGCCTGCGTAAACTCCAGTTTCGCCGGGGTCACAAATCCGGCCTGAATAAAGGCGCGAGTCTTGCGGGCGCACTTGCAGTCGTTTTCCGGATTGACGAGGCTACAGTTGTCGCGCAGATATTCGTAGAGATCGCGGCGGGCGCGGGAGAGAATCTGCCGGAAGTTAGCCGGAGTGACTTCGGCGATCTCGGCACCAACCTCATCGCTGACCTGGAAGATTTCGCCGAGGATGAAGACCAAACGCTGGCGACCGTCCAGACAAAGCAGTGTGCCGATCATGCAGTTATTTTTTGTCTCTTCAATCAGAATTTCAATTGGCTCTGGCACCGTGCTTGGGTCGGGCGGATCGAGATCAGGAACCTGGCGCAGTCCGGCGGAGGCCACGGAAAAAGAGCAGATCGAATCGGCGGCGAGCCACTTGGACTTCTTCACATTTAGAAGATGATTGACGGCGATGCGATAGAGCCAGGTGCGAAACTTCGCTTCGCTTCGGAACTCCGGCAACGCCTTGATAGTCTTCAGTAGAATCTCCTGAGTGGCGTCCTCGGCGTCGGCGCGATGATGCAGCATTCGCAGCGACAGATTGAAGAGCCAAGGTAGATGGCGGGCAAGCAGAACTTCGAGTTGATCTCGGTCGCCGGCCTTTGCGCTTGCCACTAGTTTTTCGTCCGGATCGCTGAGTGAATTGTCGAGGAATGGGTTTTGCGCTTCAGGTGTAGCTTGCATGGAAGTCCTCCCACAGATAAGACAACTGGGATCAGGCTGTGTGACAGAAGCCGAAGAAGATTTGTAGAAATTGTAACGCGGGTTGAGTGAGTGAGGCGGGGGAAGGTCGGTCGTGTTCCACGTGAAACATTTTGGGAAGCGTCCCAAATCGGTCGAAGTTCCACGTGGAACAAATATCGCTTTGGACCATAATGGGCGTAGTTTCAAATTGTGGTTTACGAAAAATATCATCGATAATTGGATGAAATTTCGCAAAAAACCAAGGTAGTTTTCCACTGATTAGCAATTTTGACGCAGTGTTGGTGGCGGGTGGGCTGAGTAGACTAAAACCCTTTCCATGACGGTGGTTGGAAGCGTTTTTGCCTCAGTGGCACAGGCGGCTTTCCACAGCATCGCTGAGTTCTCCACAGCGTGAGCGCCTACCCACAAAACAGCTCCTCCCTTTAATCTGGTATGCCATGGGTAAGATACTCGGAATCGTCAACCAAAAGGGCGGAGTCGGCAAGACCACGACCGCCATTAACCTTGCCGCCTGCCTTGCGCTTGAAGGACTGAAGGTGCTGCTGGTGGATTGCGATCCCCAGGCGAACTGCTCCTCAGGCATCGGTTTTCAGCGGGATGACAACCGCCGCTCGATCTACGATGTGCTGATGGGCGACGCCCCGGCGGAGCAGGTGATACTGCCCACGGAGATCGCTACGCTGTCACTGCTGCCTGGATCGAAGAACCTGACCGGCGCCAATATTGAGCTGGCTGGAGCCGAGGACCGCGCGATTCGCCTGCGCAGCGCACTGGGGCCGATCCAGGCCAGCTACGATCTGGTGGTTCTGGATTGCCCGCCGGCGCTGGACCTGCTTACACTCAATGCGCTCGTCGCAGCTGACACGCTGATTGTGCCTATGCAGGCCGAGTACTTTGCGCTGGAAGGCATCTCCGAGCTGATCTCGACGCTCGAACGAGTGCGCGCCGCATACAATCCGGCGCTTACTATTGAGGGCGTTTTGTTGACCATGTACGACGACCGCACCAACTTGGCTCAGCAGGTGACCGAGACCCTGCGCGAGTACTTCAAGGACCGGCTCTACCACACAGTGATTCCGCGTAACGTGCGACTGGCCGAGGCACCGAGTCACGGCAAGCCTGTGGCGCTCTACGACGCCCACTCGCGGGGTACCGAGGCCTACTTCGAAATGGCCGGCGAGTTCATGGCACGGAATCAGATTGAGACCCCTCGGCGCGCGGAAAATGAACCTGAAGCCCCTGCCGAAGCCGCCTTCTTACCCAGCTCATGACGGCAGAATCCGAACGCTGTCACAGACCATAGAACATCATCCAACGCAGCATTGAAATGCCCGATTGCTTTCTGAAATAGAGGATTATGAAGATGACCATCCCCGCAACTGATATGAAACGCCGCGCCCTGGGCAAGGGCCTCGATTCCTTATTGCCACGCGTTCCCGCCGCTGCCGCTGCTCCATCCGCGGCAGAATCGGAAGGCGGCAAGCCGCTGGAGATTCCCATCGGCCAGATCGACCGCAATCCCTTCCAGACTCGCTCGCAGATGAACGAGGATCAGTTGGCCGAGCTGGCCGCCTCCATCACCGCGAACGGCGTGGTGCAGCCGGTGCTAGTGCGTCCGCAGGCCAACGGACGCTACCAGTTGATTGCCGGCGAGAGGCGCTGGCGGGCCTCGGAGCTGGCCGGCAAGAAAACTATACCGGCGATTTTGCGCCAGGTCTCCGACGAGCAGGCGATGGAGATCACCATCGTCGAAAACCTGCAACGGGCCGATCTGAACCCGATGGAGCAGGCGCGAGCCTTCGAGCGGCTTTCGCGCGAGTTTCACATGACCCAGGAGCAGATGGCAGTGCGCACCGGAAAGGATCGCGCAACAGTAGCTAACTTCTTGCGTTTATTAAAGTTACCAACATCCGTGCAGGTGCGGGTCGAGGCCGGCGAGTTAAGCTTTGGCCACGCGCGTGCGCTGCTGTCTTTTGAACACGCCGAGGAGATGGAGAAGACGGCGCAGCGAATCGTGTCACATTCGCTTTCTGTTCGCCAGACAGAGGGCTATGTGCAGGGTCTCATCCACCCCGAGCGGACCGCCAAAAAGGAGACGAAGGCGGAACAGCCTGTCGATCCCAATGTGCGCGAGGTTCAGGAGCGGCTTCAGCGCGCGCTCGGCTTGAAGGTACACATCGAGGACCACAACGGTCGCGGCAAAGTCATTATCGAATACGCACGGCTGGATGACTTTGATCTGCTACTGGAGCAGTTGGCAGGGGAGTGACGGTAGGGAAATGGGGAACTTGCTGTTCGTGGTGCAGGAAGAACAATGGTCGGGACGGGCAGATTTGAACTGCCGACCCCTCGCACCCCAAGCGAGTGCTCTACCAGGCTGAGCCACGTCCCGACACGATGAAGCCGACTCGCAGGGAGCCGACGTTGGGGTCTTGATTAGTGTACACGAACGAAGTCGCGCGCGCTTGCCTGCGGCGCGAGAGTCACTGCGCTGGCGGCACGAACTCCTTGGGCAGAGCTGAACTGTCGCTGAAGAAGAACTGCTCCATCTGCTCGACGAGAAAGTTTTGCGCCTGCGGGGTCCAAGGCTGAAGGCGGTACTCATTGAGCAGCATCTTCTGCCGCTCCACCCACTCGCCCCAGGCCGCCTTGGAGACGTTCTTGAAGATCTTCTGACCAAACTCCGAGTCGAAGGGCGGCTCGTCCAGGCCCTCCATCTCCTTTTTGTAGCGAACGCAAAAAACCATGTGTGCCATCAGCAACTCCTGCTTCCATTGTATGGGATCGGGCGATCATGCAGCGACATCTACACCGCGTGAGCAAATCAGACCAGCCTATATTTGTTGCGATGTCCCACTATCAATTTGGCGCCGTATCGGATCCCCGTATCTGCCGCTTCACATAAATGGCGCCGTATTTCACAGGAGCCATTATGTCCGATTCGAATCCCACAGGTCTCTCCGACAACGCAGCCGGCGGCCTTGCCTACATCACGATCATTCCCGCTATTATCTTCCTGATCGTCGAGCCCTTCAAAAGAAGCGCGTGTGTCCGCTTCCATGCGTGGCAATCGATTTTCTTCTTCGTGGCATGGGCGGTGGTGCATATTCTGGTCGAGGTCGTGCAAAACCTCGTTCCCACGGTAGTATTCCTCACGTTATCGCTATGGCAACTGATTGATCTGGCCTTCTTCGTGGTTCTGATCATCGTCTTTGTCAACGCCTTCAACGGCAAGCGCATCCTGTTGCCCATCGTTGGCGGACTGGCGGAGAAGCAAGCGAATCGGTAGCCGGCTTCCCCCTCCGCGCCGAATACACAAATGGCCTCCTTGCGGAGGCCGTTCGTGTTTAGCGCCGTTTGCCCTTTTTGCCCAGCTTTTTCGGTGGCTTGAATTTAGGGCGGGATGCGACCTTGTGTTTGGACTTCTTTGGCTTGGGTGGCGCGGATTTCTTGCCGGTGAGTGGAATTCCTTCCTCGACAATCGAGAATTGCAGCTTGCGTTCCTGCGCCAAAATGCGGTCGAGAATGACCTGCACGTGGTCGCCGGCGCGGAAGCGGCGTCCGTTGCGCTCGCCGATGATCTCGTGGGTGTTCTCGCGCCAGGTGTAGCGATCGTCGCGCAGGGAATCGATGGGGACGAGACCTTCCACAAAGAAGTCGGTCAGCTCGACGAATAAACCGTATTTGGAGGGATTCAGCACCAGTGCGGCAAACTCCTCGCCGACACGGGATTGCATAAAGCGCACCTTCTTCCACTCGATGAGTTCGCGCTCGGCCTCGGCGGCGCGGCGCTCGGTCTGGCTGGTCTCCTCGGCAATCTGCGCGAGTTCTGCTTCGGGGATGGGCGGCTCGATGACTGAATCCGATCCCACCCTGGGCGCAAGAACTAGTGCGTGCGGAGGGTGGGGCATCCGAGATGCGCGACTGGTTGACAAGCCTTCATTCGGATGCGTCCACGGCGAGCTGTGGCGGCCTTCGGCGACTGCGCCTTCGCCGCAAACCCCCTCGCTCAGTAGCGCCTTCACGATGCGATGAACGATGAGATCAGGATAGCGGCGGATGGGCGAGGTGAAGTGCGTATAGGTGGGCGCGGCCAGCGCAAAGTGGCCCTCGTTGGTCTCCGAGTAGCGCGCCTGCATGAGCGAACGCAGCATCAGGTAGCTGAGAATCCGCTCCTCAGGCTTGCCTTCAATGCGCGCAACGAGCTTCTGATACATCCGCGGCGTGACGGGAATATCCTCAGTGACCTCATGGGTGCGAACGCTGCGCCCGGTGCGGCGGGCATCGCGGCGATCACTCTTCATCTGCATTTTTTTGACGGGCAACGCGCCCAGGCCGAGGGTATGGCCAAAGCTGGCGGCGAGTTCCTCGAACTGCACCACGCGGCGTGGCTCCGGCTTTTCGTGAATGCGATAGAGCGAGGGCACGCCCAGGTCTTCGAGCCATGTTGCGACGCACTCGTTGGCCGCCAGCATGAACTCCTCGATGAGCCGGTTGGCCCAGGTGCGCTCGGATTTGGTGACGCCGCGCATCTGCCCCTGCTCGTCGAATTCGATCACAGGCTCGGGCAGGTCGAAGTCAATGCTGCCGCGCTCGCTGCGCCGCTGGTTCATCAGACTGGCGAGCTTGCGCATCCGCTCGAAATCCTGAACGAGTGCCAAGTAGTGCGTACGCGCTTCGGCGTCGCCTTCGAGAATGGCATGAACTTCCGTATAGGTCATGCGCACAGCCGAGCGAATCACTCCCTCGACAATCTCGTAGCGGGTAATGCGCCCAGTCGAGTCAAGCTGCATGATGCAACTTAGCACTAGGCGATCTTCGCCCGGTCGCAGGCTACAAATATTCGTCGATAGCTCCTGCGGCAACATAGGAATCGCGCGATCAGGAAAGTAGACGCTGGTTCCGCGCAGCCGCGCTTCCAGATCAAGGTCGGTTGCGGCGCGGACGTATTCGGCGACATCGGCGATGTGAACTTGCAGCTCAAAGCCGCCGTCCGCGTGTTCCGTCACCAGAACCGCATCGTCAAAGTCCCGCGCCGTCTCGCCATCTATGGTGACAATCGGAAGTGAGCGAAAATCCTTGCGGCTCGCAGCCTCTTCCGGATCGAGATAAGCAACAGCCTGCGCCTCGGCTAGAACGTTGTCCGGGAAGACGTGCGGCAACTGGTGCTTGCGGATCATCATTTCGACATCGACGCCGAAGTCGTCGGGCGAGCCGAGCACTTCAATGACCTTGCCCATTGCGGGGCGCGTAAGCGTCGGCCAGCGGGTGATTTCGACATCAACGACCAGGCCTTCCAGACTGCCGTGAGCGGAGGTGGATTTATTGCCGAGGACGCGGTGGGGCGTGGTGGCTTCACTCACCGCGGAAAGCTCCGAGCCTTCAGGAATCAGAATGGGCTGCGTCATGCGCTCATCAAAGGGGACGACCGAGTGACTTTGTGCATTTTCTGATCGCGCATAGTGGAAGACGCCGACCACGGTGGGGTTGCGCCGCTCCAACACGCACGCAATGCGGCCCATGCGACGGCCATCGGCCTTGGAAGGCTCGACTTCGACCAGAACCTGGTCGCCCTGCATGGCACCGTTGATCTCATTCGGCGGAATAAAAATATCTTCCACGCCAGTAGCCTGCCGTGCGTTGGGTCGGACAAAGCCGTAGCCGTCGCGATGCAGATCGAGTCGTCCCGCGCAGAGATTGTCGCGTGTGCCGACGGGCCGGGGAATGCTCCAGTGCTCGCGGTCCAGCTTGGTCAGCGCGCCGCGCGCGGTCAGCCGGGCGAGTTGTTCCAGCAACAACCGCCGCTCCCGTCCGCCGCCCAGCGAGAGTTCGCGCACGAGTTGCTTGTATCCGGCCTTTTGACCGGCGGAGTGTTGGATGCGCGCCAGGAGTTCCCTATCGGTCATAGTTCAAGAGTATCGCGCTTTGTCTTAAAATATTCACATCACCATGCACCAGGCGGACCGCGAAGAGGTAACATCCTAGTTGTGGCCGCGCGCAGGCTGCCGAGGCGAATTGCCCGACTGACCACGCACTGATTCAATTTTTGGGCCCCGGGCAATGGCCGTTGCCTGGGAAGGCCCCGTCCCATCAGGACAGAAAAGGAACCTCGTGAGCGCTATGTGGAAACCCAGCCAATCCGGACCGACGACCCCCAGCTTTACCCCCGAATCCTCTCGCCCCGTGCAGCCTGCCTCGTCGCTTGAACACGCTAGTCGGCCCCCGGTGACGGCCGGCGACCAGGCCAGCATCGGTAAGAGCCTGCTCATCAAGGGCGAGATTACCGGCGCCGAGTCGCTGTTTATCGACGGCAAGGTCGAGGGCAGCATCAACCTTCCCGGCAACCGCGTGACGGTCGGCCGTAACGGTCAGGTCACGGCCAGCATCGCCGCCCGCGAGATCGTCATTCTGGGCAAGGTGCGCGGCAATATCTCTGCTTCCGACAAGGTGGACATTCGCGCTGAGGGTGCTCTAACTGGCGACGTGACTGCGGCGCGCATCAGCATCGAGGATGGCGCATTTTTCAAGGGAGGCATCGACATCAAAAAGCCCGAAGCAAAATCGGGAAGTCCGGCCCCAGCCGCGCCGGAGGCTACCAAGCCGGCACAGCAGTAGCAACATTGAGGCTTTGCACGAAGACAAGCGCCCCTGCCGACACGGGGGCGTTTGTCTCTGGAGAAGCAACGACGGGCTGATCGAGAGAAAGACGAGCCGAACGGTTCTATATACGATCTACAAATGAAAATACTAGATAGATTATTAATTGACAGATAATACAATAGATAGAATAGAATGACTTACGAATAATTTCATAATGAAAGTACGAAGATATGATTCGCTACGAGTTGCCAAGACGTTGGATTCTCTATGACGCAAACACCGTCATGACGGCTCTTGTTGAAGCCAAGGCGGCTGTTCGTACGCTCACAACCCTCCCTTATCAAAAAAGCTGGGTGGCGGCGCTCGAAGAGTTGCAACTGAAGCGCGAGGTGGCTGGAAGCTGCCGCATGGAGGGAGCGGAGTTCACGGAGCGCGAGCTTGACCAGGCGCTGCGGCCCGGAGTCGCGCCCGAGGAGCTGCATACGCGCTCGCAGCGGCAGGCGCTCGCCGCCGCTCAGACCTACCGCTGGCTGGGCGAGCTTCCCGCAGAGGAACCGATCACCGCAGAGATCGTGCGCGAGGTCCATCGCCTTCTGGTGACCGGATGCGATGATGATCACTGTCCTGCCGGCGTACTACGCGGTCGATATTACAACGTGACCTTCGGAACTCCACAGCATCGTGGCGCGGAGGGAGGAGCTGCCTGCGAAGAGGCCTTCGCCGGTCTTCTGCAAGCTGCCGAGGGGGAGTACCGGGAACATGATCTGCTGGTGCAGGCCGTGGCGTTGCATTATCATCTGGCCGCCATGCACCCCTTTCAGGATGGCAACGGCCGTTTGGCTCGCGCCCTGGAGTCTCTCCTGCTGCGCCGTGCGGGGCTGACGGGCTGGGCCTTTGTCGCCATGTCGAATTACTACTATGACGAAAAACCAGCCAATCTGCGCATCCTAGGCGAAGTCTGGCATGGCAATCACGATCTGACGCCGTTTCTGATCTTTGCGCTGCGCGGCGTACGCATTCAATGCGAGCGGCTGATGGAGGAGATGCGCCGGCAGATGCAGCGCGTCCTCTTCCGCGACACCATGTACAGCCTCTATAGCCGACTGGAGACAAAACGGAAGCGGATGGTAGGCGAGCGGCAGATGGAGATTCTTAAACTGCTGCTGGAGGCGGGGCAACAACCAACCTTCGATTGTTATCTGCGCATGAAGCCTCGATACGGCTCAGTGAAGGATGGCATGGGAGCCTTCCTTCGCGATCTCTCGCAACTGGAAGGCCTGAAGGCCATCCATATTTTCCGGAATTCGCCCGAGCTGGCGATAGAGCTGGCGTCCATTAATATGAAGTGGCCGCAAGAGATCGACGAAGGCGAATTTCTGCGGCAGATGAAAGCAATTTCCAAAGGCAAAACAACCGGATTTCTATCCTAATTTCTATCCGATTCCCAAACGCTGCATGGCTACTCTGGGCAGAGCCGATCCGGTCTTTACCAGCACCCACTTCACAGCAGCCACCCAGATCACCGTTCCGGCCACCAGCAGCGTCAGATCAATCCCGCGAATCTGACCCGGCATTGCTGTGTGCAGTACGCTGCCCAGCCATCCGAAGGGCAGCCCAACCACGGTGCCGCTGACCAACGCAGTCAATAAACACCTTCCTATCTCCGCGAAGTCCAGGCTGGCCAGCGAAACCATGCGGCGCTGGTGCAACAGCAGGGCCAGGGTGATGGCCTGGAGAGCAATGCCGACATCTGAAGCCAGAGCAAGACCGGCAGTACCAAAGCAGCGATAGCAGAGACCGTAGAGAGGAAAGGCAACCACCAGGATGATGGTGCTGGCGAGCATCGGCAGCCAGGTAATTCCGGCGGCATAGAAAGAGCGGGCATAGATAGCCTGCGCTGACCACAGAAAAAGCGAGAGCGTGTAGAGGGCAAAGTAGAGCGCAGTTTGACGAACGTCCGTTGGAGTGAACCTTCCGCCGCCGAAGATTAGCCCCACGACAGGTTCGGCGAGTGCGATCATAGCTGAGGCGGCCAGCAGTCCCAGAGCCACAACGCGGGAGACCGAATCCGCCACACCGACGGCAAATTCGTAGCGTTTTCCCTGCGCCCAAAGCTGAGAAAAGAAAGGAAGAGATGCGACCCCTGCGGCCATGGCTAGCATGGACATCGGCGCAGAGAAGAGCTGCTTGGCGTTGGCCAGACGGGTAATCTCACCGACTCCTCCCGAGGCGTAATAGCCTGCAAAGTATTGATCCAGAAATGGCAGCCCAAATCCGAGCATCAGCGGTAGCGTCATGTGTAGCCAGAGGCGCAAGCCGGGATGGCGAAGGTCGATGCCCCAGCGGTAGCGCACGTTGGCCCGCGCCGCGCCCCAGGCATTCGGAGCGAAGGATCCCAGCAAAAAGCCTACGGTTGCGCCGATAGCCAGCGACGAAACCCCCAGCCTTCTGGCCAGAAAGAACCCACCCGCAATGATACACAGGTTATAAATGATCGGCTGAAGCGCCTGATACAAAAACTGCTTGCGCACTAGCAGCGTTGCCCCCAATATGCTGCCGATAAAGAGAAATATCTGCGCGGGCAGCAGAATCCGCGTCATGTGAGCACTGACCAGCACCTGATTTGCCGTGAATCCTGGGTTCAGGAAGTGGATGAAAGGCGCAGCGAGCAACATACACGCGATCGTCGCAGCCGTTAGTACCAGTGTCATCAGATTCAGTACGGTAAAGAGTACCCGCTCGCCTTCCGCCTCTGCCCCGCTTTCGCGGTATCGGTTGAGAAGAGTGACAAATGTGATGGAGACCGCACCACCCACCAAAAAATTATTCATCAGGTCGGGCAGGCGAAATGCGGCTATGTACGCATCGGTCTGCGGTCCGGCGCCAAAGACCGATGCGATGTACTTGCCCCGCCCCAAACCGATAAAACTCGATAGAAACGAGGAAGCCGCCAACAAAATGCTAGCCGAGAAGGCCGTGTGCGCATGAGACGGGCGCAGCAAGACCCAGCCGAGCGCCCATCTGGATTGTGCCGGCAAAGAGGATTGAGTTGAGAGTGATTCTGTCACTGGTGTTGATTCTACCGGGGCGGAGGGCAAGAGTGTTCAAGAACATCGCATCACCCTGCGGTGAACGCAAACGGAACATTCTGACTGAAAGTTGTACCCGGTTCGCGAGGCCGGTACTCATTCCACCGATTCTGCGGTAACCTCATGCCGGAGGTAATCCCTTCCGATAAGGAAATGGAAGGATTTGCACAAGACATTCACAGGGCTGAAGCTGTGCGAGTTGCAAGTGAAGACGGACGGGATGGCCGATGCTGCTTGATACTCAGCTTTGCTGGCACATGGATTGGTCGTTGCAGACTGTAAGCCAGCTACCAGAACGTCTCAGGGCCAGGAGTCAAGATGCTATTAGTTGAAGCGGAACACTGCGGAATCGATCGGCAGCAGGAGGATGCACGGCTGGCTGCGCTGATTTCCACCGGAATACTGGACACCCCCCCCGAGCCTGCCTATGACACCATTGCCCGACTGGCGGCCGAGTACTTCCAGGCCGATTCTGCCACCATCGGCTTTGCCGACGAGAGCCGCGTCTGGATGAAATCCACATGGGGCCAGATGGTGCGCGAATTGCCACGCAAGAATTCCATCTTTGAACTGGTACTTGCTGAAGACGGTCCTGTAATTGTCTCCGACCTCTCCGGGCATCCTCTGCGAGATGGCTTGGTACACCGCTTCAAACATCTCGGCCTGACCTCATTTGCTAGTGCTCCGGTGCGCTCCGCCGAGGGGAGAATCCTCGGCATATTGACCATATTCCACAACGGACCCATCCCGGAGATGACGCCAGAGGCGCTGCGCACGCTGGAAAGTCTTGCGGATATGGTCTCCAGCCAGTTGGAACTGCGCCGGCTGCGCAAGACCCTCAACGGCAACGGGCACGGAAACAAACAGCGTCGCGCCCGCGCAGCCGCCTCCACGCAGGGAAGCTGGCCTCGTCAGGCCGATCTGCGTCAGGCCCTCGACCAAGATCAGTTTGTACTCTACTACCAGCCGGAGGTCGATCTGGCTACGCGCCAGATCGTGGGTCTGGAAGCCCTAATTCGCTGGATTCATCCCGAGCGGGGCTTGATTCCGCCGATGGATTTTATTCCGCTGGCCGAAGAGAGCGGACTGATTTTGCCTATCGGAGACTGGGTGCTCGCCCAGGCATGCAACCAGATCCAACAATGGTGTCTGGAGGATATCAGCCACGTCTCGCTACGGGTGGGCGTAAACCTATCAGCGCGCCAGTTCTCGCGCGAGGGGTTGGCTGACCACGTTGAGGCTCTACTGGTGCAGGCCGGCATCTCCAGCCGCCAGCTTGGTTTGGAGATGACCGAGTCCAGCCTGATTCCCAATGTGCGCATAGCCATGGAAGTTCTAGGCAGTCTGCGCCGGTTGGGTGTCTCCCTGCTGATGGATGACTTTGGTACCGGTTACAGTTCACTGAATAACCTACATAGCTTTCCCTTTGACGTGCTGAAGATCGACCGCTCCTTCGTAAGTCGCATGACTGAAGGCGATCAACCTCTACAGATTGTGCGCACCATCATCGAACTAGCCCGCGTGATGGGTATGGACGTGGTGGCTGAGGGGATTGAAACCTGTGAACAATATCGCCTGCTGCGCGATATGCACTGCCGTTATGGCCAGGGCTATCTCTTCTCTCGCCCATTGACCGCCGAAGCCGTTACCAAACTGTTGCGTCTTCCCGGCCGCGTGCTGCCCGACCCCGAGGTTCCTGAACTGGCCTGCGCCTGATTTTTGCGGCAATATCAGAGGCTTTCGATTCAGTTTCATATCAGGACATACTACGGTTGTTCCTATTGTGGAATTTGTCTTGCGGATCGCATGGGAATTTCCTCACGCTAGCAGCCCTGTCGCACGATATGCTCCAAGCCATGCAACTAGCAGCCGAAACCCGGAGCCTCAACGACAACCCCTCGTCGCAGGAATGGGAGTCCGCACCTTCTCCCATCCCTTCCAGCTTCGCGGGAATGCTGGCCGCACTCGCCACGCCTGCGAAAAAACCAGTAGCCTCTGTGTCTCCCTGGGAGAATGACGAGCTAGGCGACGACGTCGCAACCCTCAGCTACGAGAGCGCATTGCGCACCCACGGGCGTTATCGCGCAACCGATCAATCGCTCACTCAGATGCCCGATCCAGAGCTATATCGTGTCGAAGAAGCCGCTCTAGGTGCCACTGCGGCAATTAAAGAATCGGCTCAGTCTAGCGCCACTCCGGAACAAAACCGGTTTCGTCACGCGTATCTTGAGAGGAGTCTGAAGGACGCCAGTATCACCATACGGATGAGCAAGGCGGAGAGCGCGCAATTGCATCGGCGCGCCGCAGAGGCCGGCGTTACCGTCTCGGCTTATCTGCGCTCCTGCACCTTTGAGGCGGAATCGCTCAGAGCGATGGTCAAAGAGACACTGGCCCAGTTGCGCGCCGCCACTGCCCCAGCAAAGTCCGAGCAGCCCCGCCAATTTTGGCTTGGCGGCCTGGGTGGCTGGCTGGCGCGTGTACTGACTCCCTGGCAAAACAACCAGCGCGTCGCCCGCGTCTGACCGGCCTGTCAGCACGATTCCGGCTGGAAGGTGTTCGCCAGGACGCCCAAGCCTGGGATGGATACCTCCACACAATCTCCAGCCCTGAGTGGACCCACGCCGGAGGGGGTTCCGGTGAGGATCAGGTCGCCGGCTTCGAGAGTGAAGATGGCGGAGATCCAGGCAAGCAGCTTGGGAATGGGAAAGATAAAGTCGAGGGTCGAACCGTGCTGGCGCAGCTCGCCATTGACGCGGGTTTCGAGAGTGAGGCCTGAAGCGGGATCAACTTCGTCGCTGACGATGGGGCCTACGGGGCAAAAGGTGTCAAAGCCCTTGGCGCGAGTCCATTGGCCGTCCAGATTTTGCAGGTCACGGGCGGTGACGTCGTTGGACAGCGTGTAGCCGCGAATCGCCGAGCGCCAATCTTCTTCTTTCAGGTTGTGGACACGACCTCCGATGACCAAAGCAAGTTCGCCTTCATAGTCCACGCGGGCGCTGGCAGCGGGCATACGGACGATGCCTCCCGGAGAAAGCAGCGCGGAAACTGGCTTGAAAAAGATGAGCGGCTCTGCGGGAAGCTCGCTGCCCATCTCCTTGACGTGGTCGCGATAGTTGCGTCCAACGCAGATAATCTTGGAGGGCGTAACGGGCGCAAGCAGCTCGGCCGCATAGAGGGGCATCGGCGTGAAACCGAATGTGGTGGAGCGATGCTGCTCCACGCGATAGGCGAGGTCTTCTTCAGGCGCGGAGATAAGTTCGACGATCCACATTTCGTCATTGCGGTTTTCGACCTTGCCGTAGCGGGTTTGATTCGCGAAAAGAAAGCGGCAGTATTTCATCATCAAACTCCGAAACAAGCCAACGAACAATCCCTCAGGGGCGTCCTGCAGTTTCTTGCCCATCTTACGCGACAGCGCAAGCCGCGTCATAAAATAACAAACGCGACTCCACTATTGCATTCGCGCCTGATCCCGCAGTTGGCGGGCCGCTGCCTCCAGAAAGGTCTCGACACTGGCACCTGTGGGCTGCTCCAAGCCGGATTTCACCTGGATAGCCGTAGCGATTCGCTCGGCTAGCGCCTGACGCGTGGGCAGGCTCATGTCGAGTCGGCGCGCAAAAAATCCCTCCAGAACTACCAGGTCAGACGGCGAGAGCTTGGCGATGCCGTTGGCGGACAGGGTATAAGCCATGTGCGGCTCTGGCGCCGGTGCGCGGGGAACAAAACTCAGCGCGGTAAAGGTGCGCGCTCCCGTGTCGCCCCATGCAGGCTCCTCAAAGGCGCGATCACTCACCACCAGCGTGCCCGCCGCCAAATCGCCCAACCGCTGATGTTGGCGCGTGACGAAGATCGAGATCACGCCCACCGCATAAAAGAAGGGAATCTGGTCGATAAAGCGGACAAAGTTGCGCGCCATCGACTCGATCAGTCCAATAGCGCGCCCGGAGCGCTGAATCACGTGAATCCGCGCCAAGCGCTTGCCCGGGGTTCGGCCATTCCAAAAGGCTTCAAAGAGCGTAAAATAACCCCAATTACAGAGAAAAATGATAAAAATCACAATGGCCACTGCCCACTGCGCGGATAACTTGGAAAACGCTTCAATGTCCGGCAGAAGGAATGCAGCCAGCAGCCCGAGTACCAGCAGCGCCGCGCCCCAGATCAGATAATCGATCAGAAGAGCGATAAAACGGCTACCGATGCCGGCCAGCGGCATTTCGATTTCCACCAACTCCGGGGTGTCGATGTTAAGCTGGTCTGGGTTAAGCTGACCTGAATTTAATTCCATGGCGCACATCCTTTCCAACCAGTGGATTCTCAAGCGTCGGCCCCATTGGGACCGACTCTCGGCTCTATTGGCACAATGCGATGCCAGCGGCTTGGGCCAGCTCTCCCGCGCGGAGTTGGCAGAGCTGGCGCTGCTCTACCGGCAGGTGGCCGCCGACCTCTCCGTGCTCCGCCAGGACACGACCGCGCGCACCTACGCGCATCATGTGAATCAATTGCTGGCTCGCGCCCACCATATCATCTATTCCGGTCGCAAGACTAGTCTGCTCTCGCTTTTTCGCTTTCTACGCGACGATTACCCGGCGATCTTCCAGCGCCAGATCGGCTATGTTGCTGCCTCGCTTGCCGTCTCCGTGGCCTTTGGCCTGATCGGCGCGGCGCTCACCAACGCGCGGCCTGAGTTCATGCGCCACTTCGTCGGTCCGGAGATGATCGCCACCATGGAGCGCCACACCATGTGGACCGAATCCGTAGTCAGCGTGGCCCCAATGGCCTCCAGCGCCATCATGACCAACAATCTCTCGGTCAGCTTTGTGACCTTTGCTGGGGGCATTGTCTTTGGGCTGGGGACGTTCTTCGCACTCTTCCAAAACGGCCTGATGCTGGGGGTGATCGGCGCGGCCTGCCATCACTACGATATGTCGCTAGCACTGTGGAGCTTTGTGGCTCCGCACGGCTCGCTCGAATTACCTTCGATTATCATTGCCGGCGGGGCGGGCTTCCGTCTTGGCCACGCCATGCTCTTCCCCGACGCGCTGCGCTGGAAGGAGTCGGTGGCTCGTGGCGGCATCGAAGCCACGAGGCTGGTCAGCGGCATCATTCCTCTGCTGGTGATTGCCGGTATTCTGGAGGGCTTTTTTTCCCCTTCGCAAGCTCCCGTCTGGCTCAAGTTTACCGTTGGCGCGCTGCTTTTTGCGCTGCTCAACCTCTGGCTCTTCCGTTCGGCCACGCCACCATCGCAAGCTGCATAGTGCGCATCTGATTTACGAAATACAAGTAATAGACTTACCAATGCTATTAAAATCCATGTGAGACCTGAAATAAAACTTCAAACATCGGACTCCGGCTTCCCTAGAGAGTATTGTGCCGATATGCTGAAGACGATGCACTATTCACCGAATCTCCGCTCACGCTGCGGCTTGCTCGCTCTGCTTTGCCTCATTTTGATTGCTCCTTCTGGCGCTCGCGCCCAGTCGATTGTCGTCACGCTCACGCCATCGGTCGTCGAGGCCGGATCGCCGGAGCTGATCAGCGTACAGGCAAGTAGCGCAACCAAAATCGACGGCGAATGGCTGGAGCACAAGCTGGATTTCTTTCGCGGGAGCGACGGGCGAAGCTGGTTTGCCCTGGCCGGAGTGGATGTGGAAGCGCCCGCGGGCAAATCCGGGCTGAGGCTCACGCTCCACGACGGGAAGGAGGGACGGGTGCAGGTTCTGAGCCAAACGGTGGAGATTTATGCCGCGCACTACCGTACCAGCTCGCTCACCGTCGAGCCGCAGTTCGTTTCGCCCGGTCCGGAGGCGCTGAAGCAGATCGAAGCCGACCAGCAGCTCAAAAAGCAGGTCTTCGGCGTGAGCGCTGCCGAAGCGCTGTGGGCGGGCGACTTTCGCGCGCCGGTGGCCGCCGAGCCGACCGACAGCTTCGGTACGCGCCGCACCTTCAACGGCAAGCTGGCCAGCATTCACAAGGGCATGGACTTCCGCGCCGCGACGAAAACGCCGGTCAAGGCCGGAAACAGCGGGGTGGTGGTGCTGGCAAGGCCGCTCTATTATGAGGGCAACTGCGTGGTGATCGACCACGGCCTCGGCCTCTACACCATCTCCATGCACCTGAGCCGGATTGACGTGAAAGAGGGCCAGCGCGTGGCGACGGGCGAACTGCTGGGGCTGAGCGGAGCCACGGGCCGAGTTACCGGTCCGCACCTGCACTGGGGCGTGCGCTGGCAGGGCGCGTACCTGGACCCCGCCAAGCTGCTCAAGCTCAATCTGGATGCCGTCCGCTAATCAGGTATTGGCGAAAGCCACGTCACCCGCCACGCCGTACCCCCACCCGGATTTTGCAAATAAAATCCTTGTTTTCATGAGGTTATAGGCATGGTCTCGCTGCAAAATATTCCAAACAAAGGAGTTATTTGCAAAATAGTCCAGGATAAGGAGTTACAGGATAAAAACAGGGAATAGGGAATAGGGAATAGAAAGGCCCGGGGTTTGGTTGGCGGTCATGAATTGATTGTGCGCCGGGAAGGGGAAATTATCCGCAAAAGCGGCGGCGGCGGGGCCAGAAAATCGCTCGCCGCGCGCTGGGGGGGCGGCGAGGCCGGGGTCAGGGGCCGGGGTCAGGAGGTCAAAGCTGTAAGGATAGGATGATAGGTTGTCTTTGGTGCGCTCGGTCAGGATGGCGGGGAATGTGGAGGTTCGTGGACTCCCCGGCGCAAAGGCGAGAGACCGGGGGCAGCCGTGTTAGCCGGAGACCGCTTCCTCTTGCCCTTCGATCAGCTCTACGCTCGCCGCCTTCTCATCGCGCAGCGCCTTAAAGGCGCGGTAGACGAACGATCCCATGTACCAGCCGTCGATGTACTTGTAGGGGGTTTCGCCGGTGGTGTAGTGGCCGCAGGGCAGTACGCGCTTCTCAAAGTTCAGCCCGATGCGCTGGAAGGCATCGACCACTTGCAGCGAGTACTCCTTGGGGAAGGTCAGGTCGTAGTCGGCGTAGACCAGCAGCACCTTCTTCTCCGGCCCGGCGACCTCAGGGCGCATCAGCTTGTCGTAGTAGCAGCAGGGGCTGGCGGCGGCCCACAAGGCGCGGATGCGCTGCTGCGTAAGGCCGGCCTCTTCGAGCGCCTGCTTGACGTGGCGTGTGCTTTGCCCCGCCCAGACCACGTCGCCAAAGGCGGTGGAGGCGTGGTTGAAGGCGTTGACGCGCAGCCGCGCATCATGGGCGCTGGCCAAAAAAGCGTAGCAGGAGCCGAGACTGGTGCCGAGCACGCCGAAGTGCTCGTAGCCCTGCTCCTCCAGCCAATCGAGACAGCAGCGGATATCCACCACCGCCTGACGGCAGGCTGAAAGCGTGCGCCCGATGTTGGCGCTGACCGCGTAATCCGAGCGCTCCAGCTCCACCGGACGGCGAATGTCGTGATAAGGCTTGGAGAGACGGAGCGCCGAGATACCCATCTTGTTGAAGATGGTGCAGAGCGAGTTGTGGCTGAAGGCATCGGCATTCCACTGCGGCATGACGATGATGGCCTGCTTGGGACGCGCGGGGTCTTTGTGCTCGGGCGCGGGATACCAGCGCGCGTTGACCCGATCGTTTTCCGGGTAGGGCGTGCGCTCCGGCGAGGTGAAGCGCAAAAACTGCGCCGGCGGAAGCTTGCCCTCTGCTGCCATCCGTTTGAGCGCCGCATCCTGGGCCAGCGTCTCTGGGCGGACGTTGGTGGGAAACAGCTCCGGGTGCCGCTCTTCGAGGCGGAAGTCGGTGGGGCGCTGGTAGCCGAAGAAAGTGTCGCTGTGGTGGATCAAAAACTGATTAATCAGCACCATCGAGGCCTCGGCCAGCGCGGGGTCAGCAACGATCTCCGGACCCGGCAGCGCCTCTTCAAAGCCGTGCTCGCGCAGAAACGGTTCAATCCACTCGAAGCCCCACTCCAGCGGACGCACCACGCGATTTTCGTCGCGCGTGGTTAGCCGCGTCTCCCACTCATACATCCAGCGTGCGTAGCTCTTCTTGATCATAGGTATGCTTTAATTTTACCGCGCTGGAGGGAGCAGGAAGCTTCAAGCTCCTGCTCCCTCCGGCAAACCCACTACTCGCTCGACAGGGCGATCCCAAATATCTGGGCAATGCCCGTACCGTCAGTCAGACTAGTCGCCGCGCCGTTCTTCCAGTAGGTCGCTATTTGGTTACCTGTCGTGGCGCTGATTGTGTTGCCCGCCACATAAACATCGCCGCTGCCTGAGATCGCAATCACAGATGCTTGAGCATCATGCGTTCCGTCGGTCAGATTGACGGCCGTGCCGTTCTTCCAGTACGTCGCGATTGCCTTGCCGGTTGTGGAACTGGTTGTCCAGCCCGCCGCATAGACATTGCCACTGCTGTCTACCGTGATCCCCGTGGCCTCCGCGTACAACGTTCCAGTGGTTAGGGTAGCGGTGAGAGTGATATTCACACCGCTCTTCCAGTACGCCGCCATCTCCGTGCCGGTCGTGTTGACGATTCCTCCAGCCGTATAGACATTGCCGCTGCTGTCTACCACGATCGCTTGCGCACTCGCACTCAAGGAGCCGTCGGTAAGGTAGGTTGCCTTGCCGTTCTGCCAGTACGTGGCTACGTAGTTGCCGGTCGTGGCGCTGGTTGTCCATCCCGCCACATAGACATTGCCGCTGCTGTCTACCGCGATCCCGAGGGCACGCGCATCCAGCGTTCCACTCGGGAGGTATGTCGCCGCGCCGTTCTTCCAGTATGTGGCTACGTGGTTGCCGGCCGTAGCGCTCGGTGTCCAGCCTGCCACATAGACATTGCCGCTGCTGTCTACAGTGATCCCGGAGGCAACATTCTCTCCCGTTCCACTGGTCAAGTTGGTCGGCGTGCCGTTCTTCCAGTACGTCGCTGTGCCATTAACATTGCCGGCTGAGATGTTGGTCTCGCCAGCCACATAGACATTGCCGCTGCTGTCTACAGTGATCCCGTAGGCCATATTCTCTCCCGTTCCACTGGTCAAGTTGGTCGGCGTGCCGTTCTTCCAGTACGTCGCTATTGGATTACCAGTTGTAGCGCTGGTTGTGTTTCCCGCCAGGTAGACGTTGGTGGTTCCGCTGCTGCTGCTGCTGCCGCCGCAGCCGAAAACGGAAAGGGTAAGAAGGAGCATTCCTACCGAGAGAACCTGCTTAAGTTTCATGGATTACTTTCCTCGCTTGTCAATCAATTTTGGGCAGAGAGCCGTTACTATCTGTCACCGGCATTTGTGCGCGCCGCATTGGCACGCTGCGCGGAAGTACCGTTAGACAGCCTGATTGCGAAACAGAAATGCGAATGGCGAATATAACAGCAATGTTATCAGCGGCCGCGCATAATGTCTGTGAGAAATTTAATATTTTGTACAGGACAAACTTCGACGCTGAGTTCCCCATCCTTTCCGCGTCCTCTGCAGAAAGGATGGAACACCGGAAAGCTTATGGCGCGCAGGAGCCGCTGGCTGGACGGCAAGCCGCCCGCTTTAGCGCCAGATACTCCGCGCCAACCCAGCCGAGGCTGAGCAGCGAAATCAGCGCGATGATTGCCTGCGAGATGACGCAATAGAGGCACCAAACGCCCAGCGCAAATTCCTCTATGAAGGTAAGGCGCAGGGCAAAGCCTAGTCCGATGAGCGCGCAGAGAAAGACCAGCGCCCGCTGCCTCCAGAAGGCGAGGCCGGCCAGCGCCAGGTAGCCGGCGATGCCGATCATTGCCACGGGAATATGTGCGATCTCGGCGAAGGGGCTGTGATTCACGATGCCGCAATCCCAGGTTTCGTTGATGGAGCAGGGCTGCGGATCATTGCAGTAGTGAACGTGCAGGGAAAGCGCGGAGACCGCCACGCCGGCCAGGGCAAGAATTGCAATCAGAGAACGCATTGCTATTAGACGCGTCCGTCGTCCATCCGTCGCAAGGTACTATGAACGCATGGACCAGCGCCTCATCGGTAGCCGCGTAGCCTTCTTCGGCGGCAGCTTTGACCCGCCGCATCTTGGCCATCTCGCCGTGGCGCGGGCGGCGATGAAGGCGCTGGCTCTGGACACCGTGCTGTTTGCCCCGGTGGGCGCGCAGCCACTGAAGCCGCATGGTGCGACGGCCAGCTTTGCGGAGCGCGTGGCGATGACGCGGCTAGCGATTGCAGGCGAGCAGGGCTTTGCGCTCTCGCTGGCCGATGCGCCCCGGCCCTCCGGCGCGCCGAATTACACGCTGGAAACGCTGCTCGCCCTGCGCGCCAAGCTGCCCGCCGGTGGCGCGCTCTTTTGCCTGATGGGTGCCGACTCCTTTGCCGCACTCCGGTTCTGGCATCGCGCCGTCGAGATTCCCTTTGCGGCACCGCTGATCGTTGCTTCCCGGCCCGGCCAGCCGTACGACGATCTCATGGCCCAGCTGCCCGAAGGCCTTGAGGTTGTCGCAAGCGCGAAGACTCATCGGCAAGCAGACGAGATCGAGCGGCGCCGCTACATCCTGCGCAATGCCGATGGAGAGCTGGTCCCGCTCTATCTGCTTCCCGGCCTGCAGATCGAGATCAGCGCGACAGAGATTCGAGAGCAGATGCAGATTCGTAAGCAGATGGGAGCGGCGGCCCGCCTCCCAGCGCCGGAAGGCCCACTGCTTCCCGCTCCCGTTTCGGCATACATCCGCGCTCACCGCCTTTATCAGAATTTGCCCCAGCCACGGCAAGGGGCTACGATGATCCTTGGAGAAACCTCTCACCGCATGACGACCGAAGCCAAGCAGCAAACCCGCATTCTTGTGCAAACCGCCGCCGCGGTCTGTGTAGACAAAAAGGGCGAAGAGACCCGCATCCTGGAACTCGACCCCATCGATTCCGGCCTCTCCGATTTTTTTCTGGTCACCTCGGCCAGCAACGACCGTCAGGCCATCGCCATCGCCGACGAAATCGAGCACCGGCTCAAAAAAGACTTCGGCGCATTTCCCAACTCCGTCGAAGGCCGCCGCAAGGGCGACTGGATTCTGCTGGACTATGTGGACTTTGTCGTCCACGTCTTCCTCGCCGAGCGCCGTGAGTTCTACGACATTGAGCGGCTGCGCAAATCCGCGCGGCCTCTGACCCCGGCCGAGTTCGACGCAGAGCTGAAAGCCGAGCTTGCCGCCAAGACCGTCGCTGTGCGCAAAAAGGCTACGGCAAAAGCACGGCCGGTAGCCAAGGCCAAGTTGGTTGCCAAGAAGGCTCCTGCGAAGAAGGCCACAGCCAAAAAAGCGGTCAAGAAGACAGCTTCAGCGAAAAAGGTATTGTCCGTGAAGAAGTCCGTCGCCCCAAAAGCGGCTGCAAAGAAGACTACTTTCGTTCGTAAAGCCAAAACCGTGAAGCCCGCAGCTAAAAAGCCTGCCGCGAAAAAAAGGACACAGAAATAATCCTAACCATGTCACTTTACTATTTTCTAAGCAATTCAAATATGAACAATGTATCATCCATACTTGGCTTCTCAACGATGAGAGGCTAAGCGATTTTGGGCAGATATTCTGAAACCGTCTCACTGAAATGCATAAAATTTTGTTGCATGAGTAATCAGTCGTCCATGATGCCGTTGCTGATAAGCGTAATCATGTATATCTCTCGACTATGGACAGAAATTGCCCGCACGCTGGGTTGCAGGTCAGTATGCCGGAACGACCACTAAATCATAGTGTCAGGATGTTCGGGTGCGGAGGGTCGGGGATGCGCGGCCAGCCACGCGGCCACGCGCTCCTCAATCGTTTCCAGTTCGCCTGCGGTGAGATGGGTGCCGACCAGTTGCCGGTTTGCGATGTACTTTTCCTGATTTGGCCCGTTCGCCGACGCGGCCAGATCCAGCCAGAAGTAAGCCTCGACGTAGTCCTGCGGAAGGCCCTGGCCGATGGAGTAAAGTACACCCAATATCCCTTGCGCGGTCACTTCGCCCTGCTCGGCAGCCTTGCGATACCAGACCGCTGCCTGCTCCATCTGGCGGGGAAAGCCTTTGCCACCATCGCGATAGAGCTGGGCCAATTTCATCTCTCCGACAATATATAAATTGTCTGCGGCTTTTCTGTACCACCCTTCCGACAATCTATAGAGTTCACCCGCCTGCTCCTCGTTGCGCTGCTCGGCGGCACGAGCGGCGTACCACTCGCCTACAGCCACCTGCGCGGCCGGGTCTCCGTCGTTGGCTTTGGCAAGCTGCGTGGGCTCGAGCGCCGGGGTCTGCGCGGCAGCCGAGAGCAGCGCCGCTGCCAGAGCCGCGGTCAAGGCGCATTGCATCCAACGTATTCTCATCGGAGTCACGGATGATTCTTGAAAACCATAGCAGATTTTGGCTGATGCGGCAGAGTTTTCTTGGCATGGGTGAAAGGTAGGTAAAAAGCGCGAGAATTTCATCGCCTGGACAGCTCTGCCGCCTCGTCAAGACGGCGGCAGAGGGAACGCAGTTCTGGGAAACTTGTCGCTCCACGATAAGGATCAGCCCGCTATTTCTTTGAATCTGTTCAAAATTGAACACTTTTTAAAATATTTCGCTCGATTTTCTCGTAAAGAGACTCGCTGCATCCAAGCGGGAAAGGCGCTAGAATTCCACTATGACTGATCGCATGAGTTTGACCCTTGCCCAAGCCGACCCCGACGTGGCCGCAGCACTGGACCGCGAAACCCTTCGCCAACACGAGGGGCTGGAGATGATTGCCAGCGAAAACTTTGTCTCCGAGGCGGTTCTGGAGGCGGCCGGCTCCATCTTCACCAACAAGTACGCCGAGGGCTATCCGGGGCGGCGCTACTACGGCGGCTGCGAGTTCAGCGACGTGGTGGAGAATCTGGCGCGCGATCGGGCCAAGCAAATTTTTGCCGCCGAGCACGCCAATGTGCAGCCGCACTCCGGCTCGCAGGCCAACGCCTCGGCCTACGCGGCGGTCTTGCAGGCGGGCGATACGATTCTCGGCCTCGACCTGGCACATGGCGGCCACTTGACCCACGGCCACAAGCTCAGCTTCAGCGGCAAGCTCTACCGGACAACATTTTATGGCGTGCGCAAGGACAACGAGCTGCTCGACTACGACCAGATGGAAGAGGTAGCCGAGCGGGAGAAGCCCAAGGTGATTATCGGCGGCGGCAGCGCCTATCCGCGGCTGTGGGATTTCGCGCGGATGCGCGCGATTGCCGACAAGGTGGGCGCGGTGTATGTCTTTGACATGGCGCACATTGCCGGCCTGGTGGCGGGCGGGGTGCATCCCTCACCGGTGCCGCACGCGCAAATCACCACTACCACGACGCACAAGACGCTGCGCGGGCCGCGCTCAGGGCTGATTCTCTGCAATCAGGCGCTGGCAACGGCCGTGGACAAGGCGGTTTTTCCCGGCCAGCAGGGCGGTCCGCTGATGCACATTGTGGCTGCCAAGGCCGTGGCGCTTGGCGAGGCGCTCAGGCCGGAGTTCAAGACATACGCCCAGCAGATCGTGGCCAACGCTCAGGTGCTCGCCAACGCGCTGAAGGAGGCTGGATACCGCATCGTCTCCGGCGGCACGGATAATCATCTGCTGCTGGTCGATGTCTTCCAAAAGGGCATTCTCGGCTCAGAGGCCGAGCTGGCGCTGGGCAAGGCCGGCATCACGGTGAACAAGAACACCATTCCCTACGACGTGAATCCGCCGATGAAGGCTTCAGGGATTCGTCTAGGAACTCCGGCGATGACCACGCGCGGCATGAAGGAGCCAGAGATGCGGCAGATTGCCGCGTGGATTGAAAAGGCCCTGGCGCGGCGCAACGACGACGCGGCGCTGGAGCGGATTCGCCTGGAAGTGGCCGAGTTGGCCGAGCACTTCCCCCTCTATGGGTGGCGGCGGGGATTGCGATGATGTACGACCGCTTCCGAGACTGCGTTTATAGCTACGGTCCCTCACGAAACAGAACCATTTCACAGATGCGGTAGCTCTGACGGATATATTCGGGCCAGCATTTTATTTGTGCCACTGTTCAAGGGAAATGCAAGAAGGGTGCTATTTCATTGCTCACTGGCGCGCGAGCTGGAAATGTATCTGTTGGCACAGCAAAACTTCACAGGCGTAATGGCAAAGCCGAACGAATGTTTCTTTGTGGGTATCAACTGTGTGTGCCTACCGGTAAGCGCTGCGGAAAACATCCTGCAAAGGAAATTTCGAAGCGCCGGTATACAGCAATTTAGATTCTGGTGTTTTCAGAAACCATGCAGCAAAGTGAAAAGGCACTAAGGCCAAAGAGAGGCCTCGTCAAGCCTCGGCCATACGACTTCCGCATAAGCTCTGTTCCCATCCTTTGCGTAGTTGCCAAGTGTGAGATACAAGAGTTCCAACGTGCTACATTGCGGCCGCCACACTATGCGTGTATGCTTTCGAGCGCGGCGGCAAACTCCGGCAGCAGCATGGTCTGGTTGCGGTCGGGTCCGGTGGAGACCATGCCGATCTTGGCGCCGCTCTCGCGCTCCTGAAAGCGCAGATACTCTTGCGCGGCCTGCGGCAGCTTGTCGAAGTGGGTGATCCCTTCAGTGGAACTGCGCCATCCCTTGAGTTTGGTGTAGACCGGCTTGATAGCTTCCAGGCCCTGCACATCTGCGGGAATCTCATCGGTGACTTTGCCGCCGATCTCGTAGCCGACGCAGATGGGAATCTCGTCCAGCTCATCCATCACGTCCATCTTGGTGATGACCAGCCACTCCGCGCCATTGACCTGGTTGGAGTAGCGCAGCAGGGGAATATCCAGCCAGCCGCAGCGGCGGGGGCGCCCGGTGACCGCGCCGTATTCATTGCCGCGCGCGCGCAGATGGTCGCCGACGGCGTCGTGAATCTCGGTGGGGAAGGGGCCTTCGCCGACGCGCGTGACGTAGGCCTTGGTGACGGAGATAACGGTGCCGATGGCGGTTGGTCCGACGCCGGTTCCGGTGGCCGCGCCCCCCGCCGTCGCTGAGGATGAAGTGACAAATGGGTAGGTTCCGTGGTCGATGTCGAGCATGGTTCCCTGCGCACCTTCAAACATCACGCTGCCGCCTTCGACGATGATCTTGTTGAGCAGGCGTCCGGTGTCGGTGACAAAGGGGCGCACCTGCTCGGCGGCGGCCGCGTACTCGTCGTAGATCTGCGCCGCGTCCAGCGGGCTGGCTCCGAAAAGCGCGTTGGCGATGGCGTTCTTCTCCGCGCAAACCGCCTCGATGTGCGCCTTCAGCACTTCGGGCTTGAGCAGGTCCACGATGCGCAATCCGCTGCGCGCCATCTTGTCCTCGTAGGCCGGCCCGATGCCGCGGCTGGTGGTGCCGATCTTCTGGCGTCCGGGCGCGCTCTCGGCGGCCTGCTCGATCATGCGGTGATAAGGCAGGATGACCTGCGCGCGGTTGGAGACAAAAAGCTGAGCATCGACGGCAACGCCCAGCGTCCGCAGCTTGGCAACCTCTTTGAGAAAGGCAATCGGGTCCAGCACCACGCCGTTGCCGATGATGCCGCGGCAGTTAGGGCGCAGAACGCCGCAGGGAATCAGTTGCAGCACGAACTTCTGCTCGCCAATGATGACCGTGTGACCGGCATTGTGTCCGCCTGCATAGCGCGCCACGGCGCTGAAGCGCTCGCTCAACACGTCCACAATCTTGCCCTTGCCCTCGTCGCCCCACTGGGCACCCAGTACTACAGCGGTCTTTGCTCGCATCGTCTTCCGTTTCCTAAACATTTTATTTTGAGAGGGATAGATCAGCCGCTCCGCCTTGGTAAAGGGCGCACACTCCCCAACTGCTCCGCGAAGGCTCAGGCCCCAGCAGGCCACACATCTCTGATGATAAACCCTCAGCAGTTTTCCTGTTAACCAACCGCCCCTCTCATCCGTTGTATCGGTAGAAGGTGCTCCGGACGCGCTTCAAGTGAGGAGAAATTCAAATGAATCATCAGAAAAATGTGCTGCACATGGTTCTTCGTTTTGTCACCGCATCTACGTTGTTGCTTGCTGTTGTGGCCGCCGCGCAAACCAACCCCGCGACACCAGCGGCAACAGCTCCGGCGCTTACCGACAAGGATTTCGCCGCCACTCAGGAGCAGCTCATCAAGCTGCTGCGCATTAGCCCCACGCTGACCAGCGTCGTTGCTCACGATCCGTCGCTGCTTGCAGACAAAGAGTACGTGAGCCGCAACAATCCTCAGTTGGCGCAGTTTCTTGCCGCCCATCCGGAGATCGCCCGCAACCCGGATTTCTATCTCTTCAGCAATCTCGACACCAAGGGCGGTCACCGCGACCAAGCCTTGAAGCGGGCTGTGTGGCCGGAGATGACACCGCCCCCGCAGACCGATACTATGTCTGCATACGCGGTTTACCGGTACAGCGAAGCGGGCAGATGGGAGGAAATTGCGGATCACATTTTGTTGTTGCTAGGGTTCCTGTGCCTTCTTGTCTTGCTCCTCTGGCTGATCCGCGCCTTCCTGGAAAACCGCCGCTGGAGCCGCGCCTTCAAGTTGCAAAGCGAGGTGCATGGACGGCTGATCGACAAGTTCGGGTCGAGCCAGGAATTGGCGGCCTATATGGAGACGGAGGCAGGCAAGCGCTTTTTGGAGGCGGCGCCGATCTCTGTGGGCTTTGAGCCGGAGAAGCGCATTCCCAACGCGATGGCGCGCGTTCTCCTTCCTCTACAGATTGGGATTGTGCTGTTATTGCTTGGCTTGGGCTGCTTCATGCTTCGTTTCTTCGTCCCGGAGATGGCAATCCCCATGGTGGTGGTGGGAACCGTCGCGATGATGCCTGGAGTTGGATTTATCATCTCCGCAGGGGTGACCTGGGTTTTGGCTGGCCGGTTGGGGTTGATGCCGGAGACACCCAAAGCCGCTGCCTGCTCCAGAGAAGAGCAGTGAAGTAGAAGGCCGGCCATCCGATGAAAGAGCCTCAGCCGATGCTCAGAGAATCCGTACTTCGGAACGCAGTAGCCGGCGATGCGCCGCGGGTGGCTGTGCCGCCCATGGATAGTGACGCCTTCGCCGGCTTCTACGAGCGCTCCGCGCGGCCTTTGTGGGCCTATCTGGCGCGGGTCTCGGGAGACGGCGCGCTGGCCGACGACCTGATGCAAGAGAGCTTCGTCCGCTTTCTCTGCGCACAGCAGCCTGAGGAAGGCGAAGTCGCCGGCCGGCGTTATCTCTTTCGCATTGCCACCAACCTGCTGCGCGACCACTGGCGGCGTCCCCGTCCAACCTCGATTGAGGAGCTTCGAGAGGAGTTCTTCGCTGCCAGCGCTAACTCTGACGGGGCAGATGAGCTGGGTCCGGCGCTGGCGATGATGCGTACTCGTGAGCGGCAACTGCTCTGGCTGGCCTATGCCGAGGGCTACACCCATCGCGAGATCGCCGAGGTTACAGGACTGGCCTCGACAAGCATTCGCCTGCTGCTCTTCCGGGCGCGGCGCAGGATTGCCAAACTGCTCAGCGAGCAGAGTACGACGAAACGGAGGCAGCCATGATGCTGAGTCATTGCACACGTGAAGAGGAAGTTGCCGATGTGCTGAAGCAAGGTCAATGGCCGACAGCCTGTACGCCGGAGCTGCGCTCCCACCTAAGCGCCTGCCGGAGTTGCAGCGATCTGGCTCTGGTGGCGGGGAGCTTTCAGCGGGCGCGGGTTGAGGCGACTGGCGAGGCTCCGATCCCGTCTCCCGGCACGATCTGGTGGCGCGCACAACTGCGCCGCCGCAATGCCGCCGTGGAGCGTCTTGGCAGGCCAATTCTTGGAGCGCAGATCTTCGCCTTGGCCATCAATCTGGCGGTACTCGTGGGGCTGCTGGCGACACAGGCGCGACACGGCATGAGCTGGCTTACCCGGCTGGAACAACTCCCCGAGGCGTACAGCCTTCATTTCGAGGATCTGTGGACGACCGCGCTGCTCAATCCCGGCTGGGGTCTCATGGTGATGATTCCCGCCGGGGCCGCGCTGGCGCTGCTCAGCGGCGTGATCGTTTACCTGGCCACAGATTGAATCGCGTTTCAATAAGGAAAACTCACGCCCGAAGATACGTTAAAGGGTCACGGACAACAAAAGGGGTTCCGTGATAGAGTTTATGAATTCTCGGGATAAGCCTTGGTTTTGTAGCGAAAATACCCACACCGGCTTATTTATGTGCCCTGCAAAAACCGGCTTATTCAGCACTTTTTTAATGACAAAGGAAGATGAATGCGACCTGAATTTGCTGCGCTAAAAAATCATCCCGATGTTACTGTTCTTATCGCCGGCGGCGGCATCAACGGAATCGGTCTGTTCAACGAACTGGCATTACAGGGAATTGATGTACTGCTGGTGGAAAAGACAGATTTCTGCGCGGGAACCAGTTCCGCGATGACGCGGGTGATCCATGGCGGCCTGCGCTATCTGGAGAATGCGGAGTTCCGGCTGGTGTATGAGTCGCTCCGGGAGCGCAACCGGCTTCTGAGAAACGCGCCGCACTGCGTGAAGCCTCTGCCGACAACGATTCCTATCTTCAGTTGGGCTTCGGGGATGGTTCCGGCGATTCGGAATCTGCTGCGGTGGCCAGCCAAACCAGGCAATCGCGGAGCGCTGCTGATCAAGACCGGGCTGACGATGTACGACTTTTTGGCGGGTCGCAAATCGCCTATGCCGCGGCACCGTTTTCGCTTCCGGAAGGCGGCGCTGGCGCTTCGGCCCTCTTTGAATCCCAACATTCTTTGCACCGCGACTTATTACGATGCACGAATTACTTATCCGGAGCGGCTGTGCCTGGAACTTGTTCAGGACGCGGAGGCGGTGTGCCCTCAAGCGCACGCGTTGACGTATGTCCGGCTGCAAAGCGCCAAGGGCGACACGGTTGTTTTGAGGGATGAGGTGACCGGTGAAACCTGTGAAGTGAAGCCGAAGATTGTGGTCAACGCCACGGGCGCATGGATCGACGGCACCAATGAAGCGATCGGCCGCGCGAGCCAGTTTATTGGCGGAACCAAAGGCTCCCATGTCGTGCTCGACCACCCGGAGCTGGCAGCGGAAACGGGCGACGATATGATCTACTTCGTCAACCAGGATGGACGCATTTGCATCTTCTATGTGGTTCACGGAAAGGTGATAGCCGGGGCAACGGATATTCCGACGACCGATCCGGAAGCTGCTTGCGACGAAGGTGAAGTTGATTACATTCTAAGAGCCATGAGTCAGGCATTTCCGGCGATCAAGGTAGACCGGTCGCACGTGGTCTTCCGCTTCTGCGGCGTTCGCCCTCTGCCGCGCAGCAACGCGCTGACGCCGGGTCAGATCAGCCGCGACCACAGCTTCCCAAAACTGCCTGCGGGCAACGGAATCGACTTCCCAATCTACTCGCTGGTGGGAGGCAAATGGACGACCTTCCGCTCGCTGGGCGAGCAGGTTGCCGACGAACTCTTGCGTGTGCTGGGCCGCAAACGGGTGCGCAGTTCAGAGGATTTGCCTATCGGTGGCGGCAAGGGCTATCCCCGTCTGCCGGTGGGCACCGGATTGCCGCAGGCGCGGCTTGTGGTGCTGCACGATCGCTTTGGAACGGTCGCAGATCAGGTTGCCGCGTATATGCTGGCGGGGCCGGATGCGCCGCTTGTGAATCACCCCGACTACTCTCGCAGGGAGATCGAGTATATGGCGCTGAAGGAGCGGGTTGTTCACCTGGACGATCTGATCATGCGGCGGACATTGATCGGCATTCTGGGCGAGTTGACTCTGCCGCTGCTGAAGGAACTGGCTGCCGTCGTGTCGTCGGTCTTGCAATGGTCGAAGGAGAAGACCGCAGCCGAGATCGAGCGAACTGTTCAACTCTACAAGAAGGTTCACGGCGTAACATTTGAGCAAATTCAGGGCTAGCGTAGCTTAGCTGACATTCTTGCAGGTGACTTTTTCTTGAGAAAAAAGCCACTTGAAATCGCTGGCTCCCATTACTGCAACCCTGAATTTACTGTGGCCGCGTGATCGAAGTCGGTCTTCAGGTGCTCGTAGATGTCGCGGAAGACGCGGTAGCGTTGGGTATACATCTCGTGGTTGGCCGGGTTTGGGTTGAAGCGTCTGCTGAGCTGAACCATTTCCTGAAGTGATTTCTTTACGTCCGGGAATACTCCGGCACCCATACCTGCGAGAATGGCTGCACCGAAGGGCGAGCCGACAGATGTGCGCGGCAACAGCACCGGCATTCCCAATACATCAGCCTTGATCTGATTCCATGGGTCGCTGCGGCTGCATCCGCCGACGCTTCTCATCTCTCGAACTTCCACGCCGGCGCTGGCCGCCACCTCTACGTTGTGGCGAAGGGCAAAGGCTGCACCTTCCATGATGGCTCGCACGATGGCCGCGCGAGGCGTGGCCAGCGAGAGTCCGAAGAAGACTCCGCGGGCGTTGGTGTGCCAAATGGGCGAGCGCTCTCCCATCATGTAAGGAAGGAATATCAGGCCGCCGCTGCCGGACGCGACCTCGGATGCCTGCTGCGAGAGCTGATCGTAGGCGTCTCCAAAGCCCGCGGCTTTGGCCTCACTGTCGGTTGGCCCGAACTGATCGCGAAACCAGCGCAGGCAGCCGCCAGAAGAAACCATGGCGCCGAGCAGAAGATGAATTCCAGGCAGCGAGTGCGGCATGGCGATCAGTGCAGGCTCGGTGACGCCGCGGTCGTTGGGGATGATGACGACCGTGGAGGTTCCAGTCATTTCGACAGCGATTCCCGGCTCGGTGACGCCGGCCTCCAACGCTGCCGCAGGACTATCGACGGTTCCGGCCATTACCAGCGTGCCGGCTTTGAGTCCAGTGGCTTCAGCGGCCTGGGCAGTGACCTTGCCCTGAATATGATGACTTTCCACGACCTCAGGAAACTGCGCCGGGTCAACGCCACAGGCGGAGCAAAGCTTCTCGGACCACTCGCCGGTGGCGAAGTTGCGCATCTGCATCAGAACGGCGTGCGCGGGGTCAACGGTGAGTCTACCGGTAAGCCGGTAGTTAATATAGCCGTTCACCTGCACAAACTTCCATGTCTGCTTGAGAATTTCAGGCTCATGATTGTGCAGCCAAAGCAAACGCGGGGCCATGTAAAAGGCGTCAGGGCGGTTGCCGGTGATGCGGTAGATTTCATCAGCGCCTAGTCGTTCGCTGAGGTGAGCCGTTTCGGCTTCGGCACGGCGGTCCATCCAGATCATCGCGGGACGCAGTGGGCAGCCGGTGCTGTCCAATGGCAACAGTGTGGGTGCCTGGGAGCTGACCGCCAGCCCCAAGACGCGTTCTGCTCCCTGGTGGACTTTTTCCAGAGACTGACGAATCGCCACGCAGGTGGCCTGCCACCAGTCTTCAGGGTTTTGCTCCACCCAGCCGGACTGAAGGTGATGGAGTGGATACTCGACTGTACTGATGGCGCATAGATCTCCACGCAGGTCCATTAGTAAGGCTTTGACGGAGCTTGTTCCAGCATCGATGCCAAGCAGCAGTGGTTCCACGCGATCTCTCCAACTGTAGTAAAACGGCGAGACACATTCTCTAGTGCGTATCGACATATACTGACGTGCCCCGTAGCAGACAAATAATCCGTCTAGACGAAGCCGAACACGCAGTTTGTGGAAGGTCCACCATTCCTCATCTGTTTGTCGGTCGCAGCTGGCGAGCCAAAATATGCCGATACACTCTAGCGTCCGCCATGCTGGCGCAATATTTCCACGACATCCTCGTGGCCGTTCTGCTTGGCAACGGTCATCGGCGTGTTGCCGACATTATTACGGGCATTGACGTCAACCTTGCCGGCTAGCAACAATTCCACAAGCTCCGCATAGCCGTACATGGCCGCCAGATGCAAGGCTGTATCGCCGTCGCTGTTTCTGGCTCGGAGGTCGGCCTTGTGGTCCAGCAGAAATTTCACGACCTCCGTTTGGTCCACGCGCGCCGCCAGGAGCAGGGCCGTGCAGTCGCTGTTGTCTCGGGCATTGACATCAGCCCGGTTCGCGATCAGTAGCTCCGTCACGTCCCTGTGGCCGTCAATCGCCGCCATGTGCAAAGGCGTATAGCCACCGCTGTCTTTGACGTTGACCTCGGCACCGCGGGCCAGCAATAACTCCGCAACGTTCTGATGGCCCATGCGCGCCGCCAGATGCAACGGCGTATCGCCATTTTTGTTCCTGGCATTGAAGTCCGCGCCGTGATCCAACAGTCGTTCCGCTAGATCTTTTTTGCCTGCATTCGCCGCCAGATGCAAGGCAAGATCGCCGTCTTTGTTGGCGGCATTGACATCGGCCCTGTGATCAAGCAGCAATTCGGCTATCTCTTTATGGTCGCCCAGTACGGCCAAGTGCAAAGGCGTGTTGCCGCCTTCATCTTTGCTGGTAACCAGACTGGAATTGTCCGCAAGCAGCGCTGTGACCAGCGCCAGGTCGCCCTGCCGTGCCGCCTCATGAATGGGTCCGCAAAGGCCGACACTGCCCCATACCAACATCGCGATCAAAACGGCGGAGGAGCGAAGGACCGGAAATGGAAGAAAACCGCTAAACAAAAAGCGCATATTCTTGTTTCCTCCGAATCCCGCACAGTATACCTGAAACTGGCAAGAGTAGGGGAGCAGTTTCGCACGTGAGAAAAATCCCCGCACTGCTTCTGTGTCCCACCGGGCTATTCCTCTATGCGAAACGTGTACTCTTCAATCACCGGGTTGGTCAGCACCTCGCGGGCAATGCGCTCAACCTGCGCGCGCGCGTCCTCAAGCGAAAGCCCTTCGGCCAGCGAGAGCGCGAAATACTTGCCCTGGCGCACCTGGGTTACCTGCGCGAATCCGATCTTGCGCAGAGCGTTCTGGATGGTCTGGCCCTGCGGATCCAGGACCGAGGTCTTCGGCGTGACATAAACATGAGCCTTCATCGTAAACAGTATAGTTGCTCCGGCGTTGCAGCGTCTGGCCACAATGCCGGACCTGGGGCTTAAAAACCGGGAATAGGATATTGCTAAACGAGCTACCGGCGCACCGTCGGCACAACTTTCCGGTATAATCCCACTCAGGCACGGAGAGATGGCCGAGTGGCTGAAGGCGGCGGTTTGCTAAACCGTTGTACGGTCTAAAGCTGTACCGGGGGTTCGAATCCCCCTCTCTCCGCCATAGCATGGCGGGTAACGTTCTCATGGGTTCCCAGCTTGAGCGGGACGCCTCCGGCGGTGCCATCTCCCATACAGCGATCTTTATCAACCACATACGATTCAATTGAACGACCAATCCTGTGCTGATCCACTGCTCATAAAATCCGGCATTTGCACCTCGCTTCCGCGGGCTATCATGCGCAATTTCTTTGGAATGAATGGCGTAGATCCGGAGCGCACCGTTTCATGGATTGTTCATGCACAGAAAAACCGCTCATGTAGAATGAAGCTCGGGCATGGAAACGATCTTCAACCTGATTTGGGTTCTGCTGGCGACCGTCATCGTGCGACTTTGGGTGAGCTGTGGCTCGCGCGATGGCACCAACTGGAGTACACAGATTGCCGCCGTCGTTCTGCTCATTCTGATTCTTTTTCCGGTCATTTCGGTCACCGATGACCTGATGGCGACACAGAACTTCGCGGAAGACGTCTTCTCGGCGCGCCGCGATCATGCGGCAGCCGGCTCGCACTCGATCCATTCCACAGCGGCTATACTGCCTCCGGCTTTTGGCGCCGGCCTTTTTTGGGGCTTTTTTCGCCATGCCGCGCCCTCTGATCTCCCCGCCCACGCGGGGAACAACCCGACGCTCGCCGCGATTCGGAACCGGCCGCCGCCGATGATCTTTCCCGGCGCATTTTTCGTCTAACTCATTAAGCATCATTGTCATTCGTTACCCGCCGCGCAAACCACGGCGCATAGGTTATGTATGAAGCGAATTATTTTCTTCCTGCCGCTATCGGCAGCGGTGGCGCTTTTGCTGCTAGTGCCCACCCTGCTGGCAGCGCAGCAAAGCCTGACCTGGGATCAGGTCAAGGCCAAGTTTGAAGCCGCCAATCCTGCGCTTAGGGCCGATGCTCTCGGCGTTGACGAGATGAAGGCCGCCGAGATTACTGCTTTTCTGCGTCCCAATCCCACGGCTTCCTTCCTCATGGACCAGACCTATCCCTTTGGTCCGCACTTTGATCCCAACGTGCCCGGCACGCGCAATCGCCCTCTCTCCAATGCGCTGACCACCGGATCGGTCAGTTATCTCTATGAGCGCGAGCGCAAGCGCAATCTGCGTCAGGAGAGCGCCAAAGAGGGCACGCAAATCGCGCAGTCCGAGCACGAAAATCTGGAGCGCAATCTGCTCTTCAATCTGCGCGCGGCCTTTGTGCAAACCCTACAGGCCAAGGCCGTGCTGGATCTGGCGCGGGCCGATCTCGACTATTACGACAAGATCATCGCCATCAGTCGCAATCGCCTCAAGGCGGGCGACATCGCCCAGATCGACCTGGACCGGATCGAGCTGCTGCGCGTGCAGTATGAGATGGAGATTCAGACCGCCATCGTCAACCTGCGCACCGCCAAGATTCAGCTTCTGCAACTGCTGAACGAGCGCACACCGGTGGAGCAGTTTGACGTAACCGGAATCTTCGACTTCACGGACGATCTGAAACCGCTTGAGGACTTCCGCCAGATGGCGCTCGAATCGCGGCCCGACCTGCGCACGGCGCTGGAATCCGTTCAGCAGGCGCAGACCAATCACAAGCTGGCCAAGGCCAATGGTTCCATCGACCCCACCTTCAGCGTGGACGCGGGTGCCAACCCTCCGCTTGATCCCTACATCGGTGTCGGCGTCAGCATTCCCCTGCGCATCTTTGACCGCAACCAGGGCGAGAAACAGCGCACCCAAATCGACATCGGCCGCAATCAGCAGTTGACCGAGGCCGCGCGCGCCCAGGTCTTCAGCGATGTGGACTCGGCCTACGCGCAGGTAGAAAGCGGTCTGGCTCTGCTCCGGCCCTACAAAACGCAGTACAAAGCACAATCGCTGCGGGTTCGCGATACCGTGACCTACTCCTACCAGCACGGCGGCGCTTCACTGATGGATTTTCTCAGCGCGCAGAGCGACTGCCGCGCCGTGCAACTAGCCTACCTGCAACTGATCGGCTCTTATCTGACCGCCGCCGGACAACTGAATCTAGCCGTGGGACGCGAGGTAATTCAATGACGCTTTCTTCCTTCCTGCATCGACGCCTCCTGACTTCACTGGCCTATGCCCTTACCACGTCCTTGTGCCTCATTGTGCTCTCCGGCTGCAAGGATGATGCCGGCAGCGGCGCGCCGCCTCCGGCGCAGGTCATCCCGGTGGCCGATATGAATCTGATCACCATCGACGCCAAGGATGCCGCTAAGTTTCCCCAGGTCACGGCCACGCAGACCGAATCCGCATCGGAGCTGACTGCCACCGGTGCCGTCTTCCCCGACATCAATCGCGAGGTGCCGGTCATCTCGCTGGCCAATGGCCGCGTGGTCGATATCAAGACCCGCCTCGACGACAACGTGAAAAAAAGCCAGTTGCTGCTTAAAGTTCAGAGTCCCGACATCACCAACGCCTTCAACGCTTATCTCAAGGCCGCCAACGACGAGCACATGGCCGATATGGCTTACATACGCGCCAACGACCTCTTCCACCACGGCGCCCTCTCCCAGGCCATGCTGGAGCAGGCCGAGGACACCGAGAAGGACGCCAAGGCCGACCTGACCGCAGCCGAGGAGCAGCTCAAGACCCTCGGCGTGGACAAAAATCACCCCAGCAGCATCGTCAATGTCTATGCGCCCATCTCCGGCGTAATCGTGGCCCAAAATGTGACCAATGCTGCCGCCGCCGGTGTCAGCCTCTCAGGCTCGGCCACGGCCTTCACCATCGCCGATCTCTCCGTCGTCTGGATTGTCTGCGATGTCTACGAAAATGACATCTCCAAGCTGCAACTCGGCCAGGAAGCAAAGATCAAATTCAACGCCTTCCCCGACCGTCCGCTCTCCGGCCATATCAGCGACATCGGTCCCATTCTTGATCCCTCGCTGCGCACGGCCAAGGTCCGCATCGAGGTTGCCAACCCCGGCTTTCTCAAGCTGGGAATGTTTGCCACGGCCACCTTCACCAGCCACATCAAAGAGACGCACGCCGTGCTTCCCGCCGAGGCCGTTCTGCATCTGCATGATCGCGATTGGGTCTTTCTTCCGGCGGGGGCAAATCAATTCAAACGCACCGAGGTTCATGCCGGCCGCATGATGGACGGCAACCGGCAGGAGATTCTCTCCGGCATCCAGCCCGGTCAGAGGGTCGTCGGCAACGCCTTGCTCCTGGAAACAGCGGGGAACCAGTAATGATTCGCGCCTTCGTCGATTTCGCGCTTAAAAACCGCTGGATGGTGCTCGGCGCGGTTCTGCTGCTCTCCATCTGGGGCGTCATCAGCTTCCGCAATCTGCCCGTCGAGGCCTATCCCGACGTGGCCAATAATTATGTGCAGATCATCACCCAGTGGCCGGGCCGTTCGGCGGAAGAGATCGAGCGCCAGGTCACCGTGCCGGTGGAGATTCAGATGGCCGGCATTCCTCATCTGATGCATCTGCGCTCCACCACGCTGGCAGGCCTCTCCAGCCTGATGCTGATCTTCGACGACGACTCCACCAGCGATGTCAATCGCGAGCACGTGCTGGAGCGGATGGCGCAGGTGACGCTGCCCTCCGGACTGACGCCGCAGATGGGCACCGACTGGAGTCCCGTCGGCCAAATCTACTGGTACACGCTGGAGAGCACCAATCCTTCCTTCGACGTGATGGAGAAGAAATCGCTGGAAGACTGGACGCTGGAGAAGTCCTTCAAGGGCGTCAACGGCGTGGTGGATGTCTCCAGCTTCGGCGGACCCACCAAGGAGTACCAGATCAAGCTCGACCCGGAGAAGCTGGTCTCCTACGGACTGAGCATCGCGCAGGTCGAGCAGCAGATCGCCAACAACAACACCAACGGCGGCGGCAGCTTCATCGAGCAGGGCGCGCAGCAGATCAACGTGCAATCGGTCGGTCTTTACACCAGTGTGCAGGACATCGAGAACACCGTCGTCAAAACCCAGAACGGCGCGGCCATCAAGATCAAGGACATCGCCACCGTCACGCAGGGACCCAAGATTCGCCTCGGCCAGATCGGCAAGGCCATTCACCGTGTCGACGGCAAGATCGTCGATAATCCCGATACCGTTGAAGGCATCGTGCTGCTGCAAAAGGGCGACGACTCCGATCCCACCCTCGACGCCATTCACGCCGAAGTCAATAAGCTGAACGGAGACAAGGACCACCCCGGCATCCTGCCCAAGGGCGTCAAGGTCGTGCCCTTTCTCGACCGCTCCGACCTGGTCAAATTCACGGTGGACACGGTGGAGAACAACCTGACCGCGGGTATGCTGCTGGTCTCCATCATTCTTTTTCTCTTTCTTGGCAATGTGCGCGGCGCCATTATCGTCGCCCTCACCATCCCCTTCTCGCTGATGTTCGCGGCCATCTGCCTGGACCTCAATCACATTCCCGCCAATCTGCTCTCGCTGGGCGCGCTGGACTTCGGAATGCTTGTCGATGGCTCGGTGGTGATGATTGAGAATATCGTCCGCCACCTAGCCAACAAGAATGACAACCGTACGCCCGACGAGAAGATCAGCGCCGCCTCCCACGAGGTGCAGAGGCCGGTCTTCTACGCGCGCGGCATCATCATCGCCTCGTATCTGCCCATCTTCACCCTGCAGGCCGTCGAGGGCCGCCTCTTCAAGCCCATGGCCTGGACCGTCTGCTTTGCGCTGCTCGGAGCACTCGTCTTTGCCATGCTCGTCGCTCCGGTGATGGGCAGCTTCATCTTCCGCAAGGGTGCCAGCGAGTGGAAGAACCCCCTCATGGACTGGCTTACCGCGCAATATCGCACCGCGGTGCGCTCCGCCATTCTCCACCGCACCCGCACCCTGGGCATCTCCGCCGCACTCTTTCTTGTCGCGCTCTATCTCACCTTTGGCGGACCCATCGGCTCGGAGTTCCTGCCGCATCTCGACGAAGGATCCATCTGGGTGCGCGGCACCTTGCCACCCAGCGAAGGACCCACCGCCAGCATCGACTTCACCAACAAGGCGCGCGTCGTCATGGCGTCGTTTCCTGAGGTCACTCAGGTCGTCAGCCAGACCGGACGCCCTGACGACGGCACCGACACCGCCGGCTTCTTCAACACCGAATACTTCGTCGATCTCAAGCCCAAGAACCAGTGGCGGCCCGTCTTCCATCAGGACAAGGAAGCTCTGATCGCCGCCATGAACACCGAGCTGGAGAAGTTTCCCGGCGTCATCTGGAACTACTCCCAACCCATCTCCGACAACATGGAGGAGGCCGTCAGCGGGGTCAAGGGCGAGCTGGCCGTCAAGCTCTACGGCGACGACCTGCGCACCCTGGAGCACAAGGCCGACGAGATTCAAGCGCAGATGTCCGGCATCAAAGGCATCGAGGATTTGGGCATCTTCCGCATCGTCGGCCAGCCCAACTTGAACTACACCGTGGACCGCGCCGCTGCCGCCCGCTGGGGCATCAACGTCGCCGATATACAAGACGCCATGCAAACCGCCGTCGGCGCCAACGCTATTACACAGGTGCAACAGGGTGAGGCCCGCTTCGACGTAAGCCTGCGCTATCAGCAGCGGTATCGCGAGACCCGCGAGGCCATTCAGAATGTGCGTCTGCTGGCACCCTCCGGCGAGCGTGTTTCGCTGGAGCAGTTGACCCGGCTCTCTACCGAAGACGGCGCCGAGCAGATCAACCGCGAGGGGGGACAGCGCTATATCGCCATCAAATATTCCGTGCGCGGGCGCGACCTCGGTTCCACCGTCGAGGAAGCCATTCGCAAGGTCAACAAAACGGTTGCACTACCGACCGGATACCACCTGGAATGGGCCGGCGAATATGCCAGCCAGAAGCGCGCTGACAAGCGCATGATGATCGTCGTTCCCATCACCGTGCTGACCATCTTTCTGATCCTCTACACCATGTTCCGCTCCTACAAGTGGGCATTGCTCATCCTGGTCAGTGTGGTTGTAGCCTCGGTCGGCGGTCCGCTCGCGCTCTTCCTCACCCACACCAACTTCTCCGTCTCCTCCGCGGTTGGTTTCCTGGCGCTCTTCGGTGTCTCGGTGGAGATCGGCGTCATCATGATCGAGTTCATCAACCAGCTCCGCACCCGCAGCAAGGCGGCACATATCTCTCACGAGGAGCACATCATCGATGCCGCCGTTGAAGGCGCGGTCATGCGCTTGAGGCCCATCATGATGACCATGCTGGTGGCCACGCTCGGCCTGCTGCCCGCCGCGCTTTCGCACGCCATCGGCTCCGACTCGCAACGCCCCTTCGCCATCGTCATCGTCGGCGGTCTGCTAGCCAACCTGATTATCGGCCTATTCCTGCTGCCCACCCTCTATGTGTGGGTTGCAGGCGAAGGCGACATCCTACCCTTGGTGGAATCCCCGCAGGATTACTAGGCGCGCAGATGCCGCGCCAGCGACCACTTCAGCTCGTCGATGCCCTGGCCGGTGACGGCGGAGATGGCGTGAAACTCCAGCTTCCGGCGCTTCACGTGCGCTGCCAGCTTCTTGAGCTTGTCGGGGTTGGCGCTGTCGATCTTGGTGGCGCAGACAATCATGGTCTTGTCGGCCAGCGGATGCTCCGGCGTGAACTCTTCCTCCGCATCCTCCGCAAAGGCGTCATACTCCTTGCTGACCTTGCTGCTGGTAAAGCTGGCCAGCTCCTTGTTGATGATCTTGAAGTCCTCCACCGGGTCGGGACGGCCTGAAGCATCCGAGACATCAACCAGATGAAGCAGCAGGCGGGTGCGCTCGATGTGGCGCAGAAACTGAATGCCCAGCCCGGAGCCGAGATGCGCGCCTTCAATCAGTCCCGGCATATCGGCGACTACAAAGGACTCCTGCTCCGGCTCCTCGCCCACCGTGACCACGC
>Ga0181529_10000447_pt1 | contig 59749 bp, 31 predicted proteins | sample PEATcosm2014_Bin_36_FD_119763 | JGI IMG/M metagenome (GOLD analysis project Ga0181529, IMG submission 119763) | Peatland microbial communities from MTU Mesocosm Facility, Houghton, MI, USA - PEATcosm2014_Bin10_30_metaG | ecosystem: Environmental > Terrestrial > Soil > Wetlands > Peat | place...
ATGGCGCAAAACCCCGAATTACTCCGCCCGGCTGGCCTAAACACCTCGTCCCACAGTCTCGTTGCCGCAGCTGCAGCCTAAAAAATGTAGAAACTCCAGGGGCACGACTTTAGTCGTGCCGAATGGCCCACCAAAAACCTTGGGCTTCAGCCCCTGAGGGAAGTCTTGAATCCGTCAAAACATCTCTCGGCGGCTAAAGCCGTGGTGAAAAAAACCTCGTCAGCGGCACGCCTAAAGCCGTGCCTTCCAAAGCCTTTGCTCCCAGTGGTTCACGGGCTTCCCGCGATCACCCTGCCACGACCCGTAAAATAGACTTGGCGTTGGTACGCACACATTCTGAATCTTGCTGAGGGGTCGCAAAGGCATGTCCAATATCCTCGAACATCTTCCGGTTGGCCAAAAGGTGGGCATCGCCTTTTCCGGCGGCCTCGATACCAGCGCGGCACTGCACTGGATGAAGCAGAAGGGCGCGCTTCCCTACGCCTACACGGCCAATCTGGGGCAGCCGGACGAGACGGACTACGACCTGATCCCGCAGAAGGCATTGGAATACGGAGCAGAGAAGGCCCGGCTGATCGACTGCCGCGCGCAACTGGTGCGCGAGGGTCTGGCGGCGTTGCAGAGCGGGGCGTTCCACATCACCACCGCCGGAGTGGCGTATTTCAACACCACGCCCATCGGCCGCGCCGTCACCGGAACCATGCTGGTGGCCGCCATGAAGGAAGACGACGTCAGCATCTGGGGCGACGGAAGCACCTACAAGGGCAACGACATCGAGCGCTTCTACCGCTATGGACTGCTGGTCAATCCCGATCTGCAGGTCTACAAGCCCTGGCTCGACGAGGCCTTTATCGAAGAACTGGGCGGCCGCGCCGAGATGTCGGAGTTCATGCGCAAGTCCGGCTTCGAGTACAAGATGTCGTCCGAAAAGGCCTATTCGACCGACTCCAACATCCTGGGCGCGACCCACGAAGCCAAGGATCTGGAGCACCTGAACAGCAGCGTCAAGATCGTGGTTCCCATCATGGGAGTGGCCAGCTGGCGCGACGATGTAGAGGTCAAGCGCGAAGAGATCACGGTGCGCTTCGAAGAGGGCTGGCCGGTAGCGTTGAACGGCGTCGAGTACCCGGATCCCGTTGAACTGCTGCTGGAAGCCAATCGCATCGGCGGACGCCACGGCCTGGGCATGAGCGACCAGATCGAGAACCGCATCATCGAGGCCAAGAGCCGCGGCATTTACGAAGCGCCCGGCTTGGCGCTGCTGTACATCGCTTATGAGCGGCTGGTGACGGGCATCCACAATGAAGACACCATTGAGCAATATCGCGAAAGCGGACGCAAACTGGGCCGCCTGCTCTACCAGGGCCGATGGTTCGACTCGCAAGCCATCATGCTGCGCGAGAGCGCGCAGCGCTGGGTGGCCAAGCCCATCACCGGCGAGGTCACCGTCGAGCTGCGGCGCGGCAACGACTACTCGCTGCTGAACACGGTCTCGCCCAACCTGACCTTCAAGCCGGAACGGCTGACCATGGAAAAGGGTGAATCGAGCTTCAGCCCCAAGGATCGCATCGGCCAGCTGACCATGCGCAACCTGGACATCATGGACACCCGCGAGAAGCTGGTGACCTATGCCAAGGCCGGACTACTAACCATGACCACTGGGACCAATATGCCGCAACTGAAGGGCAGCAGCGACAAGAAATAATCGACCGTCCAAAACGGGACAGCAAGAGCAGGCAGGGCGGATAATCCGACCCTGCCTGTTTCCTTTGTTGGTCGTACGGTTCTTTCCGTCGCAACTACGCCTGCGCCGCGCTTCCCGCAGGAACAAAGCACGCGAACACCGCGAAGCAACCGACGATTGTGGAGGGGTACTCAATCGGCGCGTGGACCGCAATCGGCGTATGCTTGACGCAATTGTCGGTTTTCCCTTCTCGCCTTCTGCACTCTGGGTTTCGATTCGGATTTCGCTCCAGGTTCCGCTCCAGACGAGCCCCGTTCAAGCGCGCAACCAAACGATTGGAGCAACCATGCTTATCAAGAAGTGCGACGTCAGTGATTATTTTGCGAATCGCCGGCGCAGTAGGAACCCAGTTTCCAAAGCAGCAGGGCTGCCCGGCGCCGCCGGATTTCCTGCACCCGTTTCAGGTGCAATCCGATTGAATCCTGCGGTTTTCGCAAATGAAGCCCGTGCAGAACATGCGCCAACCGGAATATCCCTTGTCTCCCCCGATCCTTTGAAAGCTGGCGATCCCGCATAAGCGCGAGGCGGACCGGCGATCCGCTGCGGATCTGGCTCAGGCGGTCCGGGCCAGCGTGACGACCGTGATGTCGTCCTCCTGACCAAAGGCTCTGGCAGTATCGGCAATCTCGCGGGCCTGCAGCAGGGTGAGCGGGGCAAGGCGGTCAAAGCCAAACAGCTCTCCGCTGGCCGAGCGGGCTTCCACCACGCCGTCCGAGAGAAGGACGATCCTCTGCTTCGCAGTCAGCGTGCCGGAAACCGTTTCGTAGTGCTGATCGGGTGTCAGGCCCAGCGGCAGGGCGGGCGGAGTTTCCACCTCGCGGCCATCGATATATGGGGCGATATGTCCGGCGTTGGCCAGCGTGAAGGTTCCGTCCTGGTTGATGTGGACACAGCAGGCGGTGGTGAAACCGGGCTCGCCTTGCGCTTGCAGAGCCTCATTCAGATTCCGCAGCACCTGTGCCGGCTCCCAGCTGCTTTCGCGGCGCAGCACGCCCAGAATCATGGCGACGCGCATGGCGGCGATCAGGCCCTTGCCCGAAACATCGCCGACCACGGCGATCAGCCCGCCATTCGGGCTGGAAGAAACCAGAAAAAAGTCGCCGCCGACCTCACTGGCCGGGTGGTAGATGGTCTCCACATGGAAGCCCGGCGTGGGATGCGAGGAGCGGGCCAGCAGAAGCTGCTGGGTGGTGCGCGCGGCCTCCAACTCGGCGGAGGCTCTGTCGCGCTCGCGGGCAATGCGCACCGTGCGCTGCACCAGGAAGATGAGCACGGCAATGTCGAAAGCCAAATCTCCCAGTCGGTAAAAGTCGATGTTATAGCTTCCGAATTCAATCGAAAACGGCAGGTATTGTAGCCATGGATCGGCGTGCGCGTATTGGGCTATGTTACGCAGAAAGTTCCAGTAGTCGGCAAAGCAGCCCAAAAGAATAGCCGGCAACAGCAGCAGAGCCTCGCGGTTGCCGCGCCGCCAGCCCCGGATCAGGAGCGCGGGCAAGGCGATCTTCATCGACAGAACCGGAAGAAAGAAGCCCACAAAGAAACTGGTGTCCGATATGAGCCCAATGTCATGCAGCGGAAAGACGAGGAATGCAAGGAACGAAACCGCTTCCAGCCCGAGGATCCATCGGGAGCGCGGCAAGTGCAGCACCAGCCGCACGAACTCGATGAGGGCCACCATCTCCAGGCCGATCAGAGAAAACTGGACATAGAACAAAGGGAACGAGGAAGAGACAAGCGAGAACCAGACCAGAATGCCTGCCACCGCGCTGGCGGCAAACAGGCAGACCGCGATGGCCAGGTACTCCAGCTGGCCGCGCAGAGCAAAATAAAGAGCCAGCGCGATCAGGCCAACGATCAGCGCAATTCCACTGAGCAACGCCGGCGGTCCGGCGAGATGAGCAGCCACGAAGCTGGCCAGAATCGGCGCAGACTCTTCACTTACAAGGTGAATCGAGTCGGGACCGAAGGGGCTTGCCACAAAACCCAAGTCGAACCTTGAGCGAACGGCCAGTGTCAGATCGCCCGTCGAAATCAGGCCATCCGGAACGGGAAGCGCAAGCAGGAATCGTTGCTCTTGCGACGTTGAGCGGTTCATCGGGCCGCCGCCGCCGATGCGGGTCCCGTTGGCGTAGACTTCGTATCCCCCGCCGATGCGGAACATGCCGACTGCCAGATAGCGCGTCCCGGGCCGGAGGTGAATGTGCATTCGGTACCAGGCGTAGTGGATGTCCCGAATGCCGTATGTGGAAAGGGGTTTGTCGCTGGAGATTGTTCGCCACTGGCTGTCGTCCAGGTTGGCTGCGGCCCAGGCCGGGTTGTCGCCGGGGGCAAAGAGCCAATCCGGCCCGAGCATGATCCGCCCGCCAAAATCCGTAGCATCATAGTTGCGCGGATCGGTGGATGCGGCCGCGGCGGCAGCCTGGCAGCTCGCGAACGGAGCACAGAAACCGATCAGCAGCAAGAAACCTACGGCCAACAACGGGCGGGGTCGCATGCAGGTAACTATAGCGCAGCAGCGGCGCGACCGGTTGGAAAAGGCATCTGCGGGACAAGAGCGAAACCGTAGTCCCTGTGTCCCGGTCAGTTTCTTGCAAGGTCACCGCTCCCCGATGGTCGCGTCGACTCTCGGCCGATGCTTTCCGGATGCACCAACTCCGACACAGGTAGCGAATTATCTTATTTGTATTGAATTACTTACACTGGACGACGGCTTTGAGCTACGGAAGATCGGGGCCGCGCCTGCCGCCTTCGTCACAAACTCATCCCCGCACCGTGTTCCAGTTGGTTCCGATGTAGGCCAACGGCAATCCGCGCGGAACACATAATTGACGAAGTTATTGCTTGTTGTTGTCACGCGCCCTCGTTGCGGCAACGGCTTCTGCGATCAGCGTCTCAAGCACGTTCATGTTCACATCCGCGAGCTTTTTGATGTACAGGCAGCCCTTGCCGGAGGTGTGCTTACCAAGCTTGGCCAGCACCGCCTCAGCGCCGTCAAATCCTATCAGGCCATACAAAACGTTTGCGGCCTTGCGCGGCGAAAAGCCGACGATGAGCATATCGCCCTCACGCCCGCTCTCGTAGGCATAGTGATAGCTCCCGAAACCGATGATCGACGGCCCCCACATGACGGGCTCGTAGCCGGTAACCTTCTGCATCAATCTGGCCAGGGCCTTGGCGTCCGCGCGTCGCTCCTCGTCTGTGCCTGCATCGAGAAATTCCGTAACGCTAGTGGTTGTGGGTTTGGTCTTGTTCTCGGTCATGAAATTACCCTTGAAATCGACATCCGAAGCTTTCTGGACAAATTCTATCTCCGGTCCGGACTCAACTCAATGGACTGACCGGCCATACCGCGTGATTTCGCCGCCAGTGTCAACTCTGGTTTCGCTGTAAGACGGCGAATGGAAGATATTGATTGCGGGGCATCGGCGGTGAACGGCCTATTTCCCATGGGCATCCGGCCGTTCATCGAGACGTGAAATCTGCCGATAAGAAGAGCAGCGGATCTGCGCAACGGGGGGAGTGTGTCCGAAATCGACGGCACCATCAAGCAGGGGCGCCTTCTTCCCAGCGCCGAACAACCCGCCGAAGCCATCGTCATCACCGATGTCCATGGAACGATTGGATATGTCAACGCCGCATTTACGGCGATGACCGGGTACACCTGCGAAGACGCTCTCGGGACGAATGCCGCACGTTTCCAGTCTGGACAACGCCCGCAGTCGCTCCACGACGCGATGTGGAAGACGATTCGGTCGGGTGAAGTCTGGCAGAAAGTGGTCCGCAGCCGGCGCAAAAACGGCGAAATATACACGGAACACGAGCAGATTGCGCCGATCAAGAGCCCGCAAGGGGAGATTACCGGCTTTATCCAAACCAAGCGTGAGATCAAACGGCCGCAAGCAATCGACGAGCCGGGCCGCAATCTGGAAACGATCCTGGATGCGCGCGAACGCATGCTGCTGGCCGCCAGGGCTGGTGGCGTGGGCATCTGGGACTACGATGTCATGCAAAACGAGATGATCTGGGACGAACAGATGTATCGCTTATACGGCTGTGTTGAAGAAGAGCCGCACAGCGTGTGGGAGACCTGGCTGAAGAAGCTTCATCCCGAAGATCTGCGGCGCATGACAGATGAAATCAGCGCGGCGCTAACGGGCAAGAAGGACTTCGATACCGAGTTTCGCGTGGTGTGGCCGGATGGAAGCATCCGCCACATTCGCGCCTTTGCGGTGACGAAAAAGGGGGACGATGGGTTCCCCATCCGCATGATCGGTACAAACTGGGATATCACGGCTCAAAAGGAAGCGGCGGACGAGTTACTGGAGAGCAACCGCCATCTTGCCGAAGAGACCCTCCGTGCGGCCAAACTGGCCGAGGACGCAGCCAAGGCCAACGCCGCAAAGAGCGAATTCCTGGCCAACATGAGCCATGAGATTCGAACTCCGATGAACGGGATCATCGGCATTACCAATCTCCTGCTGGATAGCGATCTGGACCCGAAACAGCGCGAGCATGCCCAGATCGTGCTGGGATGCGGTGAGGCTCTTCTTTCGCTGGTCAACCAGATTCTGGACTTCTCGAAGATCGAGGCCGGGAAGGTGGAACTGGAGTTACTGGACTTCAGCCTTCCGTATTTCATGGAAGACTTTGCGTCGGTTGTGGCCATCGAGGCGCACAAGAAAGGCTTGATTCTGACCTGTGAATGCGATCCGGCAGTTCCATCGCAGCTGCGCGGCGACAGCAACCGGTTGCGCCAGATTCTGGCCAACCTGGTCGGAAATGCCATCAAGTTCACCCCCGAAGGTGAGGTGGGAGTCAGCGTCCGTCCGATCGAGGAGACGGAACTCGGTGTTTTCTTGCGCTTCGCGGTGCGCGACACGGGAATCGGGATTCCGGAGGACAAGCAGGGTCAACTCTTCAGCAAGTTCACCCAGGTTGACTCCTCCACCACCCGGCTCTACGGCGGAACCGGTCTGGGACTGGCTATCTCAAAGGAACTGGTCCAATTGATGGGCGGGGAGATGGGATTCCTCAGCGAGGACGGAAAGGGCTCGGAGTTCTGGTTTACAGCACATTTCGGCATGGAGGCTGATCGAGGTGAAGCGCAACTCCTTTCGGCCGAGTTGCAGGGGCTGCGAGTCCTGATATTGGAGGAGAATGCCGCCGAAACGACCTCCATCGACCGGCGATTGACGGCCGCGGGCATGAAGACCTCCCAGGCGGCAGACTTCCCGGGAGCTTTGCAGGCGCTGTACCGGGCCGTTGCCGAACATGATCCCTTTCGCGTCGTTCTCATCGACATGCAGTCGGAAGCCATCCGTGGAGCGTCTCTGGCGGAAATGATCCTTGCCGAACCGCTGCTGCGGGAGGCGCGGGTGGTTCTGTTGGAGGCGATGGGCAGTCAATCCCCTTCCCGTCTCCTGGAACGAGGCGGATCTTGCGCCCGCCTCAGCAAGCCGGTTCGTGGTCGGGAGCTTGTCGGCGTCCTGGAATCGCTGGTCTCGAACAAGGCGAGATACCAGTCGGCGAAAAGCGGCACAGGTCCATCCGATGCGCCCGCTCCGCAGCTCTTCAGCAACTCGGAAGCGCGCATTCTGCTGGTCGAGGATAACCTTACGAACCAGCAAGTCGCCATGGGCATCCTGAAAAAGCTCGGGCTGAGCGTCGATGTGGCCTTCAATGGGTTCGAAGCCATTGAAACATTGAAATCCCGCCCTTACGGCCTGGTGCTAATGGATGTGCAGATGCCGGTGATGGATGGACTGGAAGCTACACGAAGGATTCGCGGTTCGAGCTCCAAGCTGTTCGATCCAAAGATTCCAATCGTCGCCATGACCGCGCACGCGCTGCAAAGCGACCGCGCGAAATGCATCGATGCCGGAATGGACGACTATGTATCCAAACCTGTGTACGTCAAGGCGCTGACGGAGGTTCTGTTGCGCTGGCTGCCACAGCCCGGGAGTGGCCCGGCGGAGCGGAAGCAAGAGCCGAAGCAAGAGCCGAATCCGGGACCGAAACCAGGGCCGAAGCCAGTGTCGATGCCGGGATTGAAGCCGGGACTGAAAAAGGGACCGGAGCCGCAAACCGAAGCCCCACCTGTTGTGGTGGTTTTTGACCGCCAAGGGATAACGCAGCGCCTGATGAACGACCTGGAACTTATCCAGATGGTGAAAGCCGACTTCCTGGCCGATATGCCGCGGCAGATCCAGGCGCTGCGGGACTTAGCCGAGCGAAACGACGCGCAGGGAGCGGCAAACAAGGCTCACCTGATCAAAGGAGCATCTTCGAATGTCGGGGGCGAAGCGCTGCGAGCCGTGGCCAATGAGATTGAAACCGCGGGCCAGGCCGGCGACCTGGAGTTCATCGCCGCCAAGGTGGATGAACTGGAGTTGCAGTTTCAACTGCTCAAAGCGGCAATGACACAAAAATGACCTGACAAGGTCTTGCGGAGGGAGCAGGGGGTCTTCACAGGCTGCGGAAAAACACCATCGGGAAAGCAAGAAACGTCAGGGCACGACTTCAGTCGTGTCTCCATGGGCCGGCGGCCCACCCAAGTGCATGAAAACGTCTCAAAAATGCGCATTGAATCCGAAAGGCTTACAGACGTTTTCGACCGGGCCGATAAAGGCAACAGAGTGAACGGGGCTTTAAGGGCTACGGAAAAACACCATCGGGAAAGCAAGAAGCGTCAGGGCACGACTTTAGTCGTGCCGCAGGTGCCGCGGAATGAACTGGGCTTTAGCCCCTGAGGTTTGGTACTCGGGCATTCAGCCCAAAGGGATGCCTTTTTCCCAGCCTGTTCAGGCCCTGGCCCTTGCCTTTTCGCGAGGTCCCAGCAAAGTACAACAGTAATATCACGACGACAAGCGGCTCGTCGGATCGCGCCCATTGTTGAGTTTCTACCTTCCCGCCTCTTCTCCGCAGGTCCGGAAGTTACCTCCGTGCCCGGCAAATGATTCATTCTGTAACGGCTTGGCCGGCCCGGGTCTCTTTGCGGACCGGTCGTGCCATCAACCGGAAGAAAATCTCCGCCGCCCCGGTTGCGAGGGCGCATTCAACGAAAGTATCTTTAAAAGGCCCTGGCAAACCTGAACGCTTGCCGATAAGTGAATTGAACCAACTTTCAGTGGAAGGATAAGCATGGAAGCTGCGGGCCTCGCCAGCAAGGTACAGGGCTCCTTGAGGGAGGGGGAAACTGCCGCTCCAGGGCAAGATCAATCGCCGCTGGTCTTCGTCGTCGACGACGATCCCGGCATCGTGCGCATGATCGAATGGCTGCTCAAGCAGGCCGGTTTCCGCACCGGCAGCGCGGGAGATATTGCCGGCGCTCTAAAAGGGATTCGAGAGCAGCGCCCCGATTTGATTCTTCTCGACGTCAACTTGCCGGACGGCTCCGGCTTTGATGTCTTGCGCACATTGCACAGCGAAAACACCGCCGCCCATGCCCCGATTCTGTTTATCTCAGCCAACGATGACATCGCCACCAAGGTGCAGGGATTCGAGATCGGCGGGGTGGATTACATCACAAAACCGATTGTCGGCGCCGAGGTCATCGCGCGCGTGCGCACGCATCTGCGGCTCAAACGGGCCTATGAGCGGCTGGCTGAATTGCAAACCGAGCGCGTGCAACTGCTGGCCAATGCGCAACAAAGCCTGATGCCTCGCCCGGAGGATTTCAAGGAAGCCAAATTCCAGGTCTCGCTCCACCAGATTTCGGCCGCTGGAGGCGACTTCTACGACGTGATCCCGGCTGGCCAGGGGATTGTGGACTATCTGATTGCCGACGCCAGCGGCCATGACCTGGCGGCCTCTTTCTGGACGGCTTCCTTGAAAGCCCTGGCCAACGAATATGCCACCCCGGTGAACCTTCCCGTGGAGATTGTGAGTGCAATCAACAGTTCGCTGTGCCGCTTGCTTCCTTCGGGTGCTTTCTTTACTCTCGTGTATGCCCGTCTCAATCATCGGACGGGCCGGCTCTCGCTGGTGAACGCCGCTCATCCCCCGGCGATTCTGGTTCCCCGAAACGGTGATTTGCCTACCATCCTGCGCCAGGAAGGCGACGTGGTGGGAGCCTTTCCCGACGCGGTCTTCGCAGTGACCGAACTGACTCTGCAACCGGGCGATCGCGTGTTCTTCTATACGGATGGCCTGATCGAAGCCACCGGCGTTTACGAGGAAAGACTGCAAATCCTGGCAGGCGCGTGCGACGCGCTGCGAAACCTGCCGCTCGAGGAGACGGTTTCCTCGGTCGTAGAGCAGCTGATGAAAGGCTTGTCCGCCGCGGACGACACGCTGCTGATGGGGGTGGAGATTTGAAGCCTCGCCAATTGAAGCCTAGCCGATTGAATCCCAGCCCGCCCGCCCGTGCTCTTTCCGTGCAAATCTCCGCGAGCATGGAGGAAGTGGAATCGCTGTGCCTGAGGATTCGCGGCTTTTTGGAGAATGGCAATCCGAGCCTGGTCTCTTTTCCCGTGGAGTTGCTGGCGCGGGAATGCCTGAACAATGCCGTGCTGCATGGAAGCCGGAGCGACGCCGGAAAAAAGATTGAATTGCGCCTTTGGGTTGGCAGGGTATGGGTCCGCCTGCAGGTAAGCGACGAAGGGCAGGGGTTCGATTGGCGAAAGCCGCGCTCGGAGGGTGCAGACACGGGCTCCGACGCCACATCCGGCCGTGGACTGCTGCTGTATGCGGCGTATGCCCATCGGGTGCAGTTCAACCGCATCGGTAACCGGATTACGCTCTGGATTCCAAAGAAGAAACAAACCGAAAAGAGCCAATCCCCAAAGAACCAATCTGGAAAGGAAGGCTGATCAATGCCTGCATTTGTGATTGAACAGAATGGCCAGCAAGGCTCGGTGCGGCTGACGGGAGATTTGACCGCGGTTCTGATCCCGGAACTGCAAGCGGGCCTCAAGGAGCTGTTGAACAAAGGCGCGACCGAGTTGGAGTTCGACTTGGCCAGCACTGCAATGCTCGACTCCAGCGGCATGGGATTGCTGATCGCGGCAGCCAACAGCCTGTCGCTCAGCGGAGGCAAAATGCGTGTGACGAATGTTCGCCCGGAGATCTTCCGTCTTCTGCAAAGCATGCGGTTGACTTCACGCCTCAATGTCAACGGACCGGCGAAATAGGTGGAATAGGAGAGTCCTCATGGAAGTGGATCTGGACGATGAACTGCTTGGAGAATTCATCAATGAATCGCGTGAGCATCTGACCACCATCGAGGCCGATCTGCTGGCCGTTGAAGAGGGCGGGGAGAACATTGACCTGGAACTGGTGAATAAAGTCTTTCGAGCGGCCCATTCCATCAAGGGCGCCAGCGGCTACTTCGGCCTGAACAAGGTCAAGGATCTGGCGCACAAGGCCGAGACCGTGCTGGATATGGTGCGGTCCAAGAAGATGGTTCCCAACGCCGAGATTACCAATCTTCTTCTGTCGGCCTTCGACAAATTGCGGGAGATGATCAACCACCCCGCCGAGAGCAACAACGCTTACATCGACGATCTGGTAATCGGTTTGACCGGGCTGACTTCGGCGTTTCTGCCCCCCGAACAAAAGGACTCGCTGACCCAGACGGTCGTTCTCAAAACAGAAGGAGAGTCCGCGACCGTCGTCGTCTCCAAATTCGATTATGAACAGACCAAGGAGCATGGCCAGTTTGTGTACTCGGTTGAGTACGACCTGATCCACGATATCGAACGGCAGGGAAGGAACGTGCTGGAGGTCTTCCACATCCTGCTGGAATCGGGAGACATTCTGGATTGCGATGTGAACTTTGAAGCGGTGGGCACCCTGGACGATCCGGCCGGAAACCAGCTGCCTCTGCGCTTGATCTATTCCACTGCTTTCGGTCCGGACGCGATCGGAAAGCTCTTTCCGCATAACTCGGACCCCGGCGCGAACAAGGTCAGGCTGATCTCCGAGGCCAGACCAAGCGCGCCGGCGAGTGCACACCCGGCCGTGACGCCACGACAACCGGCGATCGCTCCCGCGCCTGTCCCACACGTGCAGGCTGAAGCCAGAGTTGCCATCCCGTCCGAAGCTGCGCCTCAGGCGAAGGCCGCGGTTCATGCACGGGAAGAAGCGCCTGCGCCTTCCAGACCCGCCGCCACGGCCGCACCGGCTGCAGTCGTGGTTGAAGAGAGCATCCGGGTGAGCGTGGGAACGCTGGAGATGTTGATGAACCTGGCCGGCGAACTGGTGCTGGGACGCAACCAGTTGCGCGCCTCCATTGCGCAGAAGAACACCCGTGCCCTGAAGGCTGCCGATCAGCGGATCAATCAGATTACCTGCGAACTGCAGGATGTGGTCATGCAGACCCGTCTGCAGCCAATCGGAAATGTCTTCGGCAAATTCCCCCGGCTGGTGCGCGACCTTTCCGCGACCCTCAAGAAGGAGATCCAGCTGGAGATCAACGGCAAGGATGTTGCTCTCGATCGGACTCTGATCGAATCTCTCTCCGACCCGTTGACGCACATGGTCCGCAACTCGGTGGATCATGGCATTGAGATGCCCGCGGATCGCGTCAAGGCGGGAAAGCCGCGCCAGGGAACCATCACCATCGAGGCTCGCCATGAGGCCGGTCAGGTGGTGGTCGAGATCGTCGACGACGGAGGTGGCATCGACCCCGAGCGTATCGCCAAGGTCGCCCTGGATAAGGGCCTGATGACCGCCGAAAGACTGGACGCCATGTCGGCCAAGGACAAGGCAGCCCTGATCTTCCTTCCAGGATTGTCGACCAACAGCCAGGTCAGCGACATCTCCGGGCGCGGGGTTGGCATGGATGTCGTCAAAACCAACCTAGACCGCCTGGGCGGCAAGGTGGAGATCATCTCCACCGTTGGCAAGGGAACCACGTTTCGCATCAAGCTGCCCCTGACTTTGGCCATCATTCCTTCGCTGATCGTCTCGGTCGAGGGGGAGCGTTTTGCCATTCCGCAGACCAACGTGCAGGAACTGCGCCGCATCCTTCCCGATGCGGCCAAGACCCGTATCGAGGTGGTAGGAGACGCCGAGGTTCTGCTGTTGCGGGACCGGCTGATTCCGCTGGTGCGCTTTGCCGATGTTCTCGGAATTGTGCCGACCTACGAGGATCCTGCGGTGGGCGGGCGCGAGATTGATCGCCGCACCCGGCTGGCCGACCGGCGCTCGCGCAAGTTTTCCGAGCCGGAATTGGAGCCGGTGGAATTGCCCCTTCCTGCTCAGGTGGCTTCCCGCAAGAAATCCGACCGGAGGCGCCGCGGCGGCGCATTGGAAATCGTGGTGGTCAACACCGGGACGCAGACGTACGGGCTGGTGGTGGGCAGTTTCCATGAAACCGAGGAAATTGTGGTCAAGCCTTTGGGGACGCACCTGAAGGGGCTTGAGGAGTACGCCGGGGCAACCATCCTCGGCGATGGCTCCGTGGCGTTGATTCTGGATGTGGCGGGGCTCGCCGTGAAGGCCAAGCTCGAAGCATTTGCTCGCGCCACGCGCGCCAGGGAGCATGCCCAGGAATCTGCCCTTGAACAATCCGCCGACAGCCAGCAGTTGATTCTCTTCCACAATCCGCCCAGTGTGCTGTGCGCCATTCCGCTGGACACGGTGACGCGCATTGAGCACATCGCGGCGAAACAGGTGGAGACGCTCGGAGGGCGTCGCACCATGCAGTATCACGGCGGCTCGCTCCCGCTGGTCACGCTGGCCGACACCGCCAGTGTGGACGCTATCGGCATGGAAGACGAATTGGCCGTCATGATTGCCAACATCCGCGGACACGATGTTGGGCTGCTGGGTGCAATGCCCGTCGATGTGGTTGAAACGACTGCGAACATCGATCAGTCCACGCACCGGCAGAAAGGCGTGGCCGGTTCCACCATCATTCAGGACCGCACCGCGCTGGTCGTCGATCTGTATGAGTTGGTGGATAGCACCTGGCCGGAATGGGTGGCTCAGCAATCCATCGCACAGCCGCAACTGAAGGACGCAATCGACAAGGTAGTGCTGTTGGCCGAAGACTCGGACTTCTTCCGGTCGCAGGTCTCGCGCTTCCTGAATGAAGACGGATACACGGTGCTGGCAGCCCCGGACGGTGAAGCCGCATGGGAGTTGCTGGTGCAGAACTTTGAGCGGGTTCAGGCCGTGGTTACCGACATCGAGATGCCGCGCCTGGATGGGTTGGGTCTGACCCGCCGGATTCGCGCTGACAATCGAACCAAGCACTTGCCCGTAATTGCACTGACCAGTCTGGCCGGAGAAGAGGATATCGCCCGGGGCAGAGCCGCCGGGATCGACGATTACCAGACCAAACTCGATCGGGATCGGCTCTTGGAAAGGTTGCGGGAGTATTGGCTTGCCGCAACTCCGGCGGCTGCAAGTGCCGGCAGCACAATAGGAATTTGATCACACCGACGAAAAGAAACGAGCGATTCCATGTTCAAGAATCTCAAACTTTCGGGAAAAATTGTGGGAACGATTGTCATCGTTCTCAGCGTCACTTCGCTGGTCAGCTTCTGGATCACCCAGCACCGCATTAACCGGCAGGCCGAGGAGGCCTTCCGCGACAAGGTGCGCCAGATTACCGGCATGGCGACGGAAACACAGCTCTGGTTCTCAAGCAAGATCCCGGTTCTGGTGCCCGATGGCAAGTTCAGCGATCTGAGCCAGGTGCCCGTGGTTGCCGCGTGGAGCGTCGCTCAAGAATACGCGGACAAGCACCAGATGACCTTCCGTACGCCTTCGCTGACCCCGCGCAACCCCAAGAACCAGCCGGACGAGTTTGAACGCCGGGCGCTGATGGCGTTTCAAAGCGATCCTGCGCTCAAGGAGTTCTCGGAACGGCAATCGGTGGACGGCAAAGAGGTGATGCGTTATGCGCAGCCGGTTCGCCTCACCCAGGATTGCCTGGTTTGCCATGGCGATCCGGTGGGCGAGAAAGGTCCATTCGGATACGCCAAGGAAGGCATGAAGACCGGTGATTTGCGCGGCGCTTTCTCTGTGACCGCATCCACCGACTCTCTGGTTGCGGCCTCCTCGTCTAATTCGATTGCCATGTTCCTGCTCAGCTTCCTCACCCTGCTGGTTTCCGGCGGGGCGGTCTTTCTTCTCATCCGCAAATTGGTGATCCGGCCCCTTCAGAAGTCGGTTGAGTTCGCCAATCGCATTGCCAACAGCGACCTTTCCGCGGCCGATCTGGTCGTGGAATCGGCAGACGAGCTTGGCGAAACGTCCACCGCTTTGAACACCATGAAGAACAGCTTGCGCAAACTGCTGGGTGGAATATCGGCCGGCGTACAGACGCTGGCGAGTTCCGCTACCGAGCTCACCGTCATATCGAAGCAGACGGCCAAAGGCACGGCCACGGTCTCCGATCGCGCTCACACTGTTGCGGCCGCTGCGGAAAAGGCCAGCACCAACACCTTCTCGATTGTTGCGGGCATGGAGCAGTCCTCCAGCAGCCTCTCTTCCGTAGCCAGCGCCACCGAACAGATGAGCGCCACCGTAGGCGACATCTCTTCCAACACGGCCCGCGCCCGCGCCATCAGCGAAGAGGCCACAACCCAGGCGCAGACCATCGCCGAACAGATGCAGAAGCTGGGTCAGGCTGCCCAGGAGATCGGAAATGTAACTGAAACCATCAACAACATCTCCGCGCAGACCAACCTTCTGGCGCTCAACGCCACCATCGAGGCGGCACGTGCCGGATCCGCGGGCAAAGGCTTTGCCGTGGTAGCCAACGAGATCAAGGAATTGGCCAAGCAGACCGCCGAAGCCACCGAAGATATCAAGATCCGGATTGCCGGCATTCAGAATTCGTCCGGCACGGCGATCAGCGAGATCGGCAAGATCACCAACGTGATCAAGGATGTGGGCGGCATCGTTTCCAGCATCGCGGCAGCGATTGAAGAGCAGGCTACGGTGACCAGGGACGTGGCGGGCAATATTGCCCAGGCTTCCATGGGCGTGCGCGAGGCAAACGAGCGCGTCTCCCAAACAGCGCAAGTCTCGCGAGGCATCGCCGAGGATATCGCGGGCGTCAACCATGCGGTGGCGGAAATCCAGGAGGGCGGCGAGCAGGTTCAGGCAAGCGCGGCCGAATTGTCCAAGCTGGCGGAAGAGCTTGGCGCTCAAGTTGCCAAGTTCAGAGTTTGAGGAGCAGACATGGCAACGAGTATCACCGATCTAACTGCTGAAGAAGATCTGCTCATCGCAACCTTTCTGCTTGGAGAGGAAGGCACCTTCGGGATCGAGGCGGTTTTGATCCAGGAGGTGGTAATGGTGGGCGAAATCACCCCCGTGCGTCATGCTCCGGAGTATGTTGCCGGCATTCGCAACTTGCGCGGCAAAATCATTACGGTCATCGATCTGTGCGTTCGCCTGGGGCTTGGCGCAGTCAAACTGGGCCCCGAGAGCCGCATTCTCATCGCCGATTGGAAAGGCGAACCGGTCGGCCTGCTGGTCGATGAGGTCGGCGATGCAATCGCCTTGGAAAAGGACGGTTTGCAACCCGCGCCTCCCAATCTGCATGGTTTGCAGATCCAGAAGATGCTGGGAGTCTTTCATAGTGGGCAACGCCTGGCGGCGCTCCTGGATCCCGCCGCCGTGCTCGCGCACGACGATCATGTATTAAAACCGCAAGCCAACGAAGAATAAAAAAGGAACCTACGTGAGGGTACTGGTAGCCGACGATGCGATTCTTTTCCGGAGGGTGCTCAGCGATGTGCTGGCATCCCTCCCAGGGGTCGAAGTTGTGGGTAGTGCAAATAATGGCAGAATCGCTCTGCAGAAGGTCAAGGAGCTCAAACCCGACCTTTTGACGCTCGATATCGAGATGCCGGAGATGGATGGATTGGCCGTTCTGGACGCGCTGCCGCGAGGCGGCGAGTTCCGGCCTGAGGTCATCGTCGTCAGCGCGGTCTCGCGGCGCGGCGGCGAACTCACCCTGCGCGCCCTCGAAAAGGGCGCTTTCCACTTCATTACCAAGCCAGAGGAGGCTTCTCCGGAAAAGTCGCGCGAAGCTCTGCTGCGCGAACTCGCTCCATTGGTCCGCGCAGTCGCGCATCGCCTGGAGATTCGCACCATTTTGCGCGGCGCTTCGCCTGTGTCCAGCGCCGCGCCGCGCCCGGTTGTCCCACCAGCCACGGCTTATGTGCCCACTGCCCCACCTGCCACTGCACAGGGCACTTCTTCGGATTCCGCGCCTGCCAATGGAGGTCTCGACGGAATCGCGGCGCGCATGCAGCGCCTGTCGAATCCGTCCCGTCCAGATATGGTGCTGATTGGCGTCTCGACCGGCGGTCCCAACGCCCTGGCCGATTTGCTGCCGGCAATTCCCAAGGACATCGGCGTGCCGATTCTGATCGTTCAGCATATGCCGCCCATCTTTACCAAATCGCTCGCCGAAAGACTCGACTCCCAATCTCAACTGACCGTCCGCGAGGCGACACATGGCGAAGTTCCTGTAGCCGGCACCGTCTACATTGCGCCCGGCGGGCGGCAGATGCGCCTGGGAATAGGTGCGGACAACCGGCCCATACTGGAAATAACCGACGACCCTCCGGAGAATAACTGCCGGCCCGCGGTGGACTATCTCTTTCGCTCGGCTGCCAGCCGTTTCCCGGGCCGCTCAATGGCCGTCATTCTCACCGGAATGGGCAGCGATGGAGCAATCGGTATGCGACTTCTTAAACGCCATGGGTGCTTCACCATCGCGCAGGATGAGGCCAGTTGCGTCGTTTACGGTATGCCGAAAGCTGCCGTGGATGCAGGCGTCGCCGATGTCGTTTTGCCGCTGGAGTCGATCGCCGCGCGCATCACCTCCTTTGTCAAAGGGGGTGGCGGATGAGTTTAACGATCACAAACGAAGAGATGCCCGTCTGGTCCCGCTTTATTCAGGAGATTACCGGGATCCAGCTGGACGACTCCAAGCGATATCTGATCGAGACGCGCCTTGGATTCCTGCTGGGGGAATTGGGCGCGGCAAACTACTCCGAGCTCTTCTACAAGGTGCGCGCCGACGCAAGCAACAAACTGCGCACCAGAGTTATCGAGGCGATCACCACCAACGAGACCTCCTTCTTTCGCGACCAGGCGCCTTTCGAAATGCTGCGCCACAAGATCCTTCCCGACCTGATCGATAGGCGCAACCGCAGCGGCCTGAAGGTCCCCATCCGCGTCTGGAGCGCCGCCTGCTCCACGGGGCAAGAGGCGTATAGCACGGCGATCGTCTTCAAGGAACTATTGGGCGATCTGTCGCGCTATGACATTCGCATTCTGGGCACCGATATCTCGAATAAGGTGGTTGCTCAGGCAAGTTATGGCGAATATAGCCGCCTTGAGCTTGAACGAGGTCTGCCCCAGGAGACGCTCGCGCGGCATTTCACCATTTCTGGAGAACGCTGGAAAGTGCGCGATGAGGTTCGCGCCCTGGTCAGCTTCCGCACCATGAATTTGTTGGAGCCATATTCGTTTCCCAATCAGTTTGACATCGTATTTTGCCGTAACGTGGCCATCTACTTCAACGACGCGGACAAGATCAAGCTCTATCGCAACCTGTCCAGGTTCTTGGCCAAAGACGGCTGCTTGATCATCGGGTCGACGGAATCGATCTCCGGGCTTTGTTCTGAGCTTGAGTCCAAACGCTACCTGCGCTCCGTGTTCTATCAGTGGAAGGCGTAGGCGGACATCTCTTGCCCCCTGACCTGCGTCTGATGATCTTCCGCAAGGGAACATCGACCTCGGCAAATCGCTCGTGGAGCGGCGTTTGCGCGGCGGCAAAGGAGGCCGCAAGAAACAGAAGCACGGAGCACGCAGACATTACGATAGCCCGAGCACACAATGCGGAAAGGTGAAGAATTGGATATGAAGAGACGCGACAACGGAAGTCTCGCCCAACAGACGCTAACCTGATTACAATTGAATCGTGGTGGATGCAATGAGGGTTGAACAACTGTACATATCGCCTGGGCACAACTTCTTCGGGCACCACGAACAGCCGTCGGGAGAGCATCCGCTGATTGAACAGACGGAGCTCGATTGCGTGGCTGGCCGCGGTGTGCGCGGCGACCGGTTCTTCGACTATAAGGATCGATACAAAGGACAGATCACGTTCTTTTCCTCAGAAGTATTTGCGGATGTCTGCACTCGGCTTCACGTAGAAGACAAATTGCCTGGCGTTACGCGGCGCAACGTCATCACCGTGGGTGTTGACTTGAATTTGCTGATTGGCGAGGAATTTGAAGTTCAGGGTGTGCGCTTTGCGGGTGCATGCGAATGCAGTCCCTGCTATTGGATGGATCAGGCGATCGCGCCCGGCGCGGAATTGTTGCTGAAGGGACGCGGCGGATTAAGGGCGCGCATCCTCACTGATGGAGTGCTTCGCGCACATCGATAAATGGAGTACTCGGCGCACATCGATAAGTTGGAATATCTAACCATTCGATGACCGGAACTCCGCTCGATTGAATCGCCCCGGTGAACACGAAGACCGGCACTTGCAAGTCCGCGATCTGATCGATCAGTCCCTGGCCCTCTTCCTGTCAACAACTCCTGCGCGCTGAGCGAAACGCTCAGTAGACGTCGCGATGGTAACGGTGCTCTTCCTTGAGTGCCTGCACATATTCCTCGACCTCCGGAGCTGTCATGCATCCCTGCTTCTCCACGATGCCTTGCAACGCGGCATGGACATCCTTGGCCATGCGCGATGCATCGCCGCAGACATAGACGCTTGCGCCATCCTGCAGCCAACTCCAAAAGAGCGACGCCTGTTCCATCATCCGATCCTGTACGTAAACCTTGTCCTGCTGATCGCGCGAGAATGCGGTGTCGAGACGCGTCAAATGTCCGTCGGATCGCATGGACTCCAACTCGTCGCGGTACAGATAGTCGGTCTCAGCGCTGCGCTCTCCAAAGAAGAGCCAGTTGCGCCCCGACGCGCCAATCGCGCGGCGCTCGTGCAGGAAGGCGCGAAACGGAGCAACGCCCGTGCCGGGACCGATCATGATCATCGGCGCATCCGGATTGGCAGGCAAGCGGAAGCGCTTGTTGGGCTGGATGTAGAGCGGAAGGCGGTCGGAGAGCGATGCGCGATCTGCAAACAGAGTGGAGCAAACGCCTCCCCGCTCGCGATTGTGCGCGTTGAAGCGCACCACCGCAACGGTTGTATGAATCTGCCCCGCATGCGCCAAGGGGCTGGAAGAGATAGAGTACAGCCGCGGCGAGAGCTTGGGCAGCATGGCCACCAACTCCTCGGGGCTCTGTACCACTCCAGGGTACTCGAACAGCAAATCAATCAGGCCGCGGCCGTAAATATATCTGTCCAGGTCCGGCTGTTGTTTGGGATCCAGCAGTAGGAGCAGCGGTGCGCACTGACCCAGGTTCGCATAGTCCGTGACCATCTTGCGATTGACACGCGTGATCTGCAAATGGTGCGTCAGCGCGTCATGCAACGTGATGGGTTCTTCGCCTCCACACTTCACCCGCTCGTTTCCATTGAAGCGCAGCGCCTGCAGGATCTCGGCAACCAGATTGGTGTCGTTCTGCGGAAGCACGCCGCACGCATCTCCGGCTTCATATTGAATCCCCGTGCCTTCGATCGAAAACGCCAAATGCAATGTGGTCTTTGTGGACTTCTTGTGCGTCAGGTCCTTCTTGTCCACCAGCGGCGCAAAGACCGGATTGGTGCGCGTGAAGGAGGCGTTCGGAGCGGGCTTCTCCGTCTCCGCAACGATCGATGCAGCCATCTCTCTTGACTTGCCAATTGCCGCTGCTTCGTTCAATCGGGGAAGAACATCCGCTTTCCATTGCGCCAGAGGCTCATCCACGTCCACGTCGCAATCGACCCGATTGGCCAGTCGATTTGCTCCCAACGCGGCGAGCTTCGCGTCGAGGCTTTTGCCGAATTCGCAGAAGTGCTCGTAATGGCGGTCTCCGAGCGCGAAGACAGAGTACGACAGTCCTTCGAAGCGAGGAAAATGCTCCAGGCAAAGCTCTTCATAGAATGGCTGCACGCCATCCGGAGCTTCTCCGTCGCCATAGGTGCTGGCGAGAATCAATGCATATTTTTCCGCCGCAAGCGCTGCAGGAGAGTATCCAACGAGAGTGGAGACAGCGGGCAAATGCCCTTGCGCTTTCAGTTCCTTCGCTAGCTTGCGCGCCAGGCCTTCCGCGGTGCCTGACTGGGACGCATACAGAATTGCGATGCGATGCGAGGGCTTCGCATCCACTGCGGCTGCAGGCTGCGCACAGTTGGCAAACACGCCTGCAAGGAATCCATTCAGCCACGCCCTCTGCTCGGGCGTGAAAGGGGCATTGTCCGGGATAAAGGGAATTTGATTGGGCATAACTATGCTTGCTCCTTTACAGCACAGAATGTCTGCAGTTCCGCGATGCTGTGCCTTCGGCTGAATTCGACGAAAGACTCATTCGCTGCGCGCTGCTCGGTGAAGGCGTCGAAGAGCCGTTCCATTGCGGAAGGAAGCTCGCTGTATGCGATGGATGGAATCAACTCGCGCGCCAATCCCTTGTCCACGTCCGATCCTCCGCCTATGACAACTTGATAGCCTTCCGCGCCGCCCACCTTCATGCCGAGCAGCCCGATGTCTCCGATATAGTGCTGCGCGCAGGAGTGCGGGCAGCCGGTTACGTGCAGGTTCACCGGCTGCTCGATCTTGAAGCGGGAATCCAGCAGATTCGCCAGTTGTACGGCGTGGGCTTTGGTATCGGTCGAAGCATAGCGGCAGCCCTGATTGCCGGTGCAGGCAACCGTACCGCGCAACACGGTTCCTGCCGTGCATTCCAATCCGGCCGCGCGAATCGCGAGCAAAGCCGCATCCAATTGATTGGAGGGAATATTGGGAATCAACAGATTCTGCCAAACGGTGAGCCGCACTTCGCCACTGCCGAATTGAGTTGCAACATCGGCCAGTGCAATCAACTGCGCAACCGGAAGCCGCCCAACAGGAATCGAGATACCGATGTAGTTCAGATCTTCCTGGCGCTGCGAATGAACGCCAATGTGTCCGGCGCGATCGATGGGATGGCGCAGCTCGCACTCTTCAGGAGCAACACGAATCAACGGAAATGCGAGGCGCTTCTCTGTCTCTGCAATGAACCTCTCAACACCCCAGCGATCCACGAGATATTTGAGACGAGCTTTCTTGCGATCGGTGCGATCGCCGTTCGCGCTGAAGACGCGAATCATGGCCGCGGCTACCGCAACGGTCTGCTCAGCGCGCAACAGCAGGCCGCAATCGGTGGCGAACTGTTTGTGCCCGGTGATGCCGCAAAGCAGAACACGAAAGTAGACTCCCGCCGGCACGCTCTTTCCTTCTCCAACCCGCACGGCGACAAATCCAATATCGTTCGTGTCGGCAACCACACTGATTGCGCCGCCGTTGTCAAAGGCCACGTTGAACTTGCGCGGCAGATCGTAGAGATCGCGGCTGTTTGAGATGTAGGCTTGCAACGCATCGGCCAGCGGAGCAACATCGCATAGTTCTGTCGGATCCAATCCAGTGATCGGCGATGCCGTGATGTTGCGGATGTTGTCTGCTCCCGACCCGCGCGACGACAGGCCCAGCGAATGCAGTTTGTTGAGCACGCGGACAATGTCTCTGGGTTGGAATTCGCGAATCTGCAAGTTGGCGCGGGTGGTGATATCCACGCGTCCGGAGCCCCATTCGGCCGCCATCGCCGCCAGGCCGCGCATCTGATGGGCGGTAAGTATCCCACCTGGAACACGCAACCTCAGCATGAAGGAATCCTGCGCGGGCGCTACATAAAACAGTCCGTGAAACTTGAAGCGAAACAGATCGTCGGCCGCCGGTGCGCGGTTCTCGTCTGCATGGGCCAGCAGCCTGTCCCAGATATCGAGTGGATTCTGCTCGTACTTCCAAAGCTCTTCGCGGCAGAGATCGGAGACGGGCGTTCCATGAAATGTCTCCTCTGCTTGCACCGCGAGGTTTGGCCCAGCCGAATCAGGCTCGTTGGTCAACAGACCAGCAGAGGTGCGCCCCACAAAGGGAAGTGCGCCCCGCTGGGCTGCCGCAGCAAAAAAGCCTTGCAGATATTCCTTTTGCTCGGCTGTAAATTCCTGTGAGTTGAGCTGTGCCAGAGTTGCCATGCCGTCTGTCCTTCCGTGAGATCCAGCCTGATTGAGGTCGGGCTGAACAACTCCGTTGCCAATCCGTTGCGCAGTAGAGCGCGCAGCGGCGTCGAGATCCGGTTGAATGCCGCAGCAATGCGGAAGATTCAAGGCTCATCGCGGAGCAAATGGTCGCAGAAATGTCAGTTGAAAGCCCCGGCACGGCATGGTGCGGGGAAATCGGAAAGCGAGGAGGCAACTCGGTCTCACTCGTAGAGTCAGCTTAGCGCAAGTTGCGCAGGATCACAAGAGGGATTCGCTCAACTATTTGATTTGGCGGGGGCGGAGACCCGCTCTGTGGGCCTGGCCGCCTCTCCAAAGCGGCTTTTCCGAAGGTCGTCGTTGAGGATGATGGCTTCGGCGATTTCGCGCATCGACTTGCGCCGCTGCCGGCTTTCGCGCTGCATGGCCTTGTAGGCGCCCTCTTCGTCCAAGCCGAAATCTCGCTGCAACACCCCCTTCGCCCGCTCAATGTGCTTGCGCGATTCAAGACGGTCGGAGAGTTCGACATTCTCGGTTTCCAGGCGGGCCCGCTCCAGTTCCGCTCCAACCAGAAAGCCGATGGAGGTCAGCAACCGCACTTCGTTTTCGGTGTGCTGATAGGGCTTGCGGTGCTGCAGATTGATGACCCCGACCAGCTTGCCTCTGCAGAGAATAGGCACCGAAAGAAAGGCCTCGAATGTATCTTCCGGAAGATCGGGAAAACGCTTGAAACGCGGGTCCTGCAAGGCTTTGGAAGAGATAGCCACCGGCTCGCGATGCCAGCCAACCCACCCGGTGATGCCCTGCCCTAACCAGATGCCGAGATGATCCACAATATCCGCATGAGGGTTCTTTGAGGCGCGCAGGACAAGCTGATTATCTTCCAGAACGTACACAAAGCAGGAGTCGCAGTTGATCACGGAACAGGCGAAATCCACAATGCGATTGAGCACCGTGTGCAGCGGATCGGAAGCGGCCATGCGGCTGCCGATCTCCAGAAGAAAATCGACGCCGGAAGTCACGCGGCTGGCGGAGACGGCAGCGGGCTGCTCATCGCGCAGAAAGGGACTGACCGGCGGAGGCGGAGTGCTGGAAACATGCAGCGCGGCGCCTGAGCGCTTCTTTTCAAGCAGCGCCTGACCTTGTTGCGCCAATTCGTTGATGAGAAATCCCATCTTCGATTGCGACGGCTCAAAGTCCGGTTGCAATCCGTAGGCGGACATTCCTTCGGTCGTGCTTGGCCCGATCGAAGCAATCAGCGTGGACCGAAAGCCTTCATGCAGCGCCTCGACATAGCCCATCCGCTCGGCGATGAGAAAGAGGTGCATCACCTGCCCGGCATTCATGAACAGCACAACGTCCACGTGACCATGCGCGAGGGCGAGAACCGCTTCCCGCAGTGGCTGGATGTTTTCAGGCAGAGCCCACTCATAGACAAGGAGGCGCGTGACGGAAACATTTTTTTCGGCCAGCGCGGTGAGCAGTTCGGGATTCGACGTGCCGTACTCCTGCACGGCAATATTCATGCCATCAAAGGATGGCCCGAGCTTCGCTTCCAGAGCGGTCATCAAAGCGCGCCAGGTGAACGGCTCGGGCGAGACCACCGTAATGGGGATCTGGAACTCGCGCAGCGCTGTGGAGGATTTGGGACCGCGCGCGGCAATCGTGACCGAACGCAGCGCGGTAAGGAACTGCTCGCGATCCATGTGTTCGGAGACGATCTTGATGAGTGAGCGCACTCCGACGCCGGTGGTGAAAACAACCAGGTCGTACGCGCCCCGCATCAGCGCTTCTGCGAATTCAAGGACGGGCCGATTGGACTCAAGAGGGACCTCGCGCATGGCCGGAGCTGTGAGCGGCTCGCCGCCATAGGTGCGAATCAGCTTGGCGATTTCATTCGCGCGGCGCGCTTCCAGGCTGAGAATTCGAAGACCTTGAAAATTGGCCCCTGGCATGGGTATCTCCGTATATCAAAGGCAATCGGAACGATTTACGTCTGCACAGCAGGGAGCAACGGTCCGAAACAGCAGTGGCTTCTCGGCGAAATGATCTTTCTATCTACGACTATGGTAGCACTCGCATTTTCACGCAAGTGATGGGAAATGCTGCGCAGTGTGCTTCCTTACAATGAGAAATCAATCAGAAGAAATCCCTACTTAAGCTAGAACTTGATACCATGTTGCGCATAAGGAACCGATCAGGATTCTCTCTTTTAGGTGCGCTCCGCCACTAAACCCGCGCCAGGAACGCCTCTTTGGAATACCTCTTGCGCAAGCTGTGAATTGACGCTATGCTGAACGCAATCCCTCCACGCGGAATGGCATTTTCAAAAGTGCCCGCTTCGCGAAAGCTCGGCCCAGTGTGCCGTGCGCCTCCCCAAGACGGAGAGATTTCTAGTTGGCTCCGCGAAGAGCCAGGCCCGAGCAAAACCAGAGTTCATGTACCCCGGCGTGTTCCGTGCAGGGTCGCCACTCCCTGATGGTCGCGTCGACTTGGTAGCTGCATTTCCGGGATAGAGTCACTCTGGTTTCGCTATCGATCGCCAATCGGCAGACAGAAAACGATGCAGGAGAATTGTGCCCGCACGTGACCGCACGCGGTTGCCTGCGGCTCAACTCCGCGTACCCGCCCTCTTCGCATTCAGCAATGATGAATGGAGCCGCCCATGGAACTTCCCTTACTCGAACGAGTCAAGGCAGGCGACGACGCCTTCCACCTCACCACTTCCGCGACCGCCGTGTTGCCGAATCTTGCGGCGCAGGATCTGGCGTTGCGAGATCTGGTCCAGTTGAGCGGCATCGGTGCAGATGTTTCGTTGCCCGCACCGCCGGGACCGGGCGAGCAGTACCGCTTCCATTTCGACATGACCAAGTGCATCGGGTGCAAGTGCTGCGTGGTGGCTTGCAACGAGCAGAACGGAAACCCGGCTGATATTCTGTTTCGCCGTGTGGGCGAAATCGAAGGCGGATCCTATCCCGATACGATTCGCAGCTATCTCTCCATCGGCTGCAATCACTGCCTTGAGCCTACGTGCATGACCGGATGCCCGGTCGATGCGTACTCCAAAGACGGACCCACCGGAATCGTTCGCCACAACGCTGATATTTGCATCGGTTGTCAGTACTGCACGTGGAACTGCTCCTATGGCGTTCCGCAGTACAACCCCGAACGCGGCGTCGTGGGCAAGTGCGACATGTGCTTCGGAAGGCTGACGGAGGGTCAGAGTCCAGCCTGCTCTTCCGCATGCCCCGAGGGCGCGATTGGCATTGAAGTGGTCCGCGTCGCGGAGTGGCGCGAGCAATACCGCGCAGGCGCCAACTCGCCGGGAATGCCTTCGGCGGACGACAGCATTTCGACGACACGAATCACGCTGCCCGCAAAAATGCCACGCGATATGAGCAAGGTCGATCTCAACCGCCTGCGCCCCGAGCATCCGCACTGGCCGCTGGTGGTGATGACGGTCCTGACGCAACTATCCGTAGGCGCATTCACTTCCATCGTACTGATGCAGATCCTGGGCGCGCGCCTGCATCCTGTGGCCGCGCTGGTTGCGCTGCTGATTGCATTTGTCGCGCTCGCGGCCTCCACGCTTCATCTTGGCCGTCCCATTCATGCCGTGCGCGCTCTCAAAATGTGGCGTCGCTCCTGGCTCAGCCGCGAAGTGCTGATGTTTACGCTCTTTGCTAACGCGGCCGCCGCATACTCCGCGGCCCTGTGGCTCGGCTTGCCCGGAGCCTTTGAACTGATTCCGCATCTCCTCCGCATCGAGAAATTCACCGCCGCACTTGCGCACATTACTGGATACATTCAATCAATGTTGCCCGCGCATTCTGTTGCCGTGATGGGGGCTTTGACAGTCCTGTTCGGCATCGGCGGCGTGGGCGCAAGCGCGCGTCTTTATCTCGCGCCCGGGCGGCCCGCATGGAACTCGCCCTTCACAATTATTGAGTTCTATCTAACGGCCGCACTGCTCGGCTCGGCTGGTGCAAATGTGCTTACCGGGGCTTCGTCGTTTACACAAACAGCAACCATTCTCGGCGGCGTCGCCACCATCGTGGCCTTGGGAACCAAACTCATCTGGCTGGCACGCTCCGCGGCCCACGAGCGGCGCGGCGCATACGTCCTCTTGTTTACCGTGCTTTCGAATCTTCTGATGCTGCGCATTCTCCTGCTCGGTTCGTCGCTGTTGCTGGTCCCCTTCGCGCAAAGCCGCTGGACGGCGCTTCCCATTGCTCTCCTTTTGATTGCCGGTGAATTCATCGGCCGCTATCTCTTCTTTGTCAGCGTCGTGCCCAGTAACATCGCAACCGAATATCTGTACGCGGAGGCCGCATGAGTTTGCTCGAATGGGTACAACGCAAGATCGGCCTCGACACACTTGCGGAAAAGTATAGCTACGGACTGGATCCGGTGCTTGGCTACACCTCATCGCAAAAGCATGCCGACAAGTGGGTAAAGAGCACCTGCGGATACTGCTCGGTTGGTTGCGGCATGGAACTGGGTGTGCGCAATGGAAAAGTGGTCAGCGTTCGCGGCAATCCCGATCATCCAGTGAATCTCGGCAAGCTCTGCCCCAAAGGCCTGGCGGAGCACTACGCGCTCGACGCAAAGGACCGCGCCAGATACCCGCTCCTGCGCAAGAACAATCAACTTGAACGCGTCGGGTGGAACGAGGCGCTAGAAACAATGGTGGACCGCTTCCGCGCCGTGCAACGCAAATATGGACCAGGATCGGTAGGCGTCATCAGCACCGGGCAATTGCTTACCGAAGAGTTTTATGCGCTGGGTAAGTTGGTGCAACTCGGATTTGGCACCAGCAACTACGACGGCAACACCACGCTGTGTATGTCCACGGCAGTAGCCGGATACAAGCGCTCCTTTGGCAGCGACGGCCCTCCCGGCGCATATGCGGACTTGGAGACAGCGGATGTGATCCTGTTGATCGGCGCAAATGTCGCGGAGAATCATCCCATCCTTTGCACGCGTCTGGAGTCCAACAAAGGCAAGACGTTGATTGTTGCCGATCCGCGCGTCACCAAGACCGCCATGATGGCCGATGTGTTTCTTCCCTTGAAGCCTCGCTCCGATCTGGCCCTGATCAATGCCATGTTGCGCATCCTCATCGACGAGAATCTGTACAACAAGGAATATGTCGAGCGCCACACTACGGGCTTCGAGGAGCTGCGCGGATCGCTTGCTCCTTACACGTTGGAGTATGCTTCCCGCATCACCGGACTCGCGCCCGACCTTATTCACAAGACGGCGCTGCTGTATGGCAATGCCAAGGCAGCCTTCATCGGATGGACGATGGGCGTCAATCACAGCACCAAGGGCACTGAGACAGTTAACGCCATCAATAATCTTGCGCTCATCACCGGCAACATTGGCCGCGCGGGAGCTTCGCCCTTTTCCATCACCGGCCAATGCAACGCGATGGGCACACGCGAGGCGGGCTTCGCATCGAGCCTTCCCGGTTATCGCAAATTCGAATCGGAAATGGATCGCAAAGAACTGGCCGCGCTGTGGAAGATTCCTGTCGAGCGCATTCCCACCAAACGCGGTCTCGCCTATCCCGACATCATCGAGGCTGCCGTCGCGGGAAGGATCAAAGCCCTGTGGATCATCGGCACCAATCCACTGGTTTCGTTTCCCAACATCGACGTGCTCAAACATGCGCTCGGCAATCTCGATTTCCTCGTTGTGCAGGATGGATTTCATCCCACGCCAACCACGGAACTGGCCGACCTGGTGTTGCCCGCGGCCATCTGGGGAGAAAAGGAAGGCACCTACACCAACTCCGAACGCCGCGCCAGCAAGGCCAATCGCGCAGTGGATCCGCCCGGCGAAGCGCGCAGCGACTTCGATATCTTTCTTGCCGTCGCCGAGAGACTTGGACTGCGCCAGGAACTCTTTCCCGGTTGGTATAGCCCGGCAGACGCTTTCGAGGAATGGCGGCGCGTGTCGGCTGGAAGACTCTGCGACTACTCCGGCATGACCTTCGAAGCCATCGAATCGAACGGCGGAATTCAGTGGCCATTCCCGCAAGGCACTTCGCACAACCCCAGCAATCCGCGCAGACTTTACAGCGACGGACAGTACCAGACCGAGGATGGTCGAGCGAAGCTGTTGCCCACCTCATGGGCGCCCTTCCCCGAGCAGCCGAACACGGAATATCCGTTCATCCTCAATACCGGACGCACGGTCGAGCACTGGCATACGCGCACCAAGACGGGCGGCATCTCCATTCTGAATCGCCTCTCTCCGCGCGCCTGGCTGGAGATGAATCCTGTGGATGCCACGCGGCTTGGCCTTCGTCCGCATGACCGCGTGGAAGTCTTGTCCGCCCGCGGCCGGGTCAGCAAGGTAGAACTGCGCATCACTGAAATCGTCGCGCCCGGACAGGTCTTTCTGCCCTTCCACTTTGCCGAAAGCAACGCCAACCAGATCACCCAAAGCGCCTTTGACCCAATCTCCCGCGAGCCCAATTTCAAGCAATGCGCGGTACGCGTGGAGCGCACACCGCTCCACTCCAAACAGACCTCCTAACTCTCTTCGCAGCCAGCAGTTTCGTAATCAACAGTTCCGCAACCAAAAGCCCTTCCCTCGGAGGATCGCACATGGACAAGAAATCATTCGTTTCCAGCGGCCACTTGCCCACGCTTGTTTCCGCTTTTCTCTACTTCGATGTCAGCTTCATGGTGTGGGTCCTGTTCGGGCCGATGACGCCATTCATCGCCGACCAAATGCACTTGACTGCGACGCAAAAAGGCTTGCTCACGGCAATTCCTTTGCTGGGCGGTTCGTTCTTTCGCCCGATTCTTGGCCTGCTCGCCGACCGCATCGGCGGCCGTCGCGCCGGGCTCATCGGCCTCACACTGACATTGGTGCCGCTCATCCTGGGGTGGCATTTCGCAACTGCGTTGTGGCACTTCTATCTCATCGGATTCCTGTTGGGCATCGCCGGTGCAAGCTTCGCCGTCGCGCTCCCTTTGGCCGGCCGCTGGTATCCGGCCGAACACCAGGGGCTGGCCATGGGCATCGCGGGCGCGGGCAATTCCGGAACACTGCTGGCCACCTTCTTCGGCCCGCGCCTGGCCCAGGCATACGGCTGGCATTTCGTCTTCGGCCTGGCGCTGCTTCCAATCCTGCTTGTGCTGGGAGCGTTCTTCCTGCTGGCGAAAAACAGCCCGTCCCGCTCCGCGCCTAAGACCTGGGGACAATACGCCCAGCTTCTCGGCAAGGCCGACACGTGGAGGCTTTGCTTCCTCTATAGCCTCACCTTCGGAGGATTCGTCGGCCTGGCCAGCTTCCTATCCACCTTCTTTCACGATCAATATCACCTGACGAAAGTGCAGGCCGGCGACTTCACAACAATTGTGGTGCTCTCCGGCAGCTTCCTGCGCCCCGTGGGCGGATGGCTCGCGGACAAGATCGGCGGCTATCGGCTCCTGCTTGCGCTCTTTGCCTGCATCGCCGTCTGCCTCTCGGTGGTCAGCGGCCTGCCGCCCATTGCGGTGGTCGTTCCCATGCTCTTCCTCGCCATGGGCATGCTGGGCATGGGCAACGGTGCGATCTTCCAGATGGCGCCGCAGCGCTTTTCCGCGGACATCGAACTCATCACCGGAATCGTTGGTGCCGCGGGCGGTTTGGGAGGGTTCTTTCTGCCGTCGGTCCTTGGCGCGCTCAAGGATATGTCCGGCAGTTACGGGACCGGCTTGATGTGCGTCGCTGCGCTGATGGCCGCCACTGTTTTCGCGCTGCTCGAATTCGGCGTCCGCTGGAGCTTGACCTGGAGCAAGGCTGCGTTGAGCCGCACGCAGATCTTCAGTTACCGCGGTCCTCGCCGGCCGAAGCTCGCCGAGAGTGGCCTCGTTTATGAAGGGGACGCCGTCGGGGATTGATGCGACCAGGGACCAAGCAAAGCCCCCGTGCCCCGGACAGTTCTGCGCAAGGTCGCTTCGGCCTCTGCGCAGTGCTTCCGGGGTACAGCAATTCTGTCTTCGCCGCAGCCTTCACAAACCTTCTCCGATTCCTGCCAGAGCCCCTGGAAAGCCGAACGCCGGCCTGGAGACGAGCAGCCGCTCCCCCGCACCCCCATACACGACCTTCGCCCGTGTCTCCTCCGCCACCACCCGTCCGTCTCCCGGTATTGCTGCTCGCGAGCTAAGCGACTATTCATAGAATCGTCTATACTTCTGGCACGACACCCGCGCCAAGGATCTCCCCAAAGAGCTTGGCGTTCCGAGCGGTTCCCTTTCACTTCTGACAGGTTGCAAAACGCGATATGGCTGATCTTCCCTTGAACAGCGACGGACCCCGTGTTCCAGGAAAAACTGTGTCTCACGATGCCCGGGCAGCTCTTGCTTCGAACCCGCCTGACAGTTCGCTCCCTCGTGCTCGTCCTGATCCATCCGCGCCTTCGGATTCCGGGGTAACATTCATCGGCGCCTCTTCGCTTCGCTCCGATTCCGACCCGGCGGTTGTGGACAATGCACCGGCACAAAACCCGGAAACGAAGATCGCCACGAAGATCGCCACCAAGATACCTGCCGTCCAGCCGCGCTTTGACAGCGATGCGCCCACATTCATTTCCAGCGATGCCACCTTTGTTCCGGCGGCCTCTGACCGCCGAAGCCCACCTCCTGAAGGCGCGAGCAGCTCCGGAGCAAACGCGATTCTGCTGCAAATCGGGACTGTTCTCGGCGGCCGCTATGAGATCCTGGAACTCCTCGGAGAAGGCGGCATGGGGGCCGTATACAAGGCCGCCGACCGCGAGGTGGACCGAATCGTGGCCCTCAAAGTCATCCGTCCCGAGATGGCCTCGAATCCCGAAATCCTGGCTCGATTCAAACAGGAGCTCGTGCTCTCCTCGCAGGTTACCCACCGCAACGTGATCCGGATTTACGACCTTGGCGAAGCCCAGGGCGTGAAGTTCATCACCATGGAGTTCCTGGAGGGAAAAAACCTCAATCAGATCCTGCGCGAGCGCGACAAACTGGAGGTTGCCGAAGCGGTCGACATCATGGAACAGGTGGCCAGCGGACTGGCTGCCGCCCACCGCGAAGGAATCATTCACCGCGATCTAAAGCCGGCCAACATCATGCTCTCCAAGAACGGCCGCGTGGTGGTGATGGACTTTGGATTGGCTCGCACCTTCTCCGGCGATGGAATGACCCGTACCGGCGCCATGCTTGGCACCATCGAATACATGTCCCCCGAGCAGGCCCAGGGGATGGAAGTGAAGGCCAGCTCCGATATCTTTACGGTCGGCCTGATCCTGTATGAGTTACTGGCCGGGGTAACACCCTTTCGAGCCGAAAGCGTGATCGCGAGCCTGCTGATGCGCTCGCAAAAAAGCGCCGTGCCGTTGGTGGATATCGACAAGAAAATCCCCGGCACGCTCAGCAATATTGTCGCCAGGTGTCTTGAAAAGGATCCGGCAAACCGCTACCAGAATGCGGAGGAACTGGCCGCAAGTCTTCGCGCGTGGCAAGGCAAGGGCGGGGACACGCATGTTTCCGCTCCCGCACGGCCGCTCCGCATGGATCTCACCAGGGTGCTCTTATGGCCCAACCTCGCCGTCGCGGGCGTTCTGATTGTGGTCATCGCAGCCGGAGTTGGCTGGTACATCTTCAGCAGGCAGGCAGCCGCGAAATTGTTGACCCATGCCCCCGTTTCGGTGCTGGTTGGCGACTTTGCAAACCATACCGGCGACTCGGTTTTCGATAACACTCTGGAGCCCATGCTCGGAGTGGCGTTGGAAGGCGCAAGCTTCATCAACTCTTACAGTCGAGGAGATGCGCGGAAGCTGGCCAAGAAGCTCGGGAGTCCCACGGATATTCTCGACGAGCAAACCGCGCACATGGTCGCCGTCAACCAGGGAGTCAACGCGGTGATTACCGGCGACATCACCATGAAAGGCGACAAGTACGATGTTTCCGCGACCGCCCGGGACGCGGTGAGCGGCGACGTGCTCGCCAAGGCGGACATTACCGTCGCGACCAAGCAGGAGATTCTCAGCGACATTCCAAAGCTTGCCGCGCCGCTGCGCAAGGGACTGGGCGACACGACTCCGGCCTCGGTCCAGTTCAACGAAGTCAGCGGCGGGTTTACCGCGGCTAACCTGGAAGCCGTTCATCAGGACGCTCTTGGGGTCGAGGAACAGTTTGCGGGCAAGTTCCAGGAGGCATTCGATTCGTTCCAGAAGGCTGCCGAGCTGGATCCCAAGTTTGCGCGGGCGTATTCCGGCATGGCCGCCATGGCCAACAACCTGGGCCGGTCCAGCGATGCGGTCAAGTACATGAAGATGGCCATGGAGCACGTGGACCGGATGACGGAACGGGAGCGCTTTCGCAACCGCGGCCTGTACTATCTGACCACCGGCGACTGGCAGAATTGCGTTCAGGAATATACGCAGCTCGTCACTCGCTACCCGGCCGATCGCGTCGGTCAGAATAACCTTGCCTCCTGCTACACGCAGTTGCGCAACGCGCCGAAGGCGCTGGAAGCGGCGCGGCACGCCGTTGAGATTGTCCCCAAAGGGGTTGGCCAGCGTCTGAACCTGGCATTCATCAGCGGCTTCGCTGGAGACTTTGCCGAAGGCGAAAAAGACGCCCGCGCCGCGCTGGAGATCAGCCCGTCCGCCGCGCAGGGATACCTGGTGCTCGCCGAAGCGCAAATGGGGCAAGGCCAGACCGATAAGGCCGCCGAATCGTATCACCGCCTGGATAAGTTTGGTCCGTCTGGTATATCCACTGCGCAGGATGGCCTTGCCGATCTTGCCGCCTATCAGGGCAAGTATGCGGAGGCGGCGCGCATCCTGACGGAAGGCGCCGCGGCCGACGCGGCGGCCAAGAATACCGACAGCGCCGCCAGGAAATACGCCGCGCTTGGGAACATCGAAGATCTGCGAGGGAACCGCGCGGCGGCGCTCGCTGCCGCCGGCAAGGCGTTGGCCATCGGCCAGTCTACCCAGGTTCAGTTCCTGGCGGCGATCACCTACGTCGATGCTGGAGACACTGCCCACGCGCAAAAGCTGGCGACGAGCCTTTCATCCCAACTGTCGGGCGAGCCGCAGGCTTACGGCAAGATCATCGCCGGGCTGCTTGCATTGAAGCGGAAAGACGCCGGCGAGGCTGTGAAACAGATAAGTGCCGCGAACTCCCTGCTGGACACCTGGATCGGCCGGTTCGAACTTGGGAGGGCCTACCTGGAAGCGGGAGCGTTCATGCAGGCTGACTCGGAGTTCGATCAGTGTGTGAAACGGCGAGGCGAAGCCATCGAACTGTTTATGGATAACGTGCCGACCTATGCCTGGTTTCCGGCTGTCTATTTCGATCAGGGCCGCGTGCGGGATGGAATGAAGAGCGAGGGTTTTGCAGAGTTTTACAAGACCTATCTCGGCATCCGCGGGCAGTCGTCGGAAGATCCCCTGCTTCCCGAAATCCGCCGCCGCCTCGGCCAATAGACGGCTCGGAAGGTCAGCTCCCGCGCCGCCATACTCGGGCCTGAAGACTCTCTCATGGGCCCAGCTCACGGCATCGGAGCGAACACTCGGCAACGCCATCTCGTTGCGGAAGATTACCCTATCCGGGCGCACAATGGCTGGATGGAGCAAAGAGCGTTCGTAGCCCGTCAGGGCGTCCAGCCCGTTCCCTCAGCCGGGGGGCCCCCCCCTTTTTCATTTATTGCCCAGAAATTCTCTTGCGTATCATTGCGGGGAAATGTGAAACAACCCGCTTTTCCGGCCAAATGCAGGCCTTTCGTGCGCTGGCTGTCAATTTTCTCCCGTGCCCGTTTATCGGATTTCTGCACCATTCATGGTGAAAAAACCCTCCAAATCTCACCATGCGAGACGTTTTCTGAAATTCTTGAGGTTTCTGCGCCAGATTTACCACTGACACGCCCTGGTTGCCGGAAGACAATCCACCAGCGATTACCAGACGATGATGCTGGGGCCACCTCTGTTGTTGCCCCAGTAGTAATTGAAGTTGGACGGGTCTGGCCAGTTGTTTTCATCCCACTTCGGGTTGGGTTGATAGTTGCCTGAGCGATTGCTGTGCGGGTCATTTGGGTTGTTGGGGTTGTAGACGATCAGTACGCCATTCACCAGGGCAAAGGTGTAATTGCCATTCTTCGCCGCCAAGGTTCCCTGCGTGATGACGATCGTGTAATCGCCCGCGGGGCTGCTGAGGCTTGCGGATGTGATGCAGCAGGACGCCGCGCCTGTGATTGCACTCAACGGACCATCGCCGTTGACGAAGCCATTGAGGGTGTAGCCGAACGGCGGATTTGCCTGATTGACAGGGCGGCTGTAAGAGTCGGCAACCACCCATAGGCTGGCCGGAGTTACCGTCAGCGTCCCGTTGTCGAAGGCCAGCGTATAGTTCTTGCCGTAAGTGGAGTTCAGTTGCAGGCTGCCCTGAGTGACCGTGATGGGGAAACTGCCCACATTGCTCTTGGGGGTTGCGGTGGTGGATTCGGCGGGCGATCCGCTGAGCACCTGGCTCTGCGTCTGGCCGTTCTCGAAGCCGGTAATGGTGTAGGTCAGGTGCTTGTTCACATTGCCGCAGTTATCCGGATCCACAGCGCCATAGACCTCGCTCAGGCTGGTGGCCTTCACGGTGAGAACCGCCTGCGTGACGGTGAGTGTTCCGGTCTTGTACGAGATGGTGTAGTTCGCATCCACCGCGCCAGTGCAACTGGTCGTATAACTGCCCGCATAGCTGGTGCTGGTTGCAGTCGTGCCGCAAACCGGTGGCCTGGCCAGATTGGCGGCACTCTCGCCGGCGACAAAGCCGCTGTAGAGCGGTGTAATGGCAGGCGGCTTGCTGCCGTAAGACATCTTCGGGCTCGAGGCGGCCACCGTGAGAGCAACGGGCGTCACTTGCAGGTTCACTCGTGCCGAAGCCGTTGTGTAGTCGGTGGTGTCGGTGGGTGTAAAGATCACCAGCAAGGTGTCGGAACCGACCGGCAGGAACCCGGAGGACGGCGGACCGACAGGAGTCCAGGGCACGTAGGCGAAGGTGCCGGCTACATTGGCCGTGGCGTCCAGCTGGGTTGCGGTCAGCGCCGTGCCGTACGGAATGGCGGCGGGCGTGGCCCATGTCACTGTTGGAGTGGCCGGATCTGCGTTGACGGTCTTCGTAACTTGTCCTGCCGCCGCATAGTTGGAGTTACCCAACTGGTTAGCGATCACCGAGCATTTCCCCGCGCCGCTGGTCATGGTGTAAGTTGCACCGGAATTGCTGCAGGTCCCGGAACTCGTGAAGGTCACCGCATTTCCGCTGGCGCCGCCCGTGGCCGCCACCGTGAATCTGCTGTGGTAGACGGCGCTCGCTGGAGGGTTGGTGGTGAAGGTGATCGCCTGGCTCGCCGGCTGAATGGTCAACGTGCCACTCACGAAGAGGAAGGAGTAATTTGCAGCGGTCAGAGTGCCGGTCGATACGGTGATCGGATAGGTGCCGGCATTGCTCCCGACCGTAGCCGTCGTAGACAGCAGCGGTATGCCGCCGATGACCGAAGCTGTTTCGTGGTTCACAAAGCCGCTGTAAGTGTAAGTCAACGGCGGGAGCGGCTGCCCATACTCACCAATGAGATTCTTTGCCGTCACCTTCAGTACCGCCGGGAAAATGGTGAACGACTGGGTGAGTGAGGCGGAGCTATACGTGCTGTTTGCCGGCGCAGAAGCCGTGATCGCACATACGCCGATGCCGGTGATCGCCCCGCTCGATGTGCAAGGCCCGGATGCCGTGAAACTGACCGGCAGGCCGGCGGAAGACGTCGCGCTCAACGAGAACGTGTTGCCATAGATCGCATTCGGCAAGGTTGGGAAGTGGATCGTCTGCGATTTCGTGTTGGAGCCCTGGGCCAGGATCGTGAAGGTTCCCGACACCGAATTGGCCGCGTTGTAGTAAGGAGGGGTGGCAGATTGCGACGGGTCGGAGCCCGGCTGCGACGCGGTGATGGTGCAGTTGCCCGTGCTGTTCAGGACGACGCTGGCCGAGGAAACTCCGTTCGCCAGCGACTGACTGCCGATACTGCAGGAACCGGTTGCGCTGAAGTTGACCTGCAACCCATTCGGAATGCCGCCAGACAAGGCGGTTGCGGTGACCGTGAGTGGATTTGTAATCACCACAGAACTGGGCAAGGGGCTCAGGCTGATGCTCTGGTCGTTCGTCAGCACCGCCGGCGGAGATGCCGGACTCTGGCGCTGACTTCCATCCGGATCAGGAACCAGATTGGTGGAGATCGTGTAGACCACGGTTTTCGATGTCAGGTCCGGATTGGTGTCGATGAATTCCGTCGCCGGTGGGTTTCCATTCACCCCGCTGACACTGCCAATCTCGATTGGTGCCGCGCCATCCGAGCTGCGATAGATGATGTAGGTGGAAACCACTCCGAAAGCTGGCGCGGTCCAATCGACCCTGACACCGATCGGTACTGAGGTCTCGGTTGGCGAAGACGGTGGACGAACAACCGAGTTCGCGACTTCGTACGTCAGCTCGGTTGACAGCGAGCCGCCGCTGCCCAGTGTCAGGTTCCCGCCGCTGCCCAAAGCAATCGTGCCACCGCTGCCCAGCGCGACTGTTCCGCCGCTGCCCAGAGCGACCACGCCGCCGCTACCCAGGGTGACGGTGCCGCCGCTGCCCAAAGTTACGGTACCGCCGCTGCCCAAAGCAATGGTGCCGCCGCTGCCCAGTGCGATGGTGCCCCCGCTGCCCATGGTGACGGTGCCGCCGCTGCCCAGTGCGACTGTGCCGCCGCTGCCCAGTGCGATGGTGCCCCCGCTACCCAGTGCGACCACCCCGCCGCTGCCCAGCGCAACCGTGCCACCGCTGCCCAGGGCGATGGTGCCGCCACCGCTGGGGATGTTGTAGCTGCCCCCGGGAGGAACGGTCACATTGCCGCCGCTACCCAGCGCAATGGTGCCGCCGCTACCCAAAGTCACGGTGCCGCCGCTACCCAATGCGACAGTCCCGCCGCTGCTGCCCACGGTGATGGTGTCGCCGCCACTGCCCAACGTGACGGTGCCGCCGCTGCCCAGCGCGACCGTGCCGCCGCTGCCCATGGCGATGGTGCCGCCGCTACCCAGCGTGACCGTACCGCCGCTACCCAGCGCGACCGTGCCACCGCTGCCCAAAGCGATCGTGCCGCCGCTGCCCAGCGTCACCGTGCCGCCGGCTCCCAGCGTCGCGGTTCCGCCACTGCCCAGTGCGACCGTGCCGCCGCTGCCGCCAGCCACATCGCCGCCACTGCCCAGAGTCACGGTTCCACCGCTGCCCAGCGTGACTGTGCCGCCGCTGCCCAGTGCGATCACGCCGCCACTACCCATGGCGATGACGCCCGCGCCGCTAAGGGTAACATTCCCGCCGCTACCCATCGCGATCACGCCGCCGCTGCCCAGCGCAATGGTCCCGCCGCTACCCAGCGTGACATTGCCGCCACTGCCCATGGCGATGGTGCCGCCGCTCCCCAGTGCGATGGTGCCGCCGCTACCCAGCGCGACCGTGCCCCCGCTGCCCAGAGCAACTGTCCCGCCGCTGCCCAGCGTGATAGTCCCGCCGTTGCTGTCGATGGTGTAACTGCCCCCTGGAGGAACTGTCACCGAGCCGCCGCTGCCAAGCGCGATGGTACCGCCCAGCGCAAGCGTGACGGTGCCGCCGCTTCCCAACGCGACCGTGCCGCCGCTGCCCATCGCGATCACGCCGCCAGTGCTGAGAGTGACCGTCCCTCCAATGCTCAAGGTGACCGAGCCGTTGGTCCCCGGTGTGAGGATGCCCGGGCTGCCCAGCGTCACATTGCCTCCGCTGCCCAGCGCGATGGTGCCGCCGCTACCCATCGTGATGGTGCCGCCGCTGCCAAGGGTGACGTTTCCGCCGCTGCCCAGGGCCACGGTTCCGCCACTGCCCAGCGCGATGGTGCCGCCGCTGCCCAGAGCCACGGTGCCGCCAGCACCAATGTTCAATGGGGTTGCGGAAGAGCCAAACGAGAGCACGCTGGCCAGGGATGCGAATTCACCACCGGTTGCACCCACCTGGCGCAGGTCCAGGTTGGCCACGTCGTTGTATCCACGCATTTGCGTATTCAACTGGCCATCGAAGTTGATGTCCTGCCCATTCGCCCACGCCGGGGTAATGGGTGCAATCGGCCCATCCACGCGATACGCGGAATCGCCGTTCAGCGGCGTGCCGTCGCAATGCAGCGTGGCGGGGTTGGCCAACGCGCCGGAGGTGTAAGGAACATACCAGGCTGAGGTCGAAAACGTCGCCGGGTTGCCGAAGTTGTCGGTGAGCTGAGTGACCGAAGCCGCCGTGCTCTCGTTCAGGGTCGTGAGTGACTGGTTCGAGTATGCGACAGCTTTATTCGGCCCCACCAGATCGAGTTGGAACAGATAGTTCATCACGCTCTGATAATTCGGTTTGCAATTGGCCTCGAAGGTTGGCAAGTAACTATTGGGCGTGTCGTAGTAGAGACCACCGTGGCTCAAGCCAAGCGTATGGCCGATCTCATGGAACAGCGTTCCGGCGATTACATTGGACTTCTTGCTCATGTCCTGGTTCGGGGCCGTCAACCAAAGTCCCAGGGTAACGGCTGAATCCGCGCCACCCAGATCGGAGTAGCCGGAGATGCTGGTAATAGTGCCGGAAGTGAGCCCGATGACCGGCTCGGGCAATGTGTTGTTGGGATAGGTCCAGTTGGGGACGCCAGGGGTGGACACGGTAATGGTCTTGGTATCGGCACAGCCCGTGGTGTTATACACCCCGTTGAGGCTTGGGTTTCCAAGTACGCCGGCAATCGTGATGCGGCTCGGGCAAGCGTTGATCCCCGCACCTCGGTCGGCCGTGACGATGGTCGTCACTCCACTTACCACCTGGATGGACGCCAAAGTTCCGTAACGCGTGTTCCAGGCCGGGATCGCCAGCGAGTGGCCGAACAGGACGTAGTGATAACTGTCCTTCTGCCCATACGGGAAGCGCGTTGTGCAATCGACGCCCGCCGCGCAGGAGGCGAAGTTGCGCGGCCAGAGCTTGGAGAATTCCAGGCTGTTCTTCCAGCCGATCACTCCCGGCTGGTTGGGGAACTGGCAGAGTTGCGGCGGGGTGGTGGTCAGGTTATCCGTGCAGGTGTCCTCCGGCACGGCGTTGCCAATTTGGAGATGCAGTTGCACTCCGGACGAGGCAAACGCCTTCTGGACCATCGCCAGCGGATCGTTGCCGTTGGCGTCAGGCGACGGGAAAAGATTCTCCTGGGTCGGGTCGCAGCTACCGTCCGTCAGCACAGCGCCACACATGTAATCGAGTTGAACGAACAGGTCCTTCTGTCCGTGCTGCGCACCCGGCAATCCTACCCACGAGCCGGTCTTCACATCGTAATAACCGGGCTGCCCGGCATGGAAATCGCCCGTCGGGGGTCCGGTCTTCCAGGCGTCCAGAATTCCGTCGTTGTCGCTGTTGTTCACCGGCGTGCTGAGAATGACAGCGGCATATGCGTTGCCAGGGTTCAGCGTCGCGGTGAATTGGCTCGATTGCCCAAGCGTGGGCAAAGAAAAGCTGTTGTTCCAGCTTCCACCACCGGCGAAGAGGCTGGTAACCTCGCCAGTGCCGTTCGCTCCGCCCACCGCGTCATAGAATCCCTGCACCAACTGCGTGGTAGCAGTAGTGGGTGTCGCGGAACCGTCGTAAATCACCACCGACTTGAGCGGGAAGTTGGGGGACAGAACGCGATAGATAATTACCAGGCTCGCGCCCTCGGTGAGCGGCAAACTAGCCCCTCCACCGTCCGGCAGCGAGACCGTGTGTGCGCCGGAAGCGTAGCGTATCCCGTTCGCGCCATTGGGAAGATAAACGTTCACGTCGGCGCGATACACCCGCAGCGTACCGCTGAACGAGCCGTCCGTGTAAGGCAGGTCGTTTCCAATCTGCGATCCGGCGATGGAATACCCGCGGAAGGTTCCAATGGTGGAGGAAGCCGTCGGCGTATTCTCCAGGGTCTCCCAGTAAAGGTAAGCGGCCAGAATATCCGCGCCATCGGGAACGCCCAGGCTGGACGGGCTATTGGAAAGGTTGATGGTTCCGGTGGCCATGCCGCCCTGGCCGGTTCCCCGGAGAGTAACTCCCGCGGAGGAATAGTCGCCGGTAACCAGGTAGTTATTCTCCAGCGTGAGCGGGTTGGTCGTAGGCTGTGGGACGGGGCCTGTCGAGACGAGCAGTTGAACCGCGGATCCGACATTGGCCTGCGCGCCGGCGGAGGGATTCTGAGTGATTACACTGCCGGAAGGTACGCTGCTGCTGGACGCGGTGGTTACCGTTCCCACCACCAGGTCAGCGCCGACGATGGCGGTCGTCGCCGTGCCCTGCGCCTGCCCAACGACATTGGGAACTGTCACCGTGACAGGAAACTGCTCCACACCCGTGCCGCTCAGGGCGATGGTTTGCGCAGCGGGATTGGCATTCAGAGCGTTGTCGCTGAAGACCGCCGCGCTGGTGAGCGGATTGCCGGCGGTTTGCGGTTCGAAGCTGACACTTAGATTGCAGGCTGCGCCCGGCGCGAGCGCGAAGGCGGCGGTGCAATCGACAGGGGCGCCTGGGCCCGGAACTTGAACGAAATTGGGCCCGTTGACGACCAGTCCTGAGCTAATGGCGTCCAACGCCTGGTTGCCGACGTTTTGAATGGTGAACGATTGGGGACTATCGGCGCTGATGCTACCCACATTCGTCGAGTCGAAGGTCAATGAGGGCGGCTGTGAGCGGGTTACCTCGTACACCTGCCCGGCACCCTGATCTCCGACGAAGACGTCACCCGCACCATCCACCGTCACGCCGCTCGGATAATCGAATGCGCCTCCCAACGCGGTCTGGACTCCGCTGGGCGTAATCTCCACTACACGACCGTTTTGCGGATCGGCGATGAAGACATCCCCTGCGGCATCCACCGCTACTCCATATGGTTGATTAAGCCCAGCAGCGGGTACCGTGGTCTGGACACCGCTGGGCGTAACCTCTACCACCCGTTTGTTGCCGCCGTCTGCGATGAAAACATCTCCCTGGGCATCCAATGCCACGCCCCACGGTTGGCTCAGGCCGCTGGCGGGCACCGTTGTCTGGACGCCAGCAGGCGTAACTTCAACCACCCGGTTATTGTTTTGGTCTCCGACGAAGACATCGCCCGCGCCATCCAGTGCGATACCTATGGGGTAGCTCAGTCCGCTGCCAACCGCAGTCTGGACGCCGCTGGGCGTGACCTCTACCGCATAGGGAAGATTGAGGTCCACGATAAAGACATCTCCCGCGCCATCCACAGCCACGCCGATTGGGGCACTCAGGCCCGTTGCAGGCACGGTGGTCTGGACGCCGCCGGGCGTGACCTTTACCACCTTGCCCGCGACGTAATCCGCAATGTAGAGGTTGCCCGCTCCATCCAACGCCGTTCCGACGTTGTAATGCAATCCGCTGGTCGGCACCGTGGTCTGCGTGCCTGGGCCAAACGCAATCGCCGGTCCCTCGCCAATGCCGGAGATAGGCGTGTTTGCAAACAGGTTCCCGTGAATGTCAAACAGTTGCACCGCGCCCATGCGCAATCCCGGAGCGAGCGGGGCAAAAGTGACGTTCACCGTGCAGGTGCTCCCTGCCGAAATGGTGCCGGTACAGGTGTTGACGCTGCCCAGCTTGAAGTCCAGGCCGGTCGTTCCCTGCGTAACGGCCTGGATCGTGCCAAACGTTGTCGTCGTCGCAATGTTGTATGTAAACGAAAGGGTATTGCTGCACGGCGCTGGAGTGGTTTGCCCCACCGGGCAGACGTTGACGTCGCCGAAGCCGCGCGGCGTGAAGGTAAAGCCCATCAGCTCATGCTGCTCGAAGGACCCGCCGGTGGCGGCGGTAAATCCGATGTAGGCAGTCCCATTGCTTAGATTGAGGTATTGGGTAATGTCGAACGGTCCCGAGAAGAGAGGCGCCGAGCCTGCGACAGGCGTATGTGTCCCCGGGTTGAACGCGGGATCGAGATAGACGTAGAGGTAGTTCGCGGGCGAATCGTTCGGGCCGTTGTAGACGACGACCATCTGATGCGGGTTGCTGTCGGCAATGTAGACTTCACCCGTCCCCGCTGAAGAGCTCGGATTCGAAGCCATCGCGTAAATGCCGTTCAGATTCACCAGGCAGTTGGTCGGCACCAGGGGGCTCACCAGGTTGGAAACATAGTGCGCGGGCGAGTTTGCGACTCCGGGCCCGCAACCCTGCATGGCGATATGGTTATCGTCGTAGTCGTAAAATCCGAAGTCCCATGGATCGTAGCTGTCGGGAAAAGTATCCGCCTCGATGGCGACGCTGTTGTCGATGCCGCCGTAGCCCAGGCAACCGCCGGCTCCACCAAGCGCAGTCAGTCCCGAGCCGCTTTCAACGCAACCTCCCAGAAGGTCCGTTCCGTTGCCTTTGGAGTTTTGAATCACAAAGGCAAGCCCATCGCCGGTCGGCGAGGATGCGTTGGCGATCTTGAAGGCATACCAGGCGGTGAAGCCGTCTTTGACGTCCTGGGGAACCGAGTACCACATGCTCGAGCCCTCGGACCCCGTGGACCCAGTCAACTGCAACGCGTAATTCGTGCTTCCCGAATCACCGTCGGTGCTTGCGTTGGGATCGATGAGCGGCGTGTAGAATTCCTGGTCATAACTGAGGCCGCCCCCCACATTGTTGAAACAGAAAAGCACACCCGCAGCGGCACTATTCGCAGTACAGCTGGTCGATGTCTGCCCAGAGTTGGCATCGGGAGTGTTGAAGTCGTAGTAGGAGACTTGCTGGGCCGAGCTATTGCGCGGGAGCACACTCGCAAACGCCACTCCGCAAAGTGCCACGATCAGGTGCCGTTGAAACCGTGCGAGAAACAGGCGGAAAGCAGAGACAGCGGACTGGAGGGTCATGTTGGAGATCTCCTGGAAACGGAACCGATTGGGAAAGGGGTGTGACGGGGTCCATTGCAGCGCCATTTCAAATAACCGGGGAAAGGGGATGATTGAGTGCGCAAATCTCCTGTTGAGTGCGCCGAAGGACTCAACCGCTCAGCATTGTCCATGAATTCGCCGAGTAAAATATAAAGCTTGCCATTGGGGAATGGTCCCTGCCTTGCGGGCTCTTCATGACGCAAAGGTCGGCCAGAATCGCTGGGCGCCTATGGGAAGGAGCCGCACACAGGGGATTAGGCTTTAAGCTATTGAGGGCAGTAGTAGTTGTCAAGACAAATGGATGGCTCTACTCCAAAATAGTCCGATACCGAAGGCAATCCCTCTTCCGCATCGGCAAGATCTCCATTTTCCGGATACAGCTTGCGCAGATTCGACCGCTTGCCAATAGCCTCCAAGGAGGCTCTGCTCCAGTTCCCTTTCCACTGCCTGCCTGGTCGAATGAATGGCATGAAGCGGAAGGCGCGCCTCCGCGAGAGCGATCTACAAGAATGCTCTGATCGGGCCTATATCTCCCACCAGTCGAACTGAAGCATGCGCGGGTAATAGAGCCCTGCGTTAATCCGCGCGTCAGGGCCGCGCAGGGTGCGCAGAACAGAGGCATAGGCTGCAAGTTGAGGCGCAAAGAGCGGCCGCAGCGCGGCCAGGGTCGCGGCCGGGTCTGTGGATTCTTCATGGGCTGTCTTGTAGTCGATGATCCACCAGTGGTCTTCGCCTCCTGCCCGAGGCGCGGCGGCTGCGCGGAAAAGCCTGTCGACGCGCACGTTGCGCAGGCCTCCGGAGATGACCCCGGTCCAACGAACTTCGCTGGCGGCATCGGCATGAGGCGACAGAATCCACGCGCCGACAGGTTCCGCGGCGCTGCTGAGCGCCTGCTGAAGGGCCTGGGCTGCGACCCGCGAGGCCTGTGCCTCGTCAAGTCCCGAAGCTCGGACTTGGGCGGCAATGCGCGGCTGCAGCAAGGTAAGAGCGGCGCAGGATGCATCGATTCCGAGTTCATTGCGCAGGCGGGCGAACTCTTCCAGGAGAGAGTGGACGGCGGTTCCCAGCGCGCGCGAGAGCAGACCTCCTTGGTGGCGTGCGTACAGACTCGTTGTATCTACAGCGAAGTTAAGACCGGTGATTTGAAGTTCCGGCCTTCCCACCATTTCCGCGGGAAGGAGCGGAAAGGAGGAAGTGCAGGGCTTGTATTCCGCTGGCAGTCGACGCAAAAGCGTGGGCTTCATCGGGGTCGGCATGACCAGCAAATTGCTTTCGGATGAAGCGGCAACACCCTCCAGAACGGCTTCTTCGCGGGGCGCTGTCTCAAGTTCGGCCTTCCATTGCTCGAAGCAGTCGCGGACCTCGGCTTCGAGAGCGGGCCACGCGGTAGCCAGCAGGCTGCCGCTGGGCTCAGCGAGGCTGGGAACACCGTTTGCATCGACTTTGAAGGAGGGCCGGGCAAAGAAGTGAAGCTCATCGCGGGCGCGGGTCGCGGCTACGTAGAGGATGCGGCGCATCTCCTGCGTTTCCCGCTCGCGATAGGCGCGACCAACCCAGGCCTTCGCTTTGCCCCTGTCCGCCCCTTTGGGTTGCAGGGGGGCGATCAGGAACTCCGTGATTTCACCGCTTTCGTCGGGACCGGGCAGACCGCGCTCCAGCCAGGTCAGCAGACTCATCCCCGAGTTGCCGGCACGCGCCTGCAATTCGGGAACCAGCACCACCTCGAACTCCAGACCCTTGGACTTGTGGATCGTCATCAACTGTACGCTGCAGTCGCTGTCGGCCGTGGGGTCGGGCTGGGCGGTGAGGTTGTCGAGAGCGGCGCTGAGCGCGGGACCCAGAAGGTCCACTTCCCCGCTGGGCAAGCGGTCAAGGCAATTCCACAACAGTTCCAGATTGGCGCGCGCCGCCGCATCCACGCAGTCCGCTCCGCCCAGGCGCAGCCACACCTGTTGGAGCCAGGTTCCCAGTGTCGCGGCGGGCTGGCTGGCACGCAGCGAGGGCGCTCCGTCGAGCACGTCAAGCACGCGGCGGGCAGCTTTGCAGCCGGCCACGGAAATGCCCAACTCAGCGGCCAGCGGCAGACGCTCGGCCAGCAGCCCAGGAACAGGACGCCTGAGTAACTCAGGGTCGTCGGAGCTGACCAGGGCGTGCAGATCGGCCAGCGAAAGGCCGCACCACGGCGCGCGCAACACGCCCAGCCAGGCGACGCGGTCTTGCGGATTGAGCGCAGCGCGAGCCAGGGCCAGGGCGTCCAGCACTTCCGGACGCGCTTTCAACGGCTCCAGATCGACCGCGCGAAACGGGATGCCGGCCACTCGCAGGGCCGCGGCAATCGGAGTCAGGGCTTTGCGCGATCGGCCGAGAACCGCGATGCGGAATTTGCGGTCTTCGCCCCGCCTCCGGGCCTGCCGCACTTCTTCGAGACGGGGCAGAAAACCCCGGATCAAGGTGACAATCTCAGTCACCTGCGCCAAATGCGCGTCTTCCCTTGCGCGAAGCGCCTCCGGCTGGGCTGTCTTCCCCCGTCCGGTCTGGGCAACGAACTCCAGATGCAGCTTGAAGCCCGGCCCGGAACCTGGCAAGGGATCGCGCGCAGGCAGGGCCTCGGAAAAGGTGACTCCACTGCCATCCTGGCTGGCAAAGACGGCCTGAAAAACTTCATTCAGGCGCTCCACGAGTCTTGGCTCGGTGCGGAAGTTGGCTTGCAGAGGAACGAAATCGAAGAGCAAAGGCTCGTCGCCAGGGATCTCCAGGCCAAGGTCGCGCACACGCGGAAACAGTTCCGCATCGGCATCGCGGAAGAAGTAGATCGACTGCATGGGATCGCCCACCGTAAAGCAGGTGCGGCCCGTGCGCTCGGGCCAGGCGGCGATCAGGCTGGCCAGCAACTGGTGCTGGCGGCGGCTGGTGTCCTGGAACTCGTCGACCAGCAGGTGGCGGATCTTTTCTCCCGTTGCGATAGCGGCATCGGTGGGCTGGGCTTCACTGTCGCGCAGCACCCGCTGCGCAATCTGCGAGATTTCTGTGAAATCGACGGTTCCGGACTCGGCAAAGGCGATCTGCAGTTCGCCCGCCGCGGCGCGCAGCAGGGCAAAGCAGGCGCGGACAATGTGCCAGTCGTCTTCGGTATAGCGCGCCGGAGGCAAATCGCGGACCGCGGCCAGCGCGGTCTCCAGTCCATCAATGCTGCGCAGGCCCTCGATCAGCGCCAGCAAGCGCTCCTTTTCCCGCGGGCGGCCGGTGTGGAATCCGATCGATTTGTCGACTCTCTTGCGGAAGGTGCCTTCCTTGATCAGCAGGAGATTCGCCAGGTTGGTGTAGGCACGTTGCGCCTCTTCCAGATCTTCGCTGGTGGAGTAGGGCGGGCGGGGGAATTCGGCCATTTCGGCCAGGTCGCGAAATGTGTCAACGGTCTCGCAACTGAAACGGGCCAGCGCCTGCGCCTCTTCCAAGGCGGAAGGCATCTGGCGGAAGAGCCAGCCGAGGGGTGTGAGCGCATCTCGAACGGCGTTTGCGAAGGGCCTCTCAAGACGCTCGCGCATCTCGTCCCAATCCGTTTCGCCGCCCACGACAAACCCGTGCATCCAGCGGTCACGCTGGCCGAGCATAGTGACCAGCAAGTCTTCCAGTTCGTTCCAGCCGTTGTCGCGCCACAACAGCAGCGATTCGATTGCATCGCTGAGGGTTGTATCGCCAAGGTCGAGCTTTTCCATTGCCCGGCGTGCGGCGCGGCGATAGATCTCCGCGGGCTGCTCGGCGATATCGAGGCTGCCGCCCAAGCCCGAAAGAAGCGGCTGCTGGATGGCCAGTTCACGGCAAAAAGCGTCGATGGTGGTGATGCGGAGTTGGCTCGGAAGGTCGACGAGATTCCAGCCGAGGGAGCGGGAGCGGGCCAGCGCGCGACGGGCGAGCGCGTCCATCGAAAACTCGTCGCTTTGCACAGGAGCGGAATCCAATGCGCCGACTTTTTCCAGTTCGCTCAGAATGCGATGGCGCATCTCCGCTGCTGCGGCCTTGGTGAAGGTGATGGCGACAATCTGGCCTGGATCTTCCACTTCGTCGAGCAGGCGCAGAAAGCGCCGGGTCAGCAGGTCGGTTTTCCCGGAACCTGCCGGGGCCTGCACCAAGATCGAGCGCGAGGGGGCCAAAGCCTGCTGGCGCTGCAGTTGATCGGGGGGCGCGGGGCGATTCGAATTCTCGGGACTATTCATCGTCGGCCTCCTCATCGCCTTCGGCAGACTCTTCCGCAGTCTCCAGCAAGCCTTCGGCGGCGCGCCTCTCCTGAATGCGGCAGAGGGCCTCTAGGCCGCAGTACTCGCAGGTTTTTGGCTCTTCGCGCGGGTCAACCTCGGCTTTCCCATCCACGAATTCGCGGGCCAATTCCTGAATATGATCTCGCCAGTCGATCAGTTGCTCAGCCGTCAGGGGTTGTTTCACGAGGGCGTTTCCGCCCTTCAAACCGGAGATGAGCGTAGCCTGCGCATCGCCCACGTGGCCGGCAAAAGCGCATTTTCCAATCCGCAGCGTGGCGAAGACCAGTCCCCCGACGTCGCCCTCCACCGCGCATCCCGGATTGAGCGCAAAGCCGGTGTAAAGCGGCAGTTGCACATCGTCGGGCCGTGGAAGCTCCCACGATTTCGGAGTCACATTGCCGGATTTGTAGTCGATCACCAGCAGGGTGTCGTCGTTGAGGCGGTCGATGCGGTCAATGCGAACACGGAGCACGAGATCGCCAAGCTTAATCGTGTTGTCGACCTCTGTTCCCGCGACCTCAAATGGAATGCGAGTGGCCTCGTAGGTCAGCCACTCGGTCAGAAGGCGCGTCAGGCGCTCCTCTTCGAGTTCCAGATAGCGCGGCGACAGGCGCTCGCGCAGACCAGGGGCCAATTCAGCCGCAAAGACACGCCCAACCTGGCCCTCCACAAAGGAGCGCAGGTCCGACTTCATTTGCAGGTCTTCGAGTGTCCGAATACCGTGGGGAGGGCCTTCCCAGATTGCATGCAGGACGGCGTGCATCAGTTGTCCGCGCTGCGCCGCCGTGAGCGCTGCCTCCGCAGGCGTCCACCCGCGCGCGTCGAGGCGTGCCGTGGCGAAGGCCTTGAAGGGGCATTGCGACTGGGCAGTCAGCACGCTCGATCCGCCTTCGGCGCGGCCGCCGGGGAAACGAACGCGGCTGAAGTCTTCAAAGGTTTCCGTGACGGGCGGTGTTTGCGGTGCTGCGGCCAGTTCAGGGGGCAATGACATCGGCGCGCCGGCAATGCGGGTCACGAGGCGCGACGGCCTGGCCTCCGCGTCTTCGGTTTGGCGGGCGTAGCTGAAGTGGACCTCCGACGCCGATGCAAGCAGACGCAGGGTGATGGCCTGGGCCAGATCGCTGTCCAGCTGAGGCGAGGCGTGGGGCATCTGCGCCTCGCGCTGGACCTCGGGCGGCAGAAGCGGATGCATGGGGCCGGTGGTCGGCCAACTGAGTTCGTCCGCGCCAAGAAACCAGAGGTAGTCGGCGGTGAGTCCGGCTGATTCCGCCGGGCCGGCGATAAGGATGGGAGCCTGTCGCGATTCGGGGGCGAAGAGTGTCTCGTCGAGGACCCTGGCCAGCGCAGACAGAAAAGTTCTGAAGTCGATGCGGCGTCCGTCGAAACCCAGCGAGGCCACAGATTCGACGGCTTGCTGCCAGCGGCCTGCGGCCTGGAATTCGGCGCTGGAGAGCGGCCGGTGGCCGGGCCAGCCAGAGATCTGCAATAGCTGCGGAACCAATTCAGCAGTATCGAGCGGGCTCTGGGAGCGCCGCCCAAAAGCTTCCAGCCGGTCGCGCGCTTCCACCATCCGGTTCATCCAACCGGCGGGCAGCCGCTCGCCGGCGCGCGGCTGGTTCAGGAAAGCCTGGAGCGTCCACAGGGGCCGCTCCAGCCCGTGCCTGCGTAAGGCGCGCATGGAGGCTTGAAGCGCATCGGACTCTTCGGCCGAAGCGGCGGTCTGGCCGCTACTAAACAGCCAGTCCAGCTCCTGCTCGGCAAGCGATTGGCCGCCGAGCCAGCAGAGAAGCATGTGCGCGCCTCGGGCCACCGCGACCTGGCTGAGGGGAATGCCTAGCGAGAACTCGAACAGATCGCCGTCGCCGAGGGAATGCAGAAAAGCTCGTTCCATCTGACCGCGCCGCCGGCTGGTGTTCTGCGCGATGACCATCAACCGGGAATGCGGGTCGGCAGCCAACCGGCTGGCGCACCACCGGGCGCAGGCGGCCAACTCGGTAGCTGAGTCCGGAGCCTCGTAGAAATGGGCTCCATGCGCGGGGACTGATTCTGCTTCCCCCGGTAAAACGAACTGCTCCCAGTGGCCCCAGGCATCGAGGAGGTTGCGTTGGACCGGCAACAGGCGGTCGAAGCCAACCAGCAGCAGCGGCGGACGGGAAGCGGAGTCCGCTTCCAGAAGCGGGATAAGCTCCAGCGCCAGTCGGCCGGGGCTCAACAGGCTTTGCTTGCCGCAGACCTTTTCGAAGCTTCCCAGCCAGCCGCTGAAGGCAGCCGCGTCCTGCTGCCAGGCGCGGCGCGCGCCCTCATTCAAAGAACGTGGGGCATAGGAGCACAGCAGATCATGCGCTTCCATTGCCAGCTGGGCCAACCGGTGGCGGGGGCCTTCCAAGAGCGTGGCTAGACGGCCATCCTTCGCGATCTCTGCCCAGATGGCCTCTTCCTGCAAGGGATTCAGCAGCAGGCGGCCATCCTTGCTGTGAGCAAGGAACTCCGCGCGAACGAAGCTCTTCCATTCCAGGATTTGCGGCGAAGGCCAAGCAGCCAGGCCTTCCTGCTGGCGCGCGCTGTCGAATGCAGCGACGAGTGCGCGGGCCGCGCGGTCACTCGCGGCCACCACCCAGCCGCCGCTCGCCAGCCAGACATCCACGCCAGCGCGCTCGCCGGTGGCACTGCCTGTGGGGGTCTTGCGAATATCTCCCATGGGAGGGTTATACTCTGCCGGGCTACCGAAATGCCATAAGATGGACCACCGGCGCGGGTTGTAAAGTGATGTTTTGGACAGCCGCGCCGATTGCTGGCCGTGCGAGGGATTCAGATGGTTCTTGGAGAACGCAAAAAAACACGCAACCGATGCATGTGGTCAGTCCACTCAATGTACACTGGTTCAGTGAATCTTCGTTGGATCGCATTGCTTCTGCTGGTCTTTGTGGCTCTGTCCGGATGCAGGACAGATCATGGAAGCGGCGTGCAGTCGTCCAGTGGACAGACCTTCAAGGTATTCAAGCTGCGCGGCAAGGTGGTTGCCGGCGACTCCGCCCGAGGCGAGGTGACGGTGAATCATGAGGCCATCCCCGGCTTCATGGAAGCCATGACCATGCCCTACAAACTGAAAGATCCTAGCATCCTGGGTGAACTGCATCCGGGAGACGTGATAACCGCCGACGTGCTGGTTTCACCGGACCCGAACGCGGATTATCTGTTGGATCATATCGTGGTGGTGGCCCAGGCCAAGCCCGACTACCTGCCGAAGACCGTGTATCACGTGCCCACCGCGGGCGACGTGCTGCCCGACTTCAAGTTGCGCAATCAGGATGGACGCGACCTCCATCTTGCACAGTATCGGGGCAAGGCGCTGCTGATCACTTTCATCTACACGCGCTGCCCCTCGCCCTACTTCTGTCCCTGGGTGACGCGCAGCTTTGCGACGGTGGAAAAACAACTGGCGGCACAGCCCGCGCTTTATGCAAAGACGCATCTGCTGTGCATCACCTTCGATCCGGACAACGACACACCGGAGCGTCTGAAGGCATATGGCGCGACTTACATGGGCGGTAACAGCTTCGCGCATTGGGAGTTTGCCGCGCCCACCAAGCCGGTGCTGCAGGAGATGGCGAAGTACTTCGATCTGGGCATGACACAGGGCGCGGACTCCCAGATCATCCATACGCTGAGCACCACTTTGATCGGGCCGGACGGCAAGGTGGCGCACTTTTATCCAGGCAACGAATGGACCCCCGAGCAGGTGCTGGGGGATGTGAAACAACTGGTGCGGTAAGGACTGCGCATCCGGCGCTCCTCGCCTGCGGCGAATGGAGTATGCGGATAGCCCAAGATCTCGTTCGGATTTAAAACTTTTCTTGATGGCAAGGAGTACAGGAACCATGACTCATGGATTGAATATTCGCAAAGATGCGGCGTTGGATTTTCTTTCGCTGGGAGCGCTGGTGCACAGGCTTGATCCGGGGATCATCCCCTTTCGCAAGGCAACCGAAGTTCAGATTCACGTCAGCGGCGGCGAGTTTAACGTGGCCGCGAATCTTTCCGATTGCTTCGGACTGAAGACGGCGATTGCGTCGGCCATGTCCGATTACCCGATCGGCGACCTGATCAACGAGCGTGTGCGCGCCATGGGCGTGCAGCCCTTCTACAAGCACTTCAAGCACGACGGAGTAACCGGCCCCAACATGGCCACCGTCTATAGCGATCGCGGCCATGGGCTGCGCGCTCCGGTGGTCTTCTACAACCGCTCGAACGAGGCTGCGGCGCAATTGAAGCCCGGCGACTTCGACTGGAAGGCGATCTTTGCCGGTGGCGTGCGCTGGGTGCACAGCGGCGGCATCTTTGCGGCGCTCTCGCCCACCACCGCCGAACTGGCCGCGGAGATGATGAAGGAAGCCAAAGCCGCGGGCGCCGTAACCTCCTTCGATCTGAACTTCCGCGAAAAGCTCTGGAAGATCTCGGGCGGCAACGAGAAGGCCGTCGAGACCATCGCCAAAATCGTTGAGAATGTCGACGTGCTGGTGGGCAACGAAGAGGATCTGCAGAAGGGCCTGGGAATTCCCGGCCAGGACGTCACCGCGAAGTCCAAACTCGACCCAACTGTGTTTTTTGGCATGATGGACCAGGTGACAAAGATGCATCCCAAGGTGAAGGTGGTGGCAACGACCCTGCGCGAAGTGCACTCCACCAACCGGCACAGTTGGAGCGCGGTCGCTTGGGTGAATGGCATGGCCTACTCCGCGCCAACGGCGGAACTGGAAGTGATCGACCGCGTAGGCGGCGGGGATGGATTTGCCGCCGGCTTCATTTACGGACTGCTGAGTGGCGAGTCCCCGGAAGATGCCATCAAGCTGGGCTGGGCGCACGGCGCGCTGCTGACCACCTTCCCCGGTGACACCACCATGGCGACGGTCGAGCAGGTGCGGGCCTTTGCGCAAGGCGGATCGGCGCGCATTCAGCGTTAGCCGCCCGGCGCCTGCGGTGCGACAGCTGTTTCGCATGGCCCGCGCGGGAAAGAAGCGCGGGAACGACTCAGGTGGGAACAAGAGCTTCCAGCGAAACACTCACTGCTGATTGACTCGATTCAGGGAACCAAGGTATCCAAATTCCGGTTCAACGGCGCAATGTGCAAGCCGTTGAACCGGATTTTGTTTTGTGCGCATCCAACAAACGAATCAAGCACGTCCGGCGCTGGCTCGCGGCAAAGCGAGGCAAATCGGCTTGGTCGAAATTCGATTCTGCAAGCTGATATCCTTGCTGGGCAAGAGCGAACGGGTGATGATCGGCGCTGGTTGCTGGCCTCCTGTTCCCTGACCCATATTCTGGAGGCCTCCATTGGCAAAAGTCACATTGATATTCGCGTTTCTTCTAGCGGTACTGGGCCTGCTTGGCTATTTAGGCACGGGCAGCGCCCATCCGACGGCGCTGATTCCCACCTGGATCGGGCTGGCGCTGGGCATCTTCGGCTTTCTGGCCATCAGCCCCAATGAGAGCCGCAGAAAGCTCTTCATGCACGTCAACGTGACCATCGGCCTGCTCGGCTTTCTTGGCGGCGCAGTCGAGAGTGTGCGCGGATATGTGCATGCACAGTCCTTGGGCATTCAACCGGATCAGATCGCGCTGGCTGCCAAGGTGGCGATGTCGGCACTACTGCTTGTTTACGTGATTCTGTGCGTGCGGTCGTTCATCGAAGCGCGCCGCACCGGGAAGGTCTAGCGCATGGGGACCATGCACAGCAGCGGAATGAACATGGGAGCGCGGGCCGAGCGCTCGCCGCACGGACGCAGCGCGCGAGCGGGACAGGGTGATCCGGCCAAGCGCAAGCCCGAGTTGAAGAAGGTGTGGCCGCAAGTATGGGCGCTGGTAAAGCCGCGCAAGGGACTGCTGCTGGCTGGGATGTGCCTCATGGTGGTCAATCGCGTGGCCTTGTTGGTGATGCCCTACATCTCCAAACCACTCATGGACAAAGTGCTCAATCAGGACCACCCGCATCCGGAGCTCTTGCCCCGGATCATCGTGGCAGTTTTCACTGCCATGGTCGTGCAAGCCGTTACCTCCTTCGCGCTCACTCAACTGCTCTCCAAAGCCGGTCAGCGCCTGATCGCCGAAATGCGCCGCCAAGTTCAGAAGCACGTCGGCCTGCTCTCCGTCGCCTACTACGACGAGAACCGCACCGGCACGCTGGTTGCCCGTATCATGAGCGACGTGGAGGGGGTGCGCAACCTCGTCGGCACCGGCCTGGTTGAGTTTGTGGGCGGCCTTTTCACCGCCATACTGGCCTTCATTTACTTGATGCACCTCAGCGCCACTGTAACTTTGACCGCATTTGCCGTCATGGGCGCATTTGTCTTTGTCCTGCAATACGCTTTCCGTGTGATACGCCCCATCTTCCGCGAACGCGGCAAAATCAACGCCGAGGTGACCGGCCGCCTGACCGAGTCGCTGGGCGGCGTGCGCGTCATCAAGGGCTATCACGCCGAGGAGCGTGAGCACAGAGTCTTTTCCAAAGGCGTTGAACGCCTGCTGGACAACGTCATGAAGTCGCTGACCATGACCAGCGCCCTCTCTGCCACGGCCACCACGGCAATCGGTCTGCTGACCGCGATCGTGATGACCATGGGCGGGCACCTCATCATTGCCCACCGCTGGACCTTCGGCGACTATCTCAGCTACAACATGTTTCTAGTCTTCATGACCGCCCCCATCTTCCAGATTGTGGCTATCGGCACTCAGCTAACGGAAGCTTTCGCAGGTCTCGACCGCACCAATGAGATCATGTCCGAGTTGGAAGAGAATCGGACCCCAGGACGCAACCTGGCCATGCCGCCGATCGTCGGCAATATCCGCTTCGAGGATGTGGAATTCGCCTACGACCCGGAGAAGCCTGTGCTGCACGGCATCGCCTTCGAGGCAACCCCGGGCACGGTGACCGCGCTGGTGGGTTCCTCCGGTTCCGGCAAGTCCACGATCATCAGCCTGGTCTGCGCCTTCCACTCGCCCTCCTCCGGCCGCGTGGTGGTCGATGAGATGGATCTTGCCAAGGTCAATCTAGACACCTTCCGCTCGCAGTTGGGAGTGGTGCTGCAGGACTCGTTCTTGTTCGATGGCTCGATCCGCGAGAACATTCTGTTCTCGCGCCCCGATGCCACCGAAGAGCAGTTCCTTTTTGCCTGCCGCACGGCGCGCGTGGACGAATTCGCCGAGCGCTTTCCAGACGCGTATGAAACCATCGTCGGCGAACGCGGCGTGAAGCTCAGTGGCGGGCAGCGCCAGCGGTTGTCGATTGCCCGCGCCCTGCTGGCCGAGCCCAGAATTCTGATTCTGGACGAGGCCACCAGTTCGCTCGACTCCGAGTCGGAAGCCATGATCCAGGCCGGCCTCAACCAGTTGATGCAGGGGCGAACGACGTTCGTGATCGCCCACCGTCTGTCGACGATTCGCCGCGCCGACCAGATTCTGGTTGTCGAGGAGGGCCGCATTGTGGAGCGAGGCAACCACGCGGAGCTGTTTGCGAAAAAGGGCCGCTACTACGACCTCTACATGCGCCAGCACGGGCTGGAAGCCAACCTCTTTCTGGCGCCGGGCGAGGGCGACGCGGAGCCGGAGGAGTAGCAAAACCCTACGCCCCCTGTTGATCCGGCCCGTCAATTATGCAGATGGGTGCCCCACCCTCGCCTATGCAGATGGGTGCCCCACCCTCGCCGCGCAGTTGTTTTTGCGGCTAGGGTGGGAAGGCAATCACAGTTTTGAAGGCCCTGATCGAGACTTCGATCCCCGCAACCAACCAGCCCAATCACCTCCTCTCTTCTCCAGATTCATTCGCCCGGCGATGATCAATCCGCAGCTTCAGGCCCCGACGCCTGCAGGCGAAGAGCTATCCTCTGTCTCAAAAAACAGACGTGCGTCCCATCACTTGACACGACGCATCCCTCCGCGCAGACTTGAAAGAGCTTCATCCCGCGAAACTGAGGACCATAATGCGAGAAGATTCTCCGCAAGGAACCTACAAGGTTCAAGCCCTGGACCGGGCCTTTGCCGTGCTGGATTTGCTTGGCGAAAGTGATACTCCCCTGGGATTGGCGCAAGTTGCCTCATCTCTGCAACTGCACAAGAGCACCGCGCACCGCTTCCTGATGGTTCTGGAGCGCCACCGCATGGTTGAGCGCACCGGCAGCGGCAAGTTCCGCCTGGGCCTGCGCCTGTTCGATCTGGGCAATCGCGCCATTGAACAGTACGACCTGCGCGACCGTGCCCAGCCGCATTTGCGCCGCCTGGTCGCCGAGACCGAAGAGACCGCGCACCTGTGCATTCTGGAGGGAGCGCACGTCATCTATATCGACAAAATCGAGCCCGCCCGTTCGGTGCGCATGATCACCCGCATCGGCGCCAGCAACCCGGTGCACTGCACCTCGGTGGGCAAGGCGATCCTCGCTTTTCTGCCCGAGGAGCGCATCGCCGACATCCTGCGCCGCACCCGTTTCGAGCGCTTCACCCATCGCACCATCGCCACACCCGAGGCTCTGCGCACCGAGATCGAGAAGACCAGGCGTCGCGGCTATGCGGTGGACGACGAGGAGTTGGAGGAGGGCCTGCGCTGCATCGCCGTCCCCCTTCTCGACGCGCAGCGCCAGCCGGTGGCCGCGGTCAGCATCAGTGGGCCGTCGTTCCGCGTAACGGCACAGAAACTGCCCGCGATCGCCAATCAACTGCTGCAATGCGTGCGCGGCATCTCGGCCGATATGGGCTATGTGAGCGCCGCCCGCGCCAATCGCGCCACCTGGTCGGCCTGAGAAACTGCCCAGCCTGGAATCGACATGGAATCGAGGGGCCTGTCCGCGCCGGAGCACCATCGGGCGGACAGGCAATTCACCGCATCCGGGTGTCGTCTCAACAGGCGAAAAGCACTCAGCCCGGCGATGTTTGTCCTTCGGAAAAGGGGCCGGTATTGAACCGGGGACGTTTTCACGAAACGCTCCCTCTTCTGATACACTCGATCTTGTTGTTGCGGTGAACACGGCTGTGCCTGAACGGGCAGAAGTGGTCGGGAACGCAGGCCGGCGACCGGGGAAAACGCTCATTCGGGGCGGATTCCAGGGTTGCGGAGCCGCTCTCGATAACCAGAGTTGGGGACGTAGCTCAGTTGGTTAGAGCGCTGCCCTGTCACGGCAGAGGTCGCGGGTTCGAGCCCCGTCGTCCCCGCCATACATTCCAAAGCACTTAGGAGTGAATGGCAATCAAAGTGACGGTCAAATCTGGGTTCGATAAAGGTGCAATAAGCCCAGAACCTTGCAAAATCTGGGTGTAGAAAAACCTCATTCCACCCACGACCTCTGCCCACATCCAAAAAGCACTGTGAAATAGGGCCTCTGATCTTCGATTTCTGCCTGGCCTTATTGCTCCGCCTAAGCGGGCGCTTGCACCCGAATTGCACCCGAATTCGGAACCATCATCTTCACAACCTTGCTCTGTGCGGCGCGCTTGTTCAAGGTCACGGCTTGCGTGTAGACCTCCAACGTGATGCGGCTGTTGGCGTGCCGTAAAAGCTCCTGGACGGTCTTGATGTCCTCTCCGTTTGCCTTCAGCAACGTGCCGAAGGAGTGGCGGAAGGTATGCCAACCGACTCGTTTGTGGATGCCGGCTTTCTGTACCACGGGCCGGATGTATCGCTTCATCAGATTGTCTGGCCAGTAGGGCTGCTTCCCCTTCATGGTCGGACTAGCAAAGACCCAATCGTGTGACATTGGGTACGGGCTCGTCCGCCTCCATTCGAGCAGATCCTCTGCCAAGTAGCTGTCGAGTGGAACCGGCTTTGCCGAGGCTTCGGTCTTGCAGTTACCCACCACCTGGTGCCAAATCGAGCGGGTCACTCTCAGCTCAAGAGTCTTGAAGTCCACATCCTCCCAGCGCAGCGCGAGGAGTTCGCTTACGCGAAGCCCGGTTGCCGCATCTAGGAGAACCAATGTCCTTTCTCGAACGTCGAGATTGCTGAGAAGAAGTTGCAGTTCCGCAAGTTCTAAAACATCCGGAGTTCGTTCTCGCTTCGCGCTTTGCCGCACAAGTTTGATCGGGTTCGAATCCAACCACTCGTATCGCATTGCGTGATTAAAAACCGCGCTCATGATATTCCGTATCTTGGCCCGTGTGCCTCTTGCCCGCTTAATACTATCGAGCCATGCTTCCACTGCGACAGGCTTGACCTGATTCAACTTGTGATTCTGCCACCTCGGCAATATCCAGTTGTCCAGGTAGCATTCATAGCCGTTGCGCGTGGAAAATGCCTTGCGTCCATTACTGTCGCCGGCTAATTCCTTCAGCCGGTAATGAGCAATGAGTTCGGCAATCGTGCTTGGCCCGCTTTCTGACTGCGGGGTCTGTTGGTTGGCGTCAATGCGCAACGCATGTGCTGCTTTGAGGGCCGCTACCTCGGTGGGTAAGGTCAGTACGGTTCCGACGATGGCTTTGCGATACTTGCTTGCGCCGTCAGAGCCGGCCTCATACCAGCGATAGACCCAAACATCTGGCCCGCTCCGCCGCTTTTCGCGTTGCACGCTTCCTTGTTGATACCGTGTTCGCCTAAACATGAATCCTCCTGGTTCAGGCGGCAACGGACGACTGATTCCAGAGTACCGCCAGACGGGGCAGAGGTCGAGATGTGATTTCAATCAACCGGCGAGTTTTTCCTGAATCCATTCCTCAAGGGTGGAAGCGCGGAAACGCCAGACTTTGCCGATCTGTATGGCGCGAATCACGCCGCGGCGCGCCAGCTTCTGTAACGTTTTTGGGTGGATGCGCATGATGGCCGCTGCCTCGTCTGTGTGCAGCAATGGCTCTGGGACAAACACCTCGGAAGCTGGAGGGCGCTTTGGAACTGCGATGTGTTCGTCGAGTCTGTCAGTCTGGGTATTCATCTTCTGACCTCCTCTGGGGACATTGAGCGCCAAGGATTTCCGCGCGCTCCTTTCCGCTACCCTGCTTCAGGCAGTGCTTTCTTGTCCAATAACTTTTTGGAAGTTGGCTATAACTTTTCGGGTTTGGAGGTCTGGCGTCTTATCCGACCAGGGAATCACCCATTTAATTTGCGATCGAAATTGTTTTGGATTTCCAACATGAATTGGGGTGGTTTCGCGGGGCGGTAGGTTTGACACAAAATCCGAACTAGGGTAAGTTCTTCTCATTCGGGGACGTTCCGCCGCACTGGCGGAACAGTAGCTTTCTGAAAAATTGCTTTGGTCTGCACACGACTGATTCCAGGATGAGGTGCATGACAAATGGCTACCAAAACCCGAATAGACGACCTAGAACTGGTCGTTGCGCTTTCTGAGGAGCGCACACTTTCTCAGGTTGCGAAGCGTGTAGGCATGACGCAACCCGCCATAAGCAAGCGCTTACAGGTAATCCAGCGGCGCTTGCAGCTCAAATTGTTTGAAACCAACCATACAGGCGCGGACATTACAGAGCCGGGGCGATTCTTTGCCGAGTACGCGCAGCAGAGCGTAAATCTCTTTCATCGGGGCGTCCATGAAGCGCGCCAGGCCAAAGATGCGCACCTTAACAGGCTGCGGGTCGGGACTTCGCCGTTTCAACCGCCTCACCCAGGGCAAACGCATTTGAAATTCATTGAACCACTCTTGCTATATGCCCTGGCCGGTCTTCGGGCTGAACCTTCTTCTTGGAGGGAAGGTTCATGGCGCGTGAAGAAGAACTGGAGCAAT